>ENA-OOUZ01000802-OOUZ01000802.1-human-gut-metagenome-genome-assembly--contig:-NODE-802-length-13836-cov-7.463392_pt1 | contig 13836 bp, 12 predicted proteins | sample MGYA00241546_ERZ501274 | MGnify/ENA primary metagenome ERZ501274 (study PRJEB25962, sample SAMEA2042363) | human gut metagenome | biome: human gut; feature: human-associated habitat; material: faeces...
AGAGCTACTACGACATGAAATCAAGCCCCGCGTTCCCGTTCGGATACGGACTCACCTACACCACCTTCGACTACAAGGACATAGCCGTCACACCGAGCGGCGAAGGCTTCGACGTCACCTTCACATTGACAAATACCGGTTCCAAAGCCGCTGCAGAGGTCGTTCAGGTCTATGTCGGCGAGCAGAATCCGACAGTGGCACGCCCGAAGAAGGAGCTCAAGGGATATGACAAGATCTATCTGAACAAGGGAGAATCCAGACTCGTCACCATCTTCCTGCCGAAATCAGCATTCGAATTCTATGATGTCAATATCCACGACTTCCGCGCGAACAACGGCAAGTTCAATGTCATGGTCGGCGCTTCTGTAGAGGACATCAGGCTCAATGCTGAGATAACAAGATAGTGCAGAAAAAACAACGGCAATCAGCGGAACTTCTTGTCGTCTTCAATCATTCCCAAGTAGGATGAATAGCGCTCAGGACTGATTTCACCGTTCTCTACGGCATCTTTCACAGCGCAGCCCGGCTCATGAGTGTGAGTGCAGGGCGTAAAACGACAGTTTTCTGCAGCTTTAAGCATTTCGGGGAAGTAGCTTGCTATTTCCCCTTTTTCCAAATTCACCAGGCCGAAGCCGCGGAGTCCAGGAGTATCGATGACTGCCCCGCCGGAAGCAAGACGGTACATCTCATATAAGGAAGTGGTGTGCTTGCCCTGCAGATGGGCGATGGAAATCTTCCCGATTTTCGGGTCCAGAGACGGGTCCAGAGCTTTTATCAATGATGACTTGCCCACGCCTGACTCTCCGGAGAACAGGCAGACCTTCCCGTCACAAATACTGCGGAGTCCGTCGATACCTTCACCTGTCTTGGCGGATGCCTGAACGACACGGTAACCCGCTTTGGTATAGATGTTTATAAAGTTGTCAACAGCCTCAGGCGCCTCTTTCCCATACAAGTCCACCTTGTTCATGACTATGGTGACAGGAACTCCGTAAACTTCGCAGGTCACCAGCATCCTGTCCAGGAAAGGCAGCTTTATTTCAGGAAAATAGAGCGTCACCACGGCAAATGCCATATCGATATTGGCCGCGATCACATGCGACTGTCTGGACAGATTCGTGGACTTCCTTATGACATAATTCTTCCTGTCCAGCACCTCGGTAATGAGGGCAGGATGTGTCAATGTTATGTCTGCCGCATCGTCCATATCAGTCTCGAAGCGCACCCTGTCACCTACTGCGACAGGATTCGTGGCCTCGCTGGATTTCAGGCGGACACGACCTTTCAGGACTGCCGGAAAAGGATTCCATTCAGGCAGCAATGACAGCATGAAATGACTGCCCGCATTTTTCACTACAGTTGCTTCTCCGGTCATATTCGCAAAACTTAACAGTCTTCCCAGATGTAGATCTTGTCCCCACGGCGAAGCCTTACCGGAATCTTGCCTTCTGCATTGACAGAAGCACCGGCACGGCTCTCAACAGAGTCACCGGCTGAAACATCACCCTGAGCAGGGGTTATCTCGACCTCACCATCCCTGACACCGGGATTTTCCGGCACGATGGCGACAGAGCATCTGACACCTTTCACGGCTTCCTCCGCAGGCTTCAGTGCCACACGCAAGTCATTGACAGTAAACTCAATGACTCCGGTAGTCGCGCCCGTAGCCATACAGTGGGCACCGACCTTGAGCGGCACAGATTCCACGGCGATTTCAGCGACACCGATACGGTCAAACCAGTTCGTCACCTTGCCGCAATACACTTTCTTCCTCGTGGCGGAGCTGCCGTAAACCGCACTCCATTCACCCAGGCGCGCACCCTGATAGTATCCGTCCCAGAAGCCCCTGTTGAACACCTCGGAGAGTTCCGCCTTGAGAGACGCGGCGAGCTCCGGAGTATAAGTCCCGTCACAGACAGCATCAGCCGCCTGACGGTAACACTGGGCACAACGCTTCACATATTCTGCCGAACGTGCCCTGCCCTCTATCTTGAAGACCTTGACACCCGCGTCTATGATCTTGTCCATAAACTCGATGGTACACAGGTCCTTGGGGGACATTATATATTTGTTGTCAATGTTCAGGCTGTTGCCGGTTTCGAGATCGGTGACCTCATAACCGCGACGGCAGAGCTGATAGCAGGCTCCGCGGTTTGCCGAAGCGCCATAAGTCTGGAGACTGAGGTAGCACTTCCCTGAAATGGCCATGCACAACGCCCCGTGAGCGAACATCTCTATACGGACAAGTTCTCCTGACGGGCCCTTGATGCCGTCCCGCAGGATGGTCTCGTAAATATCCTTCACCTGATTCAGATTCAGTTCCCTGGCCAGGACAACCACATCCGCAAACTGGGCATAGAAGCGCAGCGCCTCCACATTGGAAATGCTCAACTGTGTGGAGATATGCACCTCCATACCTATCTGACGGCAATACATTATCGCAGCCATGTCCGAAGCGATGACCGCGTCCACGCCGGCCTCCTTCGCCGCATCCAGTGCCCTGTGAGAAGGTTCAATGTCTTCCTGATAAAGGACAATGTTCAATGTCAGGTACGTCTTGACGCCATATTGCCTGCATATTCTGACAACCTCCGCCAGATCATCCGGCTGGAAATTATTGGCAGAATGAGAACGCATATTCAGATTGCCGACCCCGAAATATACAGAGTCAGCACCACCCTCAATGGCTGCCATCAGACATTCAAAATTGCCCGCAGGCGCCATTATCTCCAATTCCTTCTTTTCCATTGACCTTAATTGTTTCTTCCAACCAACTTGTCCGCGAAGCGCTTGAGCATCTCGAAACGCACTTTTCCGAGATTCAGGCTCTCCACCGACTGCAGAGCGTCATCGGTAAGGCTGACTATTTCATTCTGAGCCATTTCATCCACACCGAGACGTGTATATATTGCCTTGACGGCCGCTATCTTCGCTGCTTTTTCTTCCGGAGTGTCCACCGGCATTGACAATGCCTTTTCCATCTCTTCTGGCGCGAGCGAGCAGGCCTTGATGGTGAGCCAGCATTTCTTGTTGTTCACAATGTCGCCACCGATAGGCTTTCCGAACACTTTCTCCTCACCGAAGGCATCGAGCCAGTCGTCAGCTATCTGGAATGCCAGACCGAGCGAATATCCATATCTGTAGAGATTTCCTGACGCCTCGTCATCAGCACCGCCAATGACCGCGCCCATCTTCGCCGCACATGCGATAAGCACGGCAGTCTTGAGCCCGATCATACGCATATACTGGTCCATCGTGACGTTCTCCTCATGCTCGAAATCCATGTCATACTGCTGACCTTCACAGACTTGCGCAGCCGTGTTGTTGAACAGTTTCAGGACCTTGCCGAGCACATCCTCCGGAGCCATGGACACGCGGCGGTAACTGTCGATGCACATCACGTCGCCGGAGAGAATCGCGCCGTCTTCGCCCCATTTGGTCCAGACAGTAGGATTGCCCCTGCGCAGCGGCGACTTGTCCATGATGTCATCATGTATCAATGTAAATGTATGGAACACTTCGAGTCCCGCAGCAGGCTGGAGAATGCTGTCGTCAAATTCATCCTTGAAGAGAGAATACGCTGTAAGACAAAGCCTTGGACGGAGTCTCTTGCCTCCGCCTTCTATCATGTATCTCAATGGGTCGTAGAGCCCTGCCGGCTCTCTGGAGAAACTGATTTCCGAGAACAATTCCCTGATGCTCCCGTCTATCTGCATTTCGCTGATCATAACACCAAATTTTTCACGAAGTTAGCAACTTTCGAGAAATAATCTGTGTCATCCTGAGGAATCTTTATTCGTTGCGGTACTGGCTTGGCGTAAGACCCGTATGCGACTTGAAGAATTTGTAGAACACCGACTGGTTCGGGAAATTCAGTTTCGACACTATCTCCTTTATGGAGAGGTCGGAATATTTCAGCATATTCTTCGACTCGAGTATCACGAAAGAGTCAATCCACTCCGGAGCTGAACGCCCGCTCACAGTCTTCACCAGTTTTGACAGATATTTAGGTGTCAGGCAGAGCTTGTCGGCATAGAATGCCATGTTCCGCTCTGTAGTATGGTAGTCCGTGACAAGACGCAGGAACTGGTCATATACGTTCTTGGCCTTTGCAGAAGGAGCCTGCGGTTTGCGCTCCGCCTCGGAAAGACGGTCAGCCCATATTGACCCCAGGAAATAGGAAATGGACGAAACCAGCGAGCCTATCGCCTCCTTCTTGTTCGGGATGGATGTGGCGAGAATGGTGGAGGCGAGCTGGAGATATTCTTTGCAGACAGAGCGCTCCATGTCATTCAGCTGGATGCAGGGATTGTCCAGAAGGGCGACGCTTTCATTGAACAGCCTGTTGAAATCGAACCTGACACCTGTCATGAAAGACTTGGACATCGCCACAATGATGAAATGAAGGTCCTTATTGTCGCTTTCAACCTCAGGGACACGGATGATATTGCCAGGGACATTCAGTACCAATGAATTCTCTTCTATCTGGAAAGAATCCAGGTTCACATCCAGCCGGATACGTCCTTTCTGACAGAAAATCAGCATATAGCCGTCGAACCTGAAAGGATACTGGAACATCTTCAGTTCGTCGTCATACTTCAGGTCCGCTATGAGAAGATCATCGCCCAAACCTTTCCCGGGCATTTCCGGGAACATATCCCTGAATTTCCGGATACTTATATTATGTAAAACGTCCTGCTGTATCATGATATTGAATTACCTTGGTGCAATTCTGCAAATATACTCACTTTTTGCAAAAAATCGTTTTTTTCGACCAAAATAACAATATCCAAGCAAAATTTAATCAAAAACCGTACAATATAGCAACCTTTTTGTATCATCTCCCACCCCTGAGGATTCCGGTTCCGGTGCCTGCAAGAGTGGGCACTGGACAGCGATGGGTGGCGCGTTGACGGTTCCGACAAGGAGTATGACATCAGCACATTAGATGCGAAAGAACACTATGATACCCTTTCTTCAAAGAACGCTGGGCCCCCACACCGATGTCGGAGGGCACTGAAAAAGTCCTCTGAATAGCATGGAAGCATGTTCAAAAAAATCCGCAAACAATCATTATATATTTGGTCGTATGTAGATTATTTTGTATCTTTAATATATTGAAAAACAAATTGTTATGCTTCCAATACAAGGTACTATTCACTTCTCTGAATACTCGTCTCTGTATGACGTCGTTGTCCCAAAAGACAACAAACTTCGTCTAATCAACGAACTTGTTGATTTTTCTTTTATCTATGATGAGTTAAACGAGAAGTATTGTCGGGATAATGGCCGTATGGCTGAAGATCCAGTGAGGATGTTCAAGTATCTTATGATAAAAAGCATATCTGGACTATCTGATGTGGATCTCGTGGACAAATGCATGTACGACATGTCCTATAAGTACTTCCTAGGGCTTGCCCCGGAAGACAGGGTCATTGAGTCCAGCACTTTGAGCAAGTTCCGCAGGATGCGGCTAAAGGACATGAATCTTCTGGATACACTCATCAACAAATCAATAGCCGTTGCAAAGGAGAAAGGGATAGAGATCAGCAAGAGAATAATCGTGGACTCCACTCACTCATCGACACGTTCCAAGCAGTTTCTTCCATCTGGAGTGTTGCAGAAGCAGGCTAAGATACTCCGCAAGTCTGTATATGAAGCGGACGCCAATATGAAAGACATGATGCCTGAAAAATATGAGGGTGACGACTTGGAAAAACAAATGGATTATGTGGCAAGGCTACTCAACTTCTTGAGGGGTCAAAAAGTTGCGGTTCTTCCTGCAGTGTCGGAAAAGATTAACCTTTTGGCAGAGATGGTGGATGATATAAAGGACCATTATACGGTGTCAGCAGATCCTGATGCCCGTGTGGGGCATAAAACAGCCGACTCTGCGTTTTTTGGTTACAAAGGACATCTGGCAGTCGTGCCCGAACGTCTGGTGGTAGCCGCCACGATGACGTCTGGAGAGAAAGGCGATGGACCAGAACTGCCTCTGTTAATTGGCAAAGCGAAAGTCAATATCCCCGATTTGAAAGAGGTCATTGGCGATAGTGCATACTCCGGACAGAACAATCTGGAGTATGCTTGGAAAGAGGGAGTGGAACTCGTCGCAAAGCTTAATCCTATTCTCACAACTGGTCGCCAGAGTGAGAGAAACGGCTTTGTCTTGAACAAAGATGCAGGTATGATGATATGTCCAGCCGGACATATGGCCATTCGCAAGTATCTAAAAAATCCAAGTTCAAAGACAAAGAGAAAGAATTTACAATACCGTTTTATTTTTGATGCGCATAAATGTAAAATATGCAATCATGCGGAAGAATGTGGCTATAAGGGTGGAGAACGAAAAGAATATTGCATAACAATCTTGACCAAACAGCAGGAGGAGTTAAAGCAACGGCAAGAAACAAACGAGTTCAAAGAAAAATATCGTGAACGATATATCGTTGAAGCTAAAAACTCTGAACTTAAACATCCTTTCCATCTTGACAAGGCAATCAGTTACGGACTTGACGCATTCACAATGCAGAGTGCCGTAGCTATCTTCACGTCAAATCTTGTGAGAATAAACAGGATATTGTCCGATAAAAGCAAGAAGTAGGGCAAATATCCGCTCTATTTTCAAAAACAACTCCTTTAGAATCGATTATTCATCTTAAAAGTAAAAAAAATGAAATTGCGTTCAAATACTCAATTCTCGCAGGCATTCAAGTCTGATAACTTTTTCAGTGCCCTCCGATGTCGACGGGTGAGACACTGGAGCAGCGCATCATCGTAACCTCCTCCTTTAAGTACCAGGATTATGGGTCAGGGGGAAAACCCTGTGTATTATGCCTTCCTCTACTACCGAGTGCGGTAAGTTAGAGCCGGTAAGCGGCATAGCCAGCGGTGAATTGCGGAGCCCTGAGCAGAGCGGACTTTTGCCGAAATCGGTGTTGTTTCCGGTCGTGAGAATTTCAGGCGAAACTGCCGCTGCCGGCGTGATTACCCCCGATGTGAACTTTATGGAGGATATCAAGAAAGCAGACACAGGTGATTTCTGAACCAATGAGCATACTTATAAGACCGTTGGTATTAGTATAATGAATTGATTTATAGGTAATTACGCGTGGTCAAGACTGAATTCATATATGCTCATCACCCTAATTTTTTATGGGAGTGAGCATATTGGGTAGTGAGTTAAAATTAGTGTAACAATCAATGGCTCAGTAGGTTACAAGTGTATTTGTGGCTTTGGAGATATGCTCATTGGTTCAGAAATACCTCAGATAGGTATGGGCCCTAACCTGCACTTGGTCGAGTCCTGAGTTTCCTAAACAGAGACGACCGAGGAAGCCGTAAGCGAATTGCGAAGCACCTGAGCAACCTCCTCAAAAGACAGGCCCGTAAGTTCGACCTTGTCGATGATTTCTACCAGCTCGCCTTTTTCATTAAAGATGAATGTCTTACGCAAAATTCCCTCGTAAGTTTTACCGTAGAGTTTCTTTTCTCCCCAAGCGCCAAAAGCCTTGATGATTGATGCGTCGGGGTCGGAGAGTAGGGGGAAGGGCAGTGCGTTTTTATCGCTGAAGTTTTTCTGAGCTTTCACGCTGTCCCTGCTGATTCCTACGACGTTATATCCGGCCGCTAAAAACCTGTCATAATTGTCCCTCAGACTGCAAGCTTCTGCTGTGCATCCCGGAGTGCTGGCCTTAGGATAGAAATAAACCACAGTCTTTTTTCCGAAAGACAAACGGTTTCTACAAATTCTTTCAAATTTTTCAATTGCCAAAACCTCATAACATTTTAATTCTCATTTTCATACGAAAAAAGATTTGTAATTTGAGCAAAAAGAGTATATTTGCGAGAGAAAAACAAGTCTTTTTGAAAGACATATTATATTAACAGGCGTTAATGTCCGTGCTTCCTTGAAACTTCGACACTTTCACAGTAGCACAACGGAATTAACGCCCACGTGGTTCGAAAAGAACTCGTGGGCTTATTCGTTGGAATGTGCTACAGGTAGTCGAAGACCTCAAGGAGCGGACCGACGCGATAAGCCCACTTTGTTATGTATAAGTTTCTTATCTCTGGTTTAACTGCAGTTTTTATTCTGGTTGGATGTACACAGCCGGACTATGAGGTTTATAGCACAATCGTCGGAGCGGTGACGGATTATGAGACAGGAGCCGTGTTGGAAAATGTGATTGTGACCCTCGTGCCATCATCGGTGTCGCATACTACTGATGCAAACGGGCAGTTCTCCTTTGAAAACATCGATGCAGGTCAGTATACCATCTCTGCCCAGAAGTCAGGTTATGTCCCGAATCGAAAGAATATAACAGCTGTGAGTGGCGAGACCATAGAAGCGAACTTTACTTTATCAAGAATAGGAGAATGACCTTTCCTAAGAATACGAATTTTCTCTAAACCATATTTTTAACCAATTTAAATCCAAAACATTATGAAAAAGTTTTTTATTTTGGTGGCATTTGTTTTGCCGCTTCTTTGCAACATTGATGTATGTGCACAGACAAAACAGGAACTCAAAGCAGTCAAATCGCAGGCAAGGTCTCTTGAAAAAGAGGGCTGGCAGGTAGAGAATGGTATGACCTCATTACAGAACGAGCTTGCTAGAATCGAGGCAAAGCGTGGCGATGCGGAAATACTCGTCGGGTCTTCCTATGGCAAGAAGAAGATGAGCTTGGCGAAAAAGGAGGCCAGAAATGATGCTATCAATGAATATGCTGAATATGCCAAATCAATCGTGAAAGGACGTATTGTCTCAGGATTCTCTGATATCAGAGAGGAAGAGACAGACAATGTTATGGGTGGCTTCGAGCGTCTGGTTGTCAGAGAGTTGAATGGTGAAATCAATGTGCCTGCACTTGTTTTGATTCGTGCCAACGGAACATCCAATGATTGCCGATGCTATTATGTGATTGATGCCAAAGCTGCGGAGAAAGCACGCGAGCGTGCATTGAAAGCAGCGTTGGATGAGGCAAATGTCGCAACTGAGTTGGGAACCAAGATATCTGATTTCATTTCTGATGGATTCAATGAGAAGAAATAGTCTCAGTTTCATCATCTATTCGATTTTCATTGCTGTGCTGATGTTGTGCGATTTGCCAGCTAAAGCACAGCATTCTGACCGTTCTGACAGATTAAAGCCGAGCTGGATGAGTTCAAAGCCGATTCCCGGAAATACCACTTTCGTATATTTGACAGTATCGTCTTCCGCATCTTCTTTGAGTGAAGCTCGGCAAAATTGCTTTTCCGAGATGCTTTCTGAAGCAGGTTTGGAGAAGGGGGTACTTGCAAAAACTGATTATAAATCTTTGGACCAAGAAAGAACCGTTTGGAATAACGATGTAAAAAATGAATTAGTGGAAAGCTCTTTCCAAGTAATAAGTACTGTTAAGGGCAAACAAGTGGAAATCATTGCGATTGGAATAGATGAATACTGGGAAAGGAAAAACGGGCAAATTTATCTTACGACTCTATTTGCCCGCTCCCAGTTGGATACGAAGCCACGTTTTGATTCTATTCACCTTACAACAAAATATGGATGTCGTGGCCTTTGGCGTTCAGCAATAGTGCCAGGATGGGGACAGATGCACAAGGGTTCCTACCTCAAGGGTGGCTTGGTCATGGGGGGATTTGTCGGCAGCATCGCTGGAGTCGTCTTTACGGAAAGCCAGCGTGGTGTATATCTCGCAAAGGTTGGCAAGACACACGATGCGAATGCGAAGAAATCCTATATCAATTCGGCAAGTAACCTTGCTACGGGACGTAATGTTTGCATTGGAGCTGCGGCTGCGCTTTACGTCTATGGACTGATTGATGCGATTGTCGCACCAGGTGCTAGGCGAGTGGTCATTACCCCATCTGCCGACAGCCGCTCTGTCGGAGTCTCTGCATCAGTACGCTTTTAATAAATGCAGGCACTAAGTTTTGTCAGAGAAATGGCAAAACCGTGCCTGCGCTTTACAAAGACCGAAAAATCAGAAAATAAAAACAGAAAATGAAAAAACATATTTCCTTATCATATGCTGTTCTGATAATTGCAGCAGTATTGTCAGGCAGTTGTGCAGTGAATGTCGAAGAAGTCTCAAAAGGCGGTATTGCGGGGATTGTCGCGGACAAGGTTACAGGTGAACCAGTGCCGACTGTAAAACTAAAATTGTCGCCTGGCGGAAACTCCACGGTTACAGGTTCAGACGGCAGTTTTCAGTTTGAAGAACTCGAAGCCGGAGAATACACCGTGACCTACACCAAGGACGGCTATCGTGACGGTACGGAAAAACTACTGGTCAAGAACACTCTCAAGACAGATGCCCATCTCTTGATAGAACGAATTCCGGCTATAATAACGACAGATAAAGAAATCCTTGATTTTGGAGAAAGTTCAGGTGTGACTTCCTTGTCGTTTAATCTAATAAACAGCAGTTATAAGCCGCTGGAGTGGAATGTCGACTACACCTGCACGTGGATAAAGGAGATAAAACCAAAGACGAGCGGAATCCTGAATTATGGCAAGACCGCTACTCTTATCGTTGAAATAGACAGAGAGGAACTTGAGGCTGGAAATAACGAAACATATATCGTAGTTTATTCAGAAGACGGAAGCGCCGAAGTTAAGGTTACGGCAGTCGGTGGAGAACGACATATCCCATCACTCATCGTTTCTGATGCAACATCCATAACATCAAATTCAGCGACTCTTAACGGAAAAATTCAAGAAGCAGGTTCTCCAGAATATTTTGAGCGCGGATTTGTTTATGCGCAGGCATCTATGCCGACATTAGATAACGGACAATCCGTGACGGTAGCTAGAACAGACGAATTGGATTTTTCTTATGCGCTTGACGGCCTTGAACTTGGGAAGAAATACTTTGTCCGCTCCTATGCTAAAAACATAATCAAACGAGCAGAGACAGTGACATATAGTTCAAATGAAATATCATTCGTCACAAAATCGACATCTCCGATAGTGACAATCTCCGATGTAACGGAACTAAATGTTACTCAAGGGACTGCAATGCTTAGCGGAAAAATCGAGAATACCGGCGACCCAGCCTATACCGAGAAGGGCTTTGTCTATGCCGCACATAATAATCCGCTGTATGAGAGCGACTTTAAAGTTCCTGTTCCTGGAAATGAAATCGGACTTTTCCGTCAGAAAATCGAAGGGCTGAAGATTGATACACAATATTATGTGCGAGCATATGTGAAAGGCATTGCCGGGATTCTTTATAGTAGCGAAGAGTGTTTCGCTCTATCTTCTTCAGAACCGACTGTATCCATTACTGGGATCTCAGATTTGTCGGTGGTTGATAGGACAATAACAATTAGTGGCAATGTTGACAATGTCGGAGTCCCGCCTTATACGGAGCGAGGGTTTGTCTATTCAGCACACAATAATCCTATATATGAGAATGATTACAAGTGCGTTGTCGCAGGTACTGGCAGTGGTACCTTCAGGCAGAAAATAGAGAATCTTTCAATAGATGTTCGTTATTATGTCAGGGCATATGCAGTAAGTGAAATCGGAACATTTTATAGCGATGAAACCAATTTCATTTTAGCGTCCGCTGCTCCTGTAGTTTCTATAAAAGCGGTTTCAGATATTTCTGTGGCTGATAAATCCGTAACATTTAATGGGTGTGTAGATGCTGCCGGAGAACCAGCCTATACCGAAAAAGGCTTTGTTTATGGAGATACCAATAATCCTACAATCAATGACACAAAGATTCTCGTGGAAGGTACTGGCATCGGAAGTTACAGTGCAAGCGTGAAAAATCTGGAGTTAGATAAGAAGTACTATTTGAGAGCTTATGCTATAGGCAAGAATGGGGTGTCCTATAGCGATGATGTTCAGACATTTGTAATACAAACGACAACACCGGTTGTCTCCATGGTCTCTGTAGATAAATTGGATGTTCTTTCTTTGACGGCGAGGTTCAAAGCCAGTGTTTCTGAAGAGGGCAATCCGCCATATATCCAGCGCGGCTTTGTGTATGGAACAAAATTTAACCCTACTTTGGCCGACAATAAAATAGAGGATACGGGTACAGGTATAGGGACATATGAAAGTGAGATAACCGGTTTGTCGATGGACACGAAGTATTATGTCAGAGCATTTGTAATCAATTCATTGAAAACTGTTTATAGCACAGAATGCTTGGATTTTAAGTTGGCAAGTACAAACCCGGCAGTTTCGGAAACAAGTGTTATAGAAGGAAGAGAGTTATTCGTCCAAGAAGGTCAGGCTGGCTGCGAATGTAACTCAAATAGGGGTTCCGGCATATACTGAAAAAGGCTTTGTTTGGGGGAATCAATCATATCCAACGATAGAAACAGCCAATTCAATAAAAATAGAAGGACTGGATGCCGGTGTATATTATTATGAAATGAACTCCATTACCCTTGATACAAAGTATTATATCCGCGCATTTATCAAGAATACGAATGGAGTCTTTTATGGCGAGGAAACATGGTTTACAGTTTCACCACAAAAGGCACGGGTTTCATCAGCAATTGTTTCAGATGTAAGCATAACTGATGGGACAGCACGTCTTAAAGCGACTGTTACTAGTTGCGGCGATCCTTCATATACAGAGCGGGGGTTCGTTTATAGCACCGAAAATCAGACACCTTCCGTTGCTGATAAAACGATAGTTGTGAGTGTTTCTGAGGCAAATGATTATGAAGCAAAAATTACGGAACTAGAGATAGACAAAACCTATTATGTTCGTTCGTATGTCAAAAATCTGGCAGGTGTGTCGTATGGCTCGGAAGTGGCTGTGTTCAACTCCAATCAGACATTTCCGGTTGTGACAACGGACAGTGTGACAGATGAGGATAAGGAGAATCATTCCGTTGTTCTTCATGGTACAGTCAAAGATTCCGGCGCACCGGCATACACGGAAAGAGGATTCGTATATAGCGATATATATGAGTCTCCGACGATTTATGACAACAAGATTATTGTCTCTGGTTCTGGAAACGGTTCTTTTGAGTATCGTTTGACAGAGCTGCCGTCTGATCGGAGCTATTATGTCAGGGCTTATGCTACTAATGTGAAGGGGACTGCGTATGGTGAAACAATCAAGATATTTTATTCAGTATTTATCTTGAAAGAATCGAATATAATGGTTCAACTTACAGATATTGGTTATGGTACTATTGGTGACATGGAAATGATGTGTGAGAATAGCACTGTTGCCGACTATTCCGATTGGAGGCTTCCGAGTATGGAGGAATTAGCGTCAATATATTTAAATAAAGGAGCAATTGGGCAATTTGTTATGGATGGCAATTGCCGTTATTGGAGTTCTAAAGTTGTTTCTGGTATGGGATATTATTATATGTCTTTTGATACTGGGCAAACCGATCATGTTCCTTTCAGTAGCAGTACCCGTATATATGCTCGTTGTGTCCGCACGATAGAATCGTCAAAATAAATTCAAATAAGCCGTTGATTATAAGCATTTTCATTCTCTATGTTGTCATGAATATGTTTCAAAAAATGCCGTGGCGTTAGGTGTGCAAAAGTCGGTGATTGTCAGTGCAGTTACCGACTTTTACAATTTTGCTAGAAGCCTGTGGTATAGTTTGCCTCGACTTGGATTAGCCCTCAGTGACAAAACATAAACCCGAAATAAACTCTCGGGCCGCAGACGAAATCGCTCTGGCGGGAGGTGGCGTCAAGGAGCCAGCCGGCTTCAGAAACGACACCCAGATATGCCATGAAGAGCATCATAGCCAACATCACGACTTCAGAGAATGAAAAGGACAATGAAGAGGTGTAGCCCGACAGGCGGTCAGCCACGGCGGACGTGGCCAGCCCAC
>ENA-OOUZ01000822-OOUZ01000822.1-human-gut-metagenome-genome-assembly--contig:-NODE-822-length-13626-cov-1.348316_pt1 | contig 13626 bp, 7 predicted proteins | sample MGYA00241546_ERZ501274 | MGnify/ENA primary metagenome ERZ501274 (study PRJEB25962, sample SAMEA2042363) | human gut metagenome | biome: human gut; feature: human-associated habitat; material: faeces...
GCCATCGGCAAGCGTTATCGCCGCCATGACGAAATCGGCACGCCCATGTGCATAACGGTTGACTTCGATACCCTTGAGGACAATACCGTTACCGTGCGCGACCGCGACACCATGGAGCAGATCCGCATGCCCATCGATCAGCTTATAGCGCATATCGAGCAGGAATGTGACTTTTAATCATTAAATACACAAAATAAGCTTGCCCAAAAGGGTAAGCTTATTTTTATTTATATCCCCGCGCGCTGGCCCTCCGGTCCAACAGAAGCCATGGCGCGGGAATATAGGCGATATTTATTTTTGCATCAGTCCGCCCACAAGCAGCATATATTCGGGCATATGCCCTTCCCTGCCCCAAAGCAGCCTTTCGTTAAAATAAAGCTCCAACGTTTTTTCAACGTCCCCGCCAAGGGACTCTATGGAATATCTGAGCCTGTCGGGCTTTATGCACGGCACACCGTTTGCCCGCGCGCACGTTGCGCATTCGTCGCAGCAGCCCGCGGCAAGCATAAGGCTACCCGGCGTGCTCTGTTCCCGTTCCATCAGCTCAATAAAAAACTTCCTGCGTTCCTTATTCCATATTTCAAAATATTGCGCCGTAAGCCCATATGCATCGAATGTTTTTTCCGTAAGCTCCTTTGGGAAGGATATCTTCCTTGCGTACAGCGTCAGCTTAGAATAATCACGCCAAATCTTAACGGGGTCAAAGCCGAATGGCGGGCATGACCAAAGCTTGGCATAGTTTTTACAGCCTTGGCATCCCTTTATTATGCGCGGCACATCAACGCAATCCTTTATATACTGCGTCATATCAACCTGTGCATGCATATCGTTAAACATTAACTCCATTTCGGCTTATCTCCCGTTTTTGTTTATATTATACCCTCTTTTTGCGCCTGAGTGCAACCAGCATAACCGCGCCGGCAATAAGCATGGCTATGGGCAGCATACTCTCTTCGCCGCCTGTAACGGGCATTTGAGCCGTGGGCGGAGTAGGCACATTTGAGCCCGGGCCGAATACGCTTCCTCCGGGCCAGTCGGGCTTATAGTCGGGCTTGGGAGGCTCGGCCAGCTTAGCCTTGCTCTTAACGGCTATCAGTGCGCCGGAGTCGTTCTTATAATAGAGCGTGCCTTCACTGTCTGCGCAGATGGTGCTTATGCAAAAATTCTGATATGTCTCTGGCACATACAGGTTGCCGTTGTTCGCGCTGGGTTCGGTCTGGCCCGCGCTGTCCTCTATTATGTATATTCCGCCGGGGTTGTTGTTGTAAGTGGTATACACATACACCTTGCCGGTGCTGTTTTCAAACGCGGTGCTTACCAGCGGGCCTGCCTGCGGGTAGCCGGGCGTAGAGGCCTTATAAATTATATCAAGCTTGCCGCCGGATACATCTACCACGGCTATGCCGCTGCCGGAATCGCCGTCCCAGTCATATCCCTTACCGGAACAGCCAACATACAGCCTGCCCTTATATATTACGGGGGTGCTGGTGGACATGCTGCCTATCTGGATAGACTTGATGGAAGCATGGTCAAACGTGCCGTTGGAATTAAGACCAACGGAGTAGAGATAACCCCCCTTGGTAGTGAAATACACGCGGCCGGAATCATATACGACGCAGCAGCGGATATCGCCCTTTACATCATTTATGGTGTCAATGACGCTGCCGGTTACGGGGTTTACGGAGTACAGCACCGCAGTGGGGCTATTGCTGTCGCTCGTGCCGTCATCGGAACCAAATACCGCGCAAACGTCGTTCACATATGCGCCTACCCAATAATAACCGCCTGCATGCGGCCTGAGCCACGTTGCGTACTTGGTTTCAAAGCCGTTTGTGGGGTCTTCATCGGTTACGGAGAAGCAGGCAAAATTCTGCTCTTTGGTTTCGCTGCCCCATGTACCGGTGTAAATATAGCCGTTATAGTAAGTTATGGGAGATATGGTCTGGTCACCTATGGATTCGGTCACCCAAAGGCTTTCCAACGTATCCGCACGAAGCGCCTGTATGTGTCCATTATCAAGCTGCACAAACACCATTCCCTCGGCATAAACCATAGAGTTGGTTCCGTGGCCACCTAAGGATGCTGCAAGCTTGCCGCTTACGACTGCCTCGCCGGAATCTTTGCTCAGGCAGAAGATATCGTCATTCCTAGCAATGTAAACGTGATTATTTACAATTATTGGCAGATTTACAGGTCTCATCCAACCTTCACCGTACTTTTTAACCCACTTGAGTTCAGCGGTTGCTGCGCTGTCAGGCGTTACGGTGTTGGTAAGGGCGTTATTGTTCTTGCTGTTCCTGAATGTCGGCCATTCGCCCGAATAGTTGGGCAGGCCGGACGACGGCGCAGCGGAAAGTATAACGGACAGTACGCCGTTGATAAGCTGCGCGGGGGTATTCAGCGTGCCGGTCTTGGTAACGTAGCCCTTGCAGGTAACTACCCAAGTGTAATCGGTATCCGGCATCAGGTTTTCATATACGCCATCCGCATTGGGCGAAAGAACGGCCTTCTTAGCATCCTGAAGCCTTACAACAGCATTTGCGGGGTAGGTTTCAAACTTAACGGTATATGCGGTTTTCTTGTTAAGCTTTATGGTATATTCGCTGTATATACCGTCCTTTTCGACGCGGACGACTATCGTGTCGGTATCCTTTATGTCCACGTTGCTGTCAGTCTGTCCGTTATAGGTAACGGTGCAGGAGGCATCCTTTGGCGTGGCGGTAACAAGCACGGTTTCAATAGCTGCACTGATATCCGCGCTATAATCATACACGCTGTTCTTGAACGTGGGGTTGAGATACGCCTCATTGCCGTTAGCGGACAGCGCAAGCGCGGTAAGGCTGGGCTGGCAGTTTACGTTTATGGTATAGGTCTTTTCGCCAACGGTGCTGCCTGCGGGCGGGGTAATAACCACCTTAACGGTGTTCTTACCGGGCTTGAGGCAGTTGATCCACGCGCCGTTGCTTGAATTGGTGGCGTCCTTGGTAGCGGGGTTGCCGCTAAGGTCGGTATAATGCAGCGTGGCCTTTGCGCCCGTGGGAAGCTTCAGCTTAAAGCGAAGCTGATTACTGCTATCGGTCACGGTGCCAAGGTCGTATTCATACTTGTTCCACTCAAATATATTTGTGGTGGTAAATGAATCCGTGCTGTTTTTCAGTATAACGGTGGTATTATTTGCAACGGTACCGTTATATACCAGCATACCGTTCAGGTCGCTGTCGCCTGGCTTGGCTTCGTTTACGGTTATTTCGCACCACGGCCCGGTTATGGGGAATGTTGTGCTTGATTCGCCTATCGCCGAAACATAATATGTTCCCGCCTTATCGAATTTCAGCGTTACTTTACCTTCCGCATCAGTCAGTCCGAGGTAATCGCCAAATTCGTATTTTTCATCAAGCAGATCTATTTCAGCCCCCTCGATGTTTTCCATCGTGGTGATTGGTCTTGTATCCTTGCCGGGAGTGCCCATCTGCTCCATGGCCATGTAACCGGAAAGCTTAAGCGTTATTTCCTCGCCCGCGTTAACCGTAAGCTGCTTCTTATCAAAGTAGCTGAGGTAATCTCCCCAGTAGGGGCTGGCGTATATAAAGAAATATACGTCGTCGCCCTCGCTGAGCGCATACTCGTTTATGGCATAGCCATCGTATTTTGGGCCTACGGGCAGACGGTCGTTTACTGCATAGCCGATGCTGCCATCCACGCCGAATATTTTCGATACAAAGCTGCTGCTGCCGCCAAAATAGCTGCTCATTGCATCCTTGGTGAATGCATCGCCATATACAGCCTCATGCGCACACAGCAGCGCATCAAGCACGCTGACCTGACCGGCCTTTATGCTGTGGTCCATTCCGCCCACCAGGTGGCCGGCCTTAGCGTTCTCCATGCCATACTTGGCAGCGGTGCCTTCAACGGCGGTTATCTCGGTTCTGCCGACGGGGAAGCAATAATTCTTGCCATCATAGAATGTAAAGTATACCTTTACCTTGGCAGGGTCCTTAACAACCGGCTTTTCGCCGACGTAAAGGGTCAGCGTATAGGTGGTTTCGCTCAGTCCGCTGTCCGTGGGCGGGGTGACAGTCAGCTTAACAACATTTTCGCCCTTTATAAGCTGTACCCAATCGGTATTGGACTCATGATTTACGCAAAAAGCCTCTTTGCTGCTCCTTGTGCCATCGGCGTTGCTATACTCTATGGTTACTTTTGCGCCTTCGGCCGCCTCCATTTTGAACCGCAGCGAATTCAACTTCTGCATACCATCTATCGTAGCACGTTCTACGCTAATGGCACCGAAGTCATAGTCATAGTCAGTCGGATCAAATGTGTAGGGGGCGTTGTAATCTTCGCCATCATTCTTAAGCAGATAATCATAATCCGGATGTATAGCGAAGCCAATCTGCACGCGAAGCGCAGACAACTGATTAGCCGCAACGGTCGCTGCAGGAGCCATCATAGGCGCGCCTAACTCAGCCGGAACCTCTATTGTGGGCTCCGGTACAGCAGCGGGACTCTCTTCCGGCTGCGTGGTGCCAGCCTGTTCAGGCGTGGCGGCAACTTCAGTGTTTTCGACATTCACACCGCCCTGTGCTTCGCCTTCCGCCGCCACCATCATCGGCAGCAGGGAAAGCGCCATAACAAGCGCGAGCATCAATGCCAATACTCTTTTTTTCATTGGTTTACCTTCCTTTCTGGTCTTTATATTAAAGCCTTTATACCTTCATTGGGTAAGGGGCTAAAATACCTAAAGTTAATTTCCGGCTACCTTCATGCAAACAAGCACCGCGTCCGTAACGTTTATGCTGCCGTCTCCGTTCATGTCGCAAAGCTCGCGCGCATCCACGCTAAGCTGTGCTTCGCCCATTATGTAGCGGCAAATCAGCGCAACGTCCGCTATATTCACGCTGCCGTCGCCGTTGGCGTCTCCCTTCACTTCGGCTGGGCCGGTGCCTTCCTTGCAGAAGCTTGCCGTTATGGCAACATCCGCCGCCGGCATAACAAAGCTGTATGCATCGCCTTTTTTGCTTACCTTCACGCCGTTCGCTTTAAGGCTGCCAAGATACAGCTCGTACCCGTCCGCAGGCGTTACCGTTAACGTAACGTCGTCGCCCGCCTTCGCCTTGCTGCTTACGGTTATCTTGTGGCCGTTCGCAGCGGCGCTGTTGGGCAGTATTATCCTGAACTCGTCCTTGTTCGCCGCAAGCATTGCGCGCACAGGCGCAAGCGCTTCGTTCAGGGCGGATTCGGATATAGTAAGGTCCGCCATGGCGCTCAATGCCGCGGAATATGTGCCGCTGTTTGCATCTACCCATGCGTGATAGTTGCTGTTGGCGTCCGCAAGGCTGCTTGTTGCAGCAGTTCTGTCGGCTATTGCGGTATATGAATGTTCAAACGAGCCGGACGTTTCATCGTCATCAAAGCCGCCGCCTATGTCCGCACCAAGTCCCCAAAGGGTGAACTGCCAGCGTATAACGTCGCCATCCTTCAGCGGATTTGTACCAGAAGTGGTCGTGAAGTCCGATGCGCCGTAGTTCGGGAACGCACCATTCACCGAATACATCCAGCCGGACTTCTGCGCGTAGTCGAATTCGCCAAGGCTTTCGCCGTCGCGCGTGTATTCAAGCTCGCCGCCATCCTTGTTTATGGCATCCACAATGTACTGCGGCGGATTTATCTCCTCGTTAGGGTCGCTGCCATCGGTTATGGTTGCAAGATAGAATCCGCTCTCTATGCTCGCACTCGGCCCAAGTGTATATGTCATGCCATAGTCATCAAGCAGGCGGGTTATTATCTTTGCAACGCTGTCATTCTGGCGCAGCTCTACCTGCATAGGCTCAATCATGTATCCCTGACCGAGCGTGAATTTCTCTATGGATATCGTCACATGGCCTATGGCTTGCAGCTCGCTGAACTCCGCATACAGCGTCACGCTGCCGCTGGGCATTGTGAATTCCCAGCCGCCGCTCGCGTGCTCGCTCAGTGCAATGCTTTCGCCGTTTGGCCCTATTGCGCTGATTGTGCCTTCTATGTATTCATAACCGTCAAGCGGCTTGGGGCTTATAAGCACCCTTTCGCCCGCCCTTGCGCTATCCTTGGATACGCGCACGGAGCCGTTAACGCTGGTCTGTATAAATCCATAGCTTTCGCCGGTTTGGCCACCCTCGCCAAACTCCGCCCGTATCAGCACGGGTACGTTTGGCATTGTGAAGCTTGCGCTCAGCCCGTCTTGGCTTACATCAGCCTGCTGATACGTTGGCGTAAGTTCCCATGAAACTTGCATAATGCCGTCCGTGAAGCTTATTTCAGACTGATACAGATATGCTTTAACGTCGCTTAGAATATAACCGCCCTCAGGGGATGCATACACGGTTATCCGCTGCCCTTGGGATGCGCTCTCAGCTGCGCTCAGCGTGCCATGCTCAGCTGTATCTATCGATATTGCATGAGCTTCTAAATTGTCGCTCATGTTGTATATATAATTCTTGCCTTTCAGAAAGCGGTCGTAAGCTACCAGCGCATACATTGCCTGATCGGTCGCCATAGCGTTGACAGAGCCGTCCATAACATGTCGGAAGCCCGAACCCGCAACATGATAGCGCAATATTCCGTTTATAAGCGTGTTACCGCTTGCTGTTATAAACCGATCATCCTTTAGCGGGTCTATGCCCATTGCTATAAGCGCCATAAGCACCTGCGCCGTGCTTTCAACGTTCGTAGTGCCCCATGAATCGAAATCGCCCGCGCTCTTTTGCATTGCGCTCAGCGCGTTAAGTCCGCGCTCTATCGCATCGCCAACGTTTTTCTCCGTACCGTTCACGGTAACGTTCATGCCGCTGTACCGCGCGAGCGCCTGTATTGCCATTGCGGTAATATCAGGATCGGCCTTATCGGTGGACGGCGTAAAGCTGCCGGAACCGTCCCCGTCTTCAACCTCAAAGCCTGTATCCAGTACCCAGCCGCCGCCTGGCAGTTCCTGAGACATTATACGCGTGACAAGCATTTCCCGTGTGGCCTGTACGGCCGTACCATGAACGCCTTGACTCATTTCTTCATATGTAAGCTGCGGCATATCGTAATTCAGCGTATCCAGGGCGATAAGCGTGAATATGGTAGCATTTATGCCCTGCCATATAATATCCGTATAGTTGCCCAGCGCGCGGGTTATGTCGTATCCCGCCACGTTATGCACGTCAAGGCCAAGCGATGTATATCCTATCATTGCGCGCATATTCTCGGTACGCTTGCGGTAATGCAGAAGCGGCAGCGTTGTTATGTCTCTGTGCTCAGCCCTCACCTTCTCTATGGCTTTTGCCATTGCCGCGCTTGAATTATCCGCATATTTTTGCCATATGTCATACGGTATCGCCAAGCCGCTCCTGCCCAGGGCAAATGCCGCCCAGTCGCCCTGCAGCGTGCCAAAGCTTAACCCGTTTTCCGGATAATAGCTGCCTACGGGATTGAGCATATATGCCGCGCCCTGCTGTATTGCGGACTGTACGGACAATATGAGCTGCTGTTCGGATGAAGTGTAGCTCTCCCCTTCAAGCGCAAGCGATCCAAACGATGTGCAAAGCATCAGCATCGCAATAAGCGCCGCGCATATTCGCATCCTTAGTTTCATATACATGCTCTCCTTATTTCTATTCATCCCGCATTGCGCAAAGCGGGGATATTCTCATTGCGTTCATTGCAGGTATAAGCGCGCTTATAACCGCAATTACCACCGAAAACGCCAGCGCGAATCCAGCAAGCCATACCGGCATTACGGAACGCACATCCATTTCGCTCAGCATGCCGTTCAGCGCGGCACGCAGCGCAAAACTCAGCCCTATTCCAACAAGCCCGCCAAGCAAGCCTATCATTGCTGCCTCGGTAAGGAACATAGCCGCAATATCGCGAAGTTCGCTGCCAAGTACCTTCAGTATGCCAACCTCCGTGCGCCGTTCGTTTATGGCCATCATCATTGTGTTCGCTATGCATAGCCCCGCAACCAGCAGCGCCACGGCACCTATTGCGAACAGCAATCCCTGTATCCTTGCCGTCTGCTCCTTTACGGATTCCAGCATGTCCGTAAGGCTGTATGTTTCAAAGCCCGCGCTTCGTATAAGCGAAGCTATTTCCATAACGTCGTCAGCATCGCCTACCTTTACCCAGACCAACGGGTATTCGGCCGCGTTTTTGTCCGCCGCGGCGTTGCTGTTTCCAGCTATCGCCTTGAGCGTATCCATGTGCAAAAACGCCGAGCATGAATAGGTATAGTTCATTGCGCTGCATATTCCCGTAACGCTCGCCCTAAGGCTTTGGCCAAGCGGCACGGCCCTGCCGTCCTCGCCCTCTGTATAGTCGCCCACAAGGCTTGCATAATCAAACGTCATCTTCACGTTTGCGCGCATAAGATCTATCAGCGGCTTGCCGTTGCGGTCTATTGCTTCTTTCCATGTATCCGGCTCCGCAAAGCTTGCCGCCAGGTCATCCGTTGCCATAAGCTCCGGCATGAGCCGTGTGCCTTTCTTTGGCAGTTCGCCTTCAATTGGAGCTATGCCGAAGCTTGCCGCCGTATCCATATCTATGCCATACAGCTTTACCATCGTTATGTATTTCCCGCTTTTAAGGTACGCCGTTGACTGCAGCACGGGCGTCACCGCCTCAACGCCGTCTATACCCTTAAACGCAGCGACCGCCTTTTTGTTAAGAATGGCTATTTTCCCGTTTGAGCCGTTCTTTTGCGTAACATCTATTTTTGTAAGGCTGCCCATGGCCTCTATCGATTCTCTATACGCCTGTTCATACCCTATGCCCACCGAAACCAGCATCAGTATGCACATTACGCCTATCGCCATTGATAACGCGGTAAGGCTTGTGCGCACGCGCCGCCGTGATAGGTTTATTATGCCTGTGCGTATAAAGTCACTTGGCCGCATTGCTACGCCCCTTTTTTATTATCAGCGCTGCCGCCACCGCGATTACCGCCGCCGCGCCCGCCGCAGCTATCCATATTGGGAATGCTTCGGGCTTCTCCTGCGGTTGTTCGGCTTCCGGTTCCGCCGCAGCCGGGGTGCTTATGCTTTCGGCAATATCAACCCGTATAGGCACGCTCTGTTCATATACATTGCCTTCGGCATCTTCAAAGCTTACCGTCAGCGTTCCGTCCGCTGCACCGCCCTTAAGGCAAAGCAGCTGAAACTCTGCGCTTTGCTTAGCACCCGGCAGTATATCGCCGCCGTAATAGCTTTCGCTCATGCTCAGCTTTTCGCTCTCAAGCTTTACTTCAACGTTGTATGCCTTCGTTTTGCCCTTGTTCACTATCGGCAGCGACACGGCGATGTAATCCCCCTCCGCTGCGCCTTCCGCGAATATTTCCGGCTGATCCACGCTTATGCGCATCCTTTGCTTTATGGGCAGCGTTATGGTCTGCGTAACGTTTGCGGCGGTGTTTTCTTTATCCTCGTATTCAAGCTTTATGGCTATTTGAGCATTGCCCTGGATATCAGGCATTGCGGTAAGGTCATAAACTATTTCCGCAGTATCGCCGGGCGCTATCTTGGCCGCATAGCCGGTATCACTCCTGCCAAGCGCCGCCATAAGCGCGGACGGATCAAGCGTAAGCGCACCCGTAATGTTTACGGCGGAAGCCGAGGCCGATGTGTTCTTTACAAACACCGTAAGCGTGAAATCATCGCCTGCATAAATGGTGTCAAGATTCACGGCATAGCCGCTCACCATCAGCTTTGGCGCGGTATGCAGCGTTTCCTGCGGCGCTTCATAGCCATTCACTATTGTCACGCTCGCGCTCAGCGTGCTGTCCCTAAGCACGCCGTTCTCGCGGTATATGGCGCGGAACTGCACAGTCTTTACACCATTTGTGGCGTAAGGCGATATTTTCAGCATATATTGGGCCACAGCCCATGCCCCGGTATCAAGATCCGGCAGCCTCAGCCCATAATTTGCTGCATCCGCAGCAAACGGGAATTCCTCAACGTTATTCGATATTATGGGCTCTATTGTTATGTCAGTAAGCGGTTCTCCGTTATTTATAACGGGAAGATACAGGCTAACCAGTTCTCCCGGGCTTCCCGTGGGCGCGCTGTAATATTCCCCGGCAATGTTTGCCGGCAGCAGCGCAAGCGCGCCTATGCCGCTTGTAGTCGGCATGGTTTTAGCTATTGCTTTGAGCGTTATGTTCACCACCGCAGGGGCATTTTCAACGGCAAACTTGCCTGCCGCACTTTCGTACCCATCTGCAAATGCAGTATAAAGATACGTTCCCGCGGGCAGGTTGGCTGTGTCGCTTACCGGATTGCCGAGCGAGTCGGTAACATTAAGCGTCATATTCTGCGGATTCTTGGTTATGAGCACAGGATAAAGCTGCTTGCTCATAACAATATGTATCTTATTGCCGCCGCACTCAGCGCCGTTGAAGTATACTTTGCCGTCCACCACGTCAAATGAGCCGTTGTAATCCATATATCCGTCTGCCGTAGCCGTAAACGGATATGTGCCGTCTCCGGGTACGGTGTAGTTACCAAGGTATGCCTTGCCGCCTATGACCTCTATGCTTGCGGTAGACGGGTCGCAATCAAAGCTCAGCTCCACCTTGCCGGCGGCAAGTGTTGGCAGGGCCGTAAGCAATATGCTTAGCATTATCACCACCGCAATTGTTCTTTTTATATTCATGCGTTTATTTCCTCCCCTATCAATGCTCCATCGCTCAGTCTTATCGTCCTGTCCACATGGCGCGGCATATCATCATCATGCGAAACTATCATCAGCGTTGTGCCGTTCTGCCTGAACAGCTTTTGAAACAGCGTAAGCACCATTTCGCCCGTTGCCGTATCAAGATTGCCCGTAGGCTCGTCCGCCATTACTATTGCGGGCGAAGTGATTATGGAGCGCGCTATGCCCGCACGCTGCTGCTCTCCGCCGCTCAATGTGTAGACTTTCCTCTGCTCATACCCCTGCGCTGGCGGGCGCATTTGGCTATGCCTACCATATCCAGCGCCTCAAGCGCGCGTCGTTCGCGTTCCCGCTTTTCAACGCCGCGCAGCATCAGCGGCAGCGCAACGTTTTCTATTGCCGTATACTGCGGCAGCAGTCTATAAGACTGAAATACAAACCCTATATGCGAGCGGCGGAAGCGAATGCGCTCAATCTCGCTCATTCGGTCTATCCGCTGACCAAGCACGTTTATGCTGCCATCGGTCGGGCTTTCAAGCCCGGCAACAAGATTGAGCAGAGTCGATTTGCCGCTGCCGCTTTTGCCGGCAATACAGACAAATTCGCCGCATGCTATCTCCATATCTATACCGCGCAGGGCATGCACCTCGCCCGCGCCCGCGTTATAGTCCTTCTTAAGCCCTTTTATGCTTATCGCGCTTTCGCCCATGCTCTTATCCCGCCAGCCACGTTTGGCCAAGGTCCTTACCCAGGTCGCACGTGTAGTTCCATTCTATTACATCCCCGCTTTTGACCACGTATTGCCCGCAGCCATAGTTGGGGTACCAATCATTTACGCAATACATCCATCCGCTCCAGCGGCCGCCATCAAATTCATAAAGGTTGTTTATTCCTTCTATATACTCGTTGCCCTTTGCGCCGGAGTATTCCATATGCAGCTTATACTTATCGCGCACGGCGCACAGAACATCAAAAACCGTATCCCCCTGCTCAAACGTCATCGTGGTGGTTTTGAGTATCTCGCCGCTTGCAGGGACTATCCCCTGCCACTTTTTTTCAAGATGCATGCCCTTTGCAACGGCAGTATCGCACCGTATCGTTATGGTGCAGGTGTTCGCCTCCGGCTCTTTACTGCTCACGGGAGCCGTTGTCTGCTCAGTCTGTACGGCTTCGGAAGTTATTTCATTATCCCTTGCCTCTGCCTGCGCCCTGCCAACGGATGCGGTATCCTCATCGTCTCCGCCGTCAACCGGCGCCGGCGTTCTAAGCTTGTCCTCCGGTTCCGGCATGGCGTTCTCTGCGGCAAGGCCCTTAAGCTGGTTAAGCCTGTCCTCGCCCTCATCGCCGTTTGCGATATAGTCAACGTCAAGCGAACCCCTGTGACCGTTAGAGCCTATCGCGCTGCATCCCGCGAGCAAAAGCGCCATAATAAGCGCAATCGCTGTAAAAAGTTTTTTTTGAATACTCACCTTACCAATATGTTCCTTTCCAAGTTTTTTGTACGCAAAAAGCTGCGGCGATAATCGCCGCAGCCGTATTTCTGCACACATAAATCAATCGGGCATACGAAAAATAAGCTTAGTATACCCCGCCCCATGTACCATTGACCCGTGGTAAGGCGAACTTTCAAGCAGGTCTTCTGGCTCGCGCTTCATCGCATTCTGCAATGCCTTCCCAGGTGCTTATAGCCCAGTGACCGTGCCAAGTAAGTTAGCACATATGCAGAACGCTCCGCGCATACAGCGGCGGGACCGCGCAGGCCTTTAACCTGCTTCCCTCTTAGCCTCCCCAAAGCGGGGCGGAACATGAAAGTGTATTCAATTTCCTACCCTATATAATATCACCGTTTACCGATAAAGTAAAGCGGAGCATTATTTTATTCTGCCGGCATACTTCGCTTCAAGTATTTTGGCTATTCTCAGGGCAAGGGGATTTATCTGCTCCTCACTCCTGCCTTCAAGCATTATTCTTATAAGCGGTTCCGTGCCGCTTGCGCGCACCAGCACCCTTCCTTCGCCTTCAAGCAGCTTTTCCACCGCGCGTATATCGTTTATCATGTCTTCATCCTTAAGCGCAGCAGCCTTGTCCTCCGGTGATACTACAACGTTCACCATAACCTGCGGCAGTATAGGAACATCATTTGCAAGCTCCGAAAAGCGCTTCTTTGTCTTTGCCAGTATGTTCATCACCTGTATTGCACTGAGCATACCATCGCCCGTGGTATTCTTGTCATAGAATATAATATGGCCAGACTGCTCGCCGCCAAGGGAATACCCCTTCTGGCGCATGCGCTCGAGTATGTATCTGTCGCCTACGGCGGTTTCTTCTATATTTATGCCAAGTTCCTTCATGCGCAGTTTAAGGCCAAGATTGGAAAGCACGGTAACAACAAGCGTATCGTCCTTAAGCTTCCCTTCTTTCTTCATATATTTAGCGCAGATGCCCATTATCCTGTCGCCATCAACAATGTTGCCCATTTCATCCGCGGCTATCACCCTGTCTGCATCGCCATCAAAAGCAAAGCCTGCATCCGCCATGCGCTCCGTCATAAGTTCCTGCAAGCTATCGGGATGTGTGGAGCCGCAAAGGTCGTTTATATTACAGCCGTCCGGCTCATCGGCCCAGGATATCACCTTTGCGCCAAGTTCGCTGAATACGTCGGCTGCTATATTTGATGCAGACCCGTTTGCGCAATCGAGCACTACGGTCATGCCGCTGAAGCTTTCCGTAGCGGTGGATTTGAGAAATTCCTTGTATTTTTCAACGGCTCGCGGTGCGCTCAGGCAGTTGCCAACGCCGCTTCCCGCAGGCTTATCCATTATTTCTTCGCCCTTTACAATGGCTTCTATGCGGTCCTCAAGTTCATCGGAAAGCTTATAGCCATCGCCATCGAACCATTTTATGCCGTTGTATTCCATTGTGTTGTGCGATGCGCTTATCATAACGGCGGCATCCGCA
>ENA-OOUZ01000824-OOUZ01000824.1-human-gut-metagenome-genome-assembly--contig:-NODE-824-length-13621-cov-3.694383_pt1 | contig 13621 bp, 8 predicted proteins | sample MGYA00241546_ERZ501274 | MGnify/ENA primary metagenome ERZ501274 (study PRJEB25962, sample SAMEA2042363) | human gut metagenome | biome: human gut; feature: human-associated habitat; material: faeces...
GTGGGAGGGCCTGGTCCTCACAGGGGCTTCTTGTTGCCGTACACCTGGCGCATCGCGTAATTGTCTGATTCTCAGAGATTTAACTGATTCCAGAGTTGTGAAAATTACTACTCCGAAATCAAGCAAGTCTTTGATTATCAGCGTTTTATGGGTTGCGCCTCTCTGAGGTCTGACGTGCTCCCACCATTCAAATCGGGTGGTTACACTCTGGAGTCGGGTTATCCCTCTTAGGAATCGTTCTACCCCACCGCTGAAGGTGCTCCTGCCACAGAATCCGGGTCCTTCTACCACTGTATCCGTGTTACTCCACCTCTGAGGGCCCTTCTGCCACCGAATCCGAACTGCCACACAGGACCCCGAGTTGTTCTACATCAGGAATCCGATCTGTTCCACCACCGAACCCAAGTTGTTCCACACAGGAATCGGGCTATTCCACCACTTAATCCGGCACGCAACCTGAAATCATAGGGCGAATTTACGGCATCTCGACAGATTTAACAAGTTTTTCTGCAAGATTCAGAAAAGCCAGTCCGTCCGGGCGTGAAGACAAAGCGGCAGGCTCGCCTGCATCGCCATTCTCGCGGATGCTCTGGACGGTAGGAATCTGGCCAAGAAGCGGAACTCCATATTTCTCAGCCATGGAAGATGCCATATACGAAAAAGCCCCTCACTTTCGTGAAGGGCTTTCAGGCGGTGCGGATGGGGCTCGAACCCACGACCTCGGGCGTGACAGGCCCGCATTCTAACCAGCTGAACTACCGCACCGTGTTCTGCTGTGTTTGAGGTTTTTCTCAAACGCGAATGCAAAGATAGGTATATTTTCCGGACCTGCAAGCGTTTTGTATAAAAAATTTCAAAAATTTCGATATAAAACGATACTTGCCGGAAACGAAAAAAAACGGGCAGAATCGCTTCTGTCCGCTTTTCCCAGCACTTTATCAAATGGAATTATTTGATTTCGATTACTTTATGAGTATGTTCAGGCTCAACCTTGACGACCTTAGGGATATTGACCTTTAATACACCGTGCTCGACCTGAGCATTGATCTTTTCCCTGTCGGCATCCTCCGGCAGAAGCATTGTCTGCTGGAATTTGCTGTATGAGAATTCGCGACGGAGGTAATGACCATGTTTCTTCTCATCATTGTTCTCCTGTTTCTTTTCCATATTGATTACAAGGTCTCCGTTCTCATCGAGAGAAACTTTGAAATCATCCTTGGTCATGCCCGGAGCGGCAAGCTCCAAGTCATAACTGTTTTCGTTTTCTAATACGTTGATGGCCGGAGCGGTAGCATTTGATTTCTCCATCCAGTCATTGTCAAAGAAATCATTGAACATGCTTGGTAACCAATTCTGGTTATATCTTCTTGAAGGTACCATAATATAAATCTCCTATTTTTAATTTCGTTTAACTTTCCCGGACCTCGGACCCTTTCGGATCCTGTGCCGGTTCTTTGTCTGGTCTTTCGACCGGACGCCTTAGTTTATGGCAATCTGCATACCATTGTGAAAAAAGTCCTAAAAGAGGACAAAATGTCGTGTATATGGACAAAATGGCATTGATTTATTGCCAAAATGTCCGAAAACAGCATTGTCTTAAATTGAAATGTGTAGTAAAAGATGTATATTTGCAAATTCGGTTTGTCGGAAGGAGCACACGTGCCGAAGGGCTGTGCCAATGACATTGACCGAAGCTTCAAAACGGGAGTGAATATGCCTGACAACGGAAATATCATAATTAAGGGGGCCAAGGTCAATAACCTCAAGAATGTGACGGTGGAGATTCCGCGCAACAAGTTTACCGTGGTTACCGGAATTTCGGGCTCCGGAAAATCTTCATTGGCCTTCGACACATTGTTCGCGGAGGGACAGCGGCGTTTTGCGGAGAGTCTGTCCTCTTATGCGAGGCAGTTTCTCGGAAGGATGAGCAAGCCGGACGTGCAGGCTATCGAGGGGATTCCGCCGGCAATCGCGATAGAGCAGAAGGTCAATACGAGGAACCCGCGCTCCACGGTTGCCACGACCACTGAGATCTACGATTATCTGAGGGTGATATTTGCCCGTATCGGAAGGACGTTCTCGCCGATAAGCGGGGTAGAGGTGAAGTGCCATAGTGAAAATGACGTCATGGCTTTCATAATGGGCAGCGCAGAACCGTCAGCTGTCTATCTTTTGGCGGAAATCAGCTGGGATTCGCGGGCGGGCAAGACCGAATTGCTGCTCTCCCTGAAGGAGGAGGGCTATTCGAGGCTCTTTTCCGAGAAGGAAGGGCAGATGCGGATCGATGATGTCATACGGGGTGCCGAGGCGGGAGAGTTCCCGACCGGTCTGTTGCTGATGATAGACCGTATGAAGCTGCCGGCCGTCAAGAACGGTGTACCGGTCCCTGAAGGAGACGTGTCAATGTCCCTGAGCGAATGGGAAGATATCAAGACGCGTCTGCATTCTTCTATCGCCACCTGTTTCAGCAAAGGAAACGGGACAATGTACGTGAAGATTGACCTGGGCAGCGGCAAATCATCTTTTCAGAAATTTGTTGACCGGTTCGAGGCGGACGGCATGACTTTCCGCAAGCCGGACGAATATATGTTCAGTTTCAACAGCCCGTTGGGGGCCTGTCCTGTGTGCGGCGGATTGGGAAAAATCATTGGCGTAAGCGAGGATCTGGTGGTGCCTGACAAGACATTGAGTATATACGACGGGGCTATTGCCTGCTGGAAAGGCGATAAAATGGGCTGGTTCAAGGATCACCTGGTCAGTCTTGCCGGCAAATATGGTCTGAGAATTTTTGAACCGTACTGCAACCTCACCGAGAAAGAAAAGGCATTGATATGGGACGGACACAAGGCTGCGACTGAGGAGGATTCTGTCATCGGTATCAATGAATTTTTCAAGTGGGTGGAGGCGAACCGGTATAAAATCCAGTACAAATATCTGCTGAGCCGTTTTTCCGGAAGGACGGTCTGCCATGAATGCAAGGGCAGCCGGCTCAGGAAAGATGCCTTGTACGTAAAGGTGGGCGGAAAGAATATCCACGAGCTCCTGAGCATGAACGTGCACCAGCTGATGGACTTCTTCAAGAACCTGAAACTGACTGAGTATGAGAACTCTATCGTGAAGAAGGCGGTTTCGGAAGTCACTTCGCGGCTCCAGTACATCTCTGACGTGGGACTCGGTTATCTGACATTGAACCGTGCCAGCAATACTCTCTCCGGCGGTGAAAGCCAGCGTATCAATCTGGTAACTGCGCTCGGCAGTTCTCTGGTCGGGTCAATGTATATTCTCGATGAACCGAGCATCGGCCTGCATCCGAGAGATACCGACAGGCTCATAAGCGTCATCAAGCGTCTCCGTGACATCGGCAATACCGTAGTTGTCGTGGAGCATGACGAGGAGATAATCCGGTCGGCCGATATGCTTATCGATATGGGACCTTTGGCCGGGGTCAATGGCGGTGAGGTCGTGTTCCGCGGACCGGTGGACGATAACCTGACCGAGGAGCAGATTTCCGCGTCAATGACGTTGCAGTACATAACAGGCCGCCGCAAGATGCCTCTCCGGGCCAAACGTCCGTGGACATATTATGTCGGCGTGGAGGGCGCCATGGAGCACAATCTGAAGGATATCAATGTCAAGTTCCCTCTCGGGGTGCTTACTGTGGTGTCCGGTGTCAGCGGTAGCGGCAAGTCTTCGCTTGTCGGCGATGTGCTCTATCCTGCCGTGTACAGACATCTGAACCAGACGGGTCAGCAGCCGGGCATATTCCGTCATCTCACCGGCAATCTGGACCGGATTTCATCGATCGAATATGTGGACCAGAACCCGATAGGGAAGAGTTCCCGTTCCAATGCCGTCACCTATCTGAAGGTGTATGACGACATCAGGAAGCTGATGAGCGAGCAGCAGTTCGCCAAGGTAAATGGCTTCACGCCGTCATATTTCTCATTCAATCAGGACGGCGGACGATGCTCGGAGTGCCAGGGTGAAGGGTTTGTTCATATCGGAATGCAGTTTATGGCTGATGTGACAATGGTTTGCGAGGCTTGTGGCGGCAAACGGTTCAAGCCTGAAATCCTGGAAGTGAGATACAAAGGAAAGAATATCGACGATATCCTGAATATGAGCGTGGACGAGGCCATAGCGTTCTTCGGCGCGCAGAAGGAGGCCGCAGCGAAAAGCATTGCCAAGAAACTTCAGCCTCTCGTGGACGTCGGCCTCTCCTATATAAAACTCGGTCAGAGCAGCAGCACATTGTCAGGAGGTGAAAGCCAACGTATCAAATTGGCTTATTTCCTCTCGATGAACGATGCCTCCGACAAGCCGTCTGCCAAGAAAATAATGTTCATATTCGATGAACCTACCACAGGCCTGCACTTCTTCGATGTGGAGAAATTGCTCAAGTCATTCGATGCTCTCTTGGCGAAAGGCCACTCCGTAGTGGTTGTGGAGCACAATATGGATGTGATCAAAGCAGCCGACTGGGTGATAGAACTTGGTCCTGACGCCGGCGACTTCGGAGGTGAAGTCGTATTCCAGGGCACACCTGAAGACCTCGCCGCCAAAGGCCGCACCTACACTGCCAAGTATCTCAAGAAAATGAAGGGCTAACCTCCTGAGAACCTGAGATACAGGCGTTTGCCGCTTACAAACTGCGTGAGTCTTACAATGTAACTGCACTTGGCGAGGCTTTCCGTGATTTCAGTTGAGTCAATGTCCTTTCCCGTGGCGCTGCTGATCTCATAGCGAATGCTCTGGAATGTGCTGTCCGTGGTGACCGCAATCCCTGTCGCTTCTTTATGGTACGTGGCTCCGTCATCGGAACTGATATCTACGGTGAACCCTATTGTTGAGGTAAACTCTTGTCCGTCAGAGTATTTCCTGTATTTTATGCTCGAGACGTCAATCTCACCAGACTGGTTTGACGAGGTTATGGCAATGCTGTCTTGCGCACATGCCAACCTGTAACTGATATCCGTCAGAGGTGGCAAGACCTTTCCTTCCGCAAGCACTGGCTCATCATATTTGTCAAATGCCTCCATCGGGAGATTCCATGTGTATATCCGGCTCGGCAGCAGGGCAGTGTTTCCCGGAACGGCGTAAACGTACCACCCTGAGCCAGACTCTATCTGAAATGCAAGTCCTTCATAATCAAGCGGTGGCATCACTATATAATAGTCTTCTTCCTCATCCGTCCCGCTCCCGGTCACCGGTGCGCCAGTAGCTGGGTAGCCTCTGCTCTCTTCCGAGCAGGTCTTCTTATCTGCTCCGTCACTTGCGCAATCCAATTTAAGAGTCCGTCCAATCTTGAATCCGTCACTTTTTGTACTTTCCCAAGTTATGGCACCGTCAGCCCCCATCTGTCCGGTAATCCCGCCTATATCCCTATAGGCTCCTGCACTTATATTTCTTATGGCCGCAGGCTTGCCAGTCTTGTCAATGCAGTGCAACCGCAGTCTCACGATGCTGCAGATACCGGAAAACTCCAATGCGTTGCCTGTAGAATGTGCGGTCATCGGATACAGCAGCCTGTCGTTGCGCTGCTCTTCCGGCATGGTGAACACACCTTGAAGCCAATTCCTGTCAGGGTAGAATCCAAGATAACTGTCAGACGCATTCAAGCGACGGTTCCCTTCTAAGGACTTGTCGAAAGCGAACCGTGCTGAAGCTGTTCCGGAATCCTCTGTGATATAGATGCTTTCGCCTCTGTCATCCATAATCCTGATTCTGTCACCTGTTTCCCAATAAACCGGAATATCACCGGCTGAGTCCATATCCGGACAGACTTTAGTCGTGCTTGCGGGGGGACAGATTCCTGCAGAAAACATCATTGATGCCTCCTCCAGTGTGGTTTCCGTTTGTCTGCATCCGGGAAGGAGCAGAACTAGGGCAAATTGTGATAATAGTCTCTTCATCAGTAGCTTACGATATTAGTGTATGAAGGAAGTTGTGACTGGATGTCCGCGGGGACGATATTGTCTTTCGCGTATAGCGTAAGACCTGCCGGTACACTGGAGAACAGCCTGCTCATTGAGATACCGTCCTGGATGCCGGTCATATCCATCCGTAGAGTTTTAAGATTTAAGCAACTGGCGAACATAAAGGTCATGTCCGTCACCTTGCTGAAGTCGAAATTACTCAAATCAAGATCCACTACGCGTGTATTGCTGAACATGGAGTATATTTTTTCTACATTCGTGGTGCAGAAAGATGATACGTCTATACTCTCCAGTGAAGTGCATCCTTGGAACATCATGCACATATCAGTAGCGCTTTCCGTATGGAATCCGCTCAGATCCAGAGTCTTCAGCTTTGAGCATTCGAGAAACAGATAGCTTATGTCTTTTGCCCCGCTTGCGTCGAAATCTTCCGAGACAAAGGACTCGAGAGAATAACAGCGTTCGAACATTGAATGCAGCATGCAGTCAGGTCCGCATTTGAATTTTCTGATAGTCAGAGATTTGAGCGCGTCGCAATTCGCGAACATATAGTAACAGCTCTTGAGTTTCGGTGATATCATGTTTTCGATTGCAAGTTCTCTTACGTTGAAGCAGTTGTGGAACATCTCACGTCCGTTTTCAAGATTTGAAAAATCAAATCCGGACAAGTCCAGAACCTCGGCTCCACAACGGGCAAACATGAAATCCATACTCTTGACAAGAGGCGTCCTGAATCTGGAAATATCCAAAGAGTTCAGCTTCTTGCAGTTGTAGAACATGTAGCTCATGGTAGTCGCCTTGTCTGTACGGAAACTGCTTATGTCCAGTGATTCAAGCTTGATGCAGTCATTGAACATGCCGGAAAAATAGAGGGAAGCATCGGTGTTGAAGTTTCTCAAATCAAGCTGTGTGAGTTCTTTGCAATCTGAGAACATGTAGCTCAAGTTTGTGACTTTTTCTGTCGAGAAATTCGAGACGTCAAGTGACCTGAGCTGCTTGCATCCATTGAACATCGCTCCCATACTGGTGACATTGTCCGTCTTGAATCCGGAAACATCCAGCGACGTGATAGTCTCACATCCGCCAAACATGTTGTTCATGTCCTTGACATTGCGCGTGTCAAATCCTGTCACGTCCAGTGCTTCCAGATTTCTGCAGAAGCTGAACATGGACTCCATGTTCTCGGCGGAATCCGTTCGGAAACCGTCAAGGGCTATTGTGGTCAGGTTTGTGTCCCATCCGAACAGATAGGACATGTCCTTTACTGCCGAAGTCTCCAGTTTGTTTATATCCAGATGGATGAGAGAAGAGCAGTCATAGAACATCTTATGGATGTTGACCAGATTGACAGTGTTCAGTTTCTTCTCCGGAAAGATTACATATGCGAGTTTCCGGCAATTGTCGAATGTGCAGTCCATACTTGTAAACGGAAGCGGATTCAGATGCGAAAGGTCTATTCCTATAAGGTATTTGTGGGTTTCCATATGCCTGGTGTCCTGCATCAGACGGTCCAGTGTCTTGGCATCATGGTTCAGCCATAGAATCGCTTTGTGCTTGCCCTCCGTTTGGAATCTGTGATAAAAACTCTTATAGGGACTCAAATACTTGTTATACTCAAAACTGATCTCAGTGCCGTCATCATATAGGATTCCCTTGAGGTTGTCCAGATGAGAGGTGCATATCGGGACTTCCTGGCTCGTGTCAGCAACAAGATACTCCGCAATAATGGCATTGCTGAGCTGCATTACCCTTACAGTCTGTGTCTTTCCTGACTCTTCCTGGGTGAATCTTACCAGACACTCGCGGTCCGTATCGAATTCCGGAATGTTATATTCTACAGAATTGCCATCGCCGGACAGAACGAACGAATCGAACATTTCAGGCGTTTCCGCATTCCATGTCACGCCCTTGTCAACGCTGAAGTCCATTTTCCATGACGCGTTCCGGTCTTTGCCCGACCCGTCGCTGAATGTACTTGATGAAAGGCTGGTGATGTTTATCTTCCCGTTACCCCCGTCTCTGAATGACTCCACTCTGCTTCTGTCCGTTTCGAATCTGTACTCAAGACCGGTTATCGCAGACTCGTCATTTCCGCGGATGATGTCGTCAATGCCGGATGATCTGAACTGTGCAAGGTCCAGGTCAATGTTCAGGATACCTGACCGTTCAATGTCTATGCTGCCCGGAAGGGAATATATCTTTTTCCCCGCATCTGTTCCATCGGAAACAAGAGACAGCTGTATTTTCAGTTCGCCTATGCTTTCAGGAGGAAGCACAATGCAGAAATCTTTCGGCTCTGAACTGAGTTTTACACCGCTTCCGCAGTTGAGTGTCAGCACATTGCCTCCGTCTTTCCCCATCATCCAGGTGCCGGATGCAGATGTGCAGTACAGACTGCCGTACAGGTTCTTGTCGGCTTTAAGTTTTATTTCATTGACATAAGCGTCTTTTTTCAACGAGCTTATCCTGAGCCTGCAGATGCCGCACAAGTTCTTGAACGACAGCTCTTTCGTGGTGGAAGATGCTGCCATCGGCATTGATCCGTTTCCGAATCCTGACTCGGAATATTCCTGAGTGGATTCAAGCGACAGGACATGCTTTCCATCGGCAAAGGAATATCCTGAGGCAGGGTAGAACGCCTGCCATTCATCTGCTTTCTTCGGTCTGGTGTTTCCTGAGACGCTCTGGTCATATACGAATTTGGCGCTTCCTGCTCCCTCATCTTCCGTGACGAAGTAAGATGAGGCAGGGACAGAAGATGAAGAGGAGATGATGATTCTGTCACCTCTTGACCAAAGCAGCGGATATTGTCCATCTTCAGTCCCGTTCCCCATAAATGTCTTGCATTCAGCGTGTTCCATGTGCGTGGCGATAAACTCAAGTTCATCGGATACATTAAGTTCTCTTGCCTCTTTATTGCAGGCGCAGCACAAGATGGCGGCAGAGAACAATAGAATAATCGGATAGCGGTCAATAGTCTTCATAGTATCAGAATTCATTGATGGTATTGTCTTCATTTGTTTCATTGATGGTGATATCCCCCGAAGTGAACAGATTCTCAGTGGAGTTTACTGAAAAATGCCCTCCGCTGTAGGATATGGAGTATGTGGTCAGTCTGCCTTTTTCCCACTTGTGGCCTTCAAGCGGAATGCTCCCTGTTTCAGAGTCTCCGTTTTCCGTGACTGTTATGTTCAGACAGGCTTTGGAACCGCGTCCGAACTCCTGGGGCGGCAGCATGAAAGCAAGTGCGGGATCAGACATCGTAAATGTCCTTTCAGAAGAAAGTCCTGACCATTCCCCATTTTCAATATTGTATATACCGTCTCCTCGGATGCCGGACAGGGATATTCCCGTAATCGCAGCATCTTCGCTGAATGTTTCTCCCTTCCGGAATCGTATGGCGGTAAGTGTGTGGTTGAAAGCGAGTTGTACAGTTCCTTCCCTCCGCACGTCACTTGCCGCAAAAAGGTCAATCTGTTCCTCAGCCCTGCCTTTGGCTGAAAAATGCAGCGAAGGCGCTCCTCCGGCCGGGAGAGGACTGATCCCATTGTCGGATGAAGGGTATGGCGAAAACGCATAGAACCGTATGTCTGTGTCATTCATCCAGTAGAGGGGCGTGGAACTGCTCCATCCTCCATCGCTTTTCACTACTTTCATGTTCCACATATAGTCGGTACGTGCTGCGCCTTCTGTCCCGAGACATGCGGAAAGGCTGAAGTCGGCTGGGCTTGCTGCATTCCCGGACGGTGACGGTGATTTGACGACGGAGGCACTGAACCGTACTTGCTCGTTCTCTGTCCGGAGGCTGTCCAGGACAGTGACAACTACCATTTCGGCAGCGCTCGCAGGTGCCCCGCCTTCAATATACAAGATGCCGCTTCCCGGCTTTTTCAGGTGCAGGGTTACCCCGTGTCCGTCTTTGTCCATAGTGTAGTCATAGATGCCACGGCTTTTGTCATATTCCAGTTCTTCTTCTCCAAATGACAGCCTTGACCCTTTCGGCTCTATCTCTGCCCATATATGCAGGTCAGAGCCGACTTTTCCTTCTACATAATTGCCCGGATGGAGATGTATGGACGCTTTTCCGTATGACAAAAGACTGCTCTTGTCTATTCTCCAGCTGTCCTCCTCGAGACCGCTCCCTGCAGGGCTTACCCGTATATGGTAATGACAGTTCCGCTGGACATCGAAATCAGACGGGGAGTCTCCCAAATAAAACCTGTATTTAAGATATTCTCCGGGACCGGTGTACAATGAGTCTGAACGGTATTCTGCCTGAATCTCGATATATGAGCATAGTCCTGCCACAGCATCTGCCATATCCAGAACCTTGTCCTTCTCCGTCTTGGCCTCCGGAAGCAATTTGCCCTGCATGTTTTCAAGCATATACACGCTTACCTCACGGCTTACACCACCGCTCCTGTCAATGTTCAAGTCATCAGCCTCACCATAGCTTTTGCAATATCCTGATGCGAACACGTCATTGCCCCCGCTCACCTTGCTTTGCGAGAACAGACAGGCAGATTTGGGGCAGCCGCCCACCTGTACACTCTTGACATTGAACTTGACGTTCTTTCCGAGTCTGGTCCGGTCAATGCAGAGGGATACCTTCGCCATCATGCTAACGAGATTTACATCGATGTCATTGACCTTGTCGTCAATGTGCACAATGCCGCTTTCTCCCGTCATCGGCAGCCCTCTGCTGTATTCGTCCGGGTAGGACAGGTGGTAACGGTATTGCTTCAAGTCTTCGACCGAGCGGATGCCGGTAATCCGGAATCCCAGATTCGCGCAGGCAAATACCCTGCAGTCGGTCTGCCCGATCCATGAAAAACTGTATCTGGCCTCACCTCCGTTCATATGCGAATCGATATAGGCTGACTCTTCAAGATGGCCTCCTGCATCGAAAATGAAGATGTTGAGGTCGGAAATCTTGACTTCATCCGGGTCGTCCGTCCTTGTCGCAGGCGTAACGGCTATGTTCACCAACACCACTGTCGATGCCGGGGATGTTTCTTTACGGCATCCGCAGAGCAGTGCCAATATCAGAATAGATAATATCTTCGTGTATCGCATGACTGTCAATATGTTATGGTCTTTTCATCCTTTATTGTCCAAGGCTTGACGCTGAACTTGCAATTCACCGTCGAGAGGTTTATCGCAATATCAGGTGAACTCACACCCCGTCGTGTCAATGTTATGTCGAATATGTAGTCTTTCCCTGCCTGGACGCCGGCACTGTCAGGCGTGTTGCACCATTGCCCCCTGTTGATTTCTATCGGGTACCAAGTCCGTTCTCCGTCCAATGTCCCTTCTATCACAAGCTTGGTGAAACCGGCCCCTAGGCCCTCCTGACTGATTTCATTCTGGTAGCAGAACAGTTCCGTCTCCGGGAACCGTACTGTCTCGCCGATGTTTCCCAGTCTTCTGCTGCATATCAGATTTCCGAAAGTGAATCCGGCCGTGTCAGACGGTTCCAGTTTTCCTGCGTTCAATATGCTCTCGGGTATGGTCGGGGCTTTCCCGCTCACCGGAAACCGCCCGCAGACATCAGTAAGATAGACACATACGTCTTCGAGAGACTTTCCCTCATACGGTCTTCCGTGAAAATCGCAGCTGATGCTGTTCAGTGTTATCCGGGCGAGCAGGGGAGTGAGTGCTATCTCACATTCCCTTTCATATCCTGCATTGACCCTGTTTTCCGCATACATCACTGGTGCGTCAGGATTCTCCGACTTCAGTTCGGCATACAGATTCTGCAGGTCGTCATAGGCGAGCACTTTACGGTATTCCTCAGCGTTCAGCGGGGAATTGGCAATCGTTACCAGTATCTTTTTACCTGCTCTCGAAGCGGATTCTGTCCTCTCGCTTCCGCCAAGTTCCGCCCGCATATAGGAATCAAGCTTCCGGAGTCTGTCATCGTTGAAGTACAGTATGTCAATGTACCCTTTGACTGCCTTGTCTGTCTTGAATGTCAGTTCGGTTTTTTCCTCTCTGTCATTCCTCTCAGTCCCGGCAGTTTCAGGTGCAGTCGATGTGCAAGAATAAAAGACCGGCAACAAAAGCAAGGTTACGGCCAGAACGGCCGAAATATAGTAGATGGTCAAGTTAAAGGCGACAATATTATGAATATGCAGCCGGTCTTTTTTTATGTGATTTTTCATTTTCATGAGTTGCAGTTGTTATCGTTTCCGGCTGCAAATATATTAGGATGTTTTTTAAAAAATCACCATTTTATGCGTCTCAAATGCAGATTTTTACGATTCTTAAACTTTAAAATTTGTTTTAAATGCCTTTTTTCGATTGCAAATTTGTGACATAAAAACACAAAAAAGCGGCTGGACAGACGCCAGTCGCTTTCATAAAAATATTTTCAGGCTGTTAACCGCCGAAATTGTCATAAAGAACATTCTCAGGAGGAACTCCGAGACTGTCGAGCAATGTGTTGACAGATTTGACCATCATAGGAGGTCCGCACATGAAGTATTTGATGTCTTCCGGTGTGTCATGCTCCTTGAGGTATGTCTCGTACATAACATTGTGTACGAAACCTGCAACATATTTTACTCCTGCTTCATCAGCTGCCGGATCCGGACGGTCGAGAGCCAGATGGAAGTGGAAGTTAGGGAACTCTTTCTCGATTTCAGCATAGTCCTCGAGGTAGAATGCCTCTTTCAGGCTACGCGCACCGTAGAAGAAGTTGACCTGCTTCTTGGTCTTGAGAGTCTTGAACAGGTGCATGATGTGGCTTCTGAGAGGAGCCATACCTGCGCCACCGCCGACAAATATATATTCCTGTGAATCAGGATCATCCTTAGGAAGAAGGAACTCTCCGAACGGACCGGAAATCATAACCTTGTCACCTGGGTGACGTGTGTAGATATATGAAGAACCGATACCAGGGTTTACAGGGAGGAGTTTGTTGCTTCCCTTAGGCGCTGTCCTGTCAAATGGAGGAGTTGCGATACGGACATTCAGTTTGATGATGTCGCCCTCAGCAGGATAAGAGGCCATAGAGTATGCTCTCATGGTCGGCTCAGGGTTCACGCACTTCAGGTCGAAGAACTTGTAGCGCTCCCAGTCTGCCTTGTACTCAGGATCTACGTCAATGTCGCTGAAATTGAATGTTCCCTGAGGAATATCAATCTGGATGTACTCTCCTGATTTGAAATCGAGGTGAACACCCTCAGGCAGCTTGACAGTGAATTCCTTGATGAAGGTAGCCACGTTGTGGTTGGAAATGACTTCGCACTCCACTTTCTTGACGCTGAGCACTGACTCCGGAACCTCGATCTTGAGGTCTTCCTTGACCTTGACCTGGCAACCGAGTCTCCAGTTGTCCTTGATCTGTTTTCTGTTGAAGAATCCTGTTTCGGTAGGGAGGATGTTTCCGCCGCCTTCGAGGACTCTGACTTTACACTGTCCGCAGTTGGCCTTGCCACCGCAGGCTGACGGGAGGAAAATCTTCTCCTCTGCAAGAGCGCCCATGAGCGAGTTGCCTGGAGCGACGTCGAGCACTTTGTTGCCTCCGTTGATGTCAATCTTGACTGTACCGCTTGGGGTCAGTTTTGTCTTTACCCACAGCAGCAGGACTACCAGAATCAGCGTAACCACTGTGATAGTTGCTACTGAGGCTATAATTGTAAGAGTAATTTCATTCATCTTTCAAGTCTCCTATTAAAGTG
>ENA-OOUZ01000830-OOUZ01000830.1-human-gut-metagenome-genome-assembly--contig:-NODE-830-length-13558-cov-1.540398_pt1 | contig 13558 bp, 11 predicted proteins | sample MGYA00241546_ERZ501274 | MGnify/ENA primary metagenome ERZ501274 (study PRJEB25962, sample SAMEA2042363) | human gut metagenome | biome: human gut; feature: human-associated habitat; material: faeces...
GCCGTGTCCGTGGGGCTGCCCGTGGAGGCGACGCAGTCCGCCACCCTCAGCATGACGCTCAGGGCGGAGGCGGTCCAGAGCAACGCATCCACCAATATAGTGGGGATCTCCAACGCGGCCGAGCTCCGTGCGTTCGCCGCCGAGGTGAACTGCGGCAACACCTGCGAAGGGAAGACCGTGAAACTCCTCGCAGACATCGACCTGGAGAACGAGGATTGGACCCCCATCGGGACCAGCACATACTCGTTCAAAGGTACTTTTGACGGTAATGGGAAGACCATAAGCAACCTCAACATATCTGCAGGAGACAGGGCCGGGTTCTTCGCCAACTTCAGCGGACCTTCTGCAACCTCCTTGAACTTCGATCATGCGAGTGTAATCGGAAGGGAGAGTGTAGCAGTGTTCGCAGCGGTATCCTCCCCTACATCTACAATATCGGAGATAAGCGTGGATAATTCTACGGTTGTAGGTGGCCATTGGGTGGGTTCGATCGTCGGATATACCTATGGAGTCATCGAAAAGTGTCAGGTTTCCAATTCGAGTCTGAGTGCAGCCCCCTATCTGGTAGGTGCGTCTTATGACAACGGTGACAAGGTCGGGGGAATCGTCGGATTCAAGAGTAATGGCGGAGTGTACGAGTGTTCCGTAAAAGACACTACCGTCAAGGGTTACAGGGATATCGGAGGAGTCGTAGGAATCGCAGTCAAGGACAACTATGACCCCGTCATCAGTAAGAACTCCGTCGAGAATCTGACAATCATACAGAGCAGCGAGAATGGGTATGGTTCATCCATCTGTTTTGGAACGATAGTAGGCCGTGACAGCGGCTGTGTTGTCGAAGACAGTACCATATCGGGATATCTTAAAGCCAGTGTCGATGAGGGGGAGATCAACAGGTTGATCTGTTCCACTTCTTCCAACCCTGCCGGTTTCGATACGATCGAAGTCGTTCTCAATGGAAATGCGTCGATAGATGTTTCCGATGCATACATAAAGTTCGGAGGTCCGAACACTTCCAAGGTGACGATATCCGGTTCCGAAGGTTCTGAAACCCTCCGGCTCTCCACCACGTATTGGTCCAGGGTCTCCATGGCCAATTCGAATGCTGTCCTCACCATGAACAAACTGCACGTTACAAGCGATCAGGAAAGCGGAACTTGGAATTCATACGACCTCACGTTCTTGAAGTGCAACGTCTCTCTCAAAGACATATGTTTTGAGAAGGCAGTGGCCCTCGACAATTCTGGATTCACGTCGGTCCTTAAGAATGTCTCCATCAACGAATCACATGACTATTATGCCCTCTGGATAGTCGCTGGCGGAGATGTAACCATAGATGGACTCAAGGTAAACTCAGAAGGTCGTGCCATCAAGATCTCCGATCAGTATGTGACGGAACCCGAAAAGACAACGCTGTCGGTTTCTAACTCGACCTTTGTCTCCAAGTCCAAGTCTGCGGTCATTGTTGGAAGTACGGCAGGAGCAGACATCACCTGGGGCTCCGGCAATGACATCTCCAATGTCTCTGCCGATACCGTCAACGCAGTATGGGTCGATGAAGACTGGAAGGACTATGACGATCTTGTAACCGTCACAGGATGTTCGAAGAAGATCGAAGGGGCTTGATCGAGTTTGAAACAGGGGCCCGTTCCGGGCCCCTCCCTTAAATCAAACGACAGAAACGAGGTGAGCGTCATGGAGGTCTCCCGCAGGAAAGCGATCACACTGGTAGCGGTATTAGCGATAGCCGTATCTGCAGTCTGGTACGTCGCCGACAAGAACGGAGGCTCCTTGGACTTTTCCGACACAGAGGTGAGGGTGGTCGATGGACGGTGAGCCGCGCAGCGGCTACGACATCGAGTCGATCCCCGTCGGTAGCATGGTATTCATCAGGCACGGCGGGTCGGATTCCTTCTACTCCTCCCTCGAGGTCGGGGACGTCCTGACGTTCCATTACAAGAATCCCGCAACCCGGGAGGACATGGTGGTCACGCACCGCATAATCGCCATCTCCTCCGGCCCGTCCGGCTATACATACACTATGGCCGGCGATGCGATAGTAGACAGATCTCCATCGTCTCCGTCCACTCAGACGGTCACATCTGCGAGCGGGGACATCATCGGCAAGGTGACCGGTGTCTCCCCTACGCTGGGAAGTCTGGTGGAGGTATTCTCCACGTTCGCGGGCAAGGTCCTGCTGGTCGTCATACCATGCTCCATCCTGGCTGTTTCAGGGATCTGGGACATAGTGAAGACGAGGCGCGGCAAGGGCTCTGATGGCGTGAGAGGGTCGATAGAAGGGGATAAGGAGGAATAATCGAATGATGAGAGCTAGGCTGACATCGGAACAGGTGGCCGCCATCGTCGTCTCAATCGTATGCATTGTGACGGTGGCCGCCGTCCTGACTCTTACATGGGACGACAGTCCGGACGGTACCAGTTCGCTGAGTGTCGAGACTTCCGGCCACGGGACCGTATCGTACGAAGATTCGTATCCCTTCGGAACCGTGGCGGATGTGTGGATCACGCCGGATGACGGATACGTCATCTACGGCATAACGGTCGACGGGGAACCTGTCGGCCTTACCAACAACCTGAATGTGTTCATGGACCGGGACCGCGATATATTCATCGATTTCCGCGAGGCATCCTCCGACGACGTTGAGGTCGAAGTAGACGTCTCGATAACGGAAGTAATGGGTATCATCGTCACCGGCGGTATCGGGGATGTCTCCAAGACGTACGAATGGGGTACGCTGACCCCCGGAGGGACCATATCGGTAGTCCCTGGGACGTCTATAACGTTTACCTTGACCCTCGCCGACGGATACAGGTTCGTCGACATGAGGATCAATGGGAACGAGGTGCCTCCGTCCGAGACGTTCGTCGTCGGGGACGTAACCGCAGACATGAACATCGAACTCTGGCTCATGAAGACGGATGTGGATCCGGGGATGTACGTCATCCATGCGGAACACAACGGCCATGGGTCCGTGACCCCCTCCGATTGCGAGGTGGCCGCCGGCGGTTCGGTCACACTGACGGTGTCTCCGAACGACGGATACATGGTGTCATCCGTACTTGTGAACTACAGCGAGGTGGAACTTTCCGACGGCAAGCTGGTACTTTCCGATATCGACGGTAACAAGGTCGTATCGGTGACATTCGAGGAGATCGAATACACCGAGACTGTCACGGTGAGTGTCGGGGATAACGGGACCGTAAGTCCCAGCGGCGATGTGCCGGTGGCCTACGGTGACGACCTGACGATCTCTATCGTCCCAGACGAAGGTTACAGGATATCCAAGGTAACCATGGACGGAGAGGATGTAACCTCCTCCGTTACAGGACAGGAACTCGTCCTCAGGGAAGTGAAGAGCAACCATGACATAACAGTGGCCTTCGAGAAGATCACCTACACCGTGGCTGTATCGTCCGGAGGACACGGTTCCGTAGACCCCGACGGTGACGTCCTTGTGGAATACGGAGATAGCTTGACCGTCAAGATCGCTCCCGACACCGGATATGTGTTGAAGTCCGTCATCCTCGACGGCATCGACGTCACTTCCAGCGTCAGCGGTCTCGTGTTCGTCCTGAACGATGTGGTCTCCGACCATTCCGTCCGTGTCGAGTTCGAGGTGATAACCTACACCGTGACGGTCACCGCGGGAGAGAACGGAAGTGCCGATCCCACGACGTCGGTCGTAGAGTACGGGAAGAGCCTGAAGATAGTCTTCATACCCGAGCCCGGGTACAGGACGTCCTATCTGACCATCAACGGAGGGGACAGGATCGTCCCGGACGACCGTACGAACTATGTGATCGACGATATAATCGAAGACAAGGCCGTGGAGGTCTTCTTCGAGAGGGACGATTCCGCATATGCCTCCGTAAGCGTGGCCATCGTCGGCCACGGTACGGTGAATGGCAACAGCGACTCTTTCAAGGACGAGGTCCTGAAGGAGAGTTCCTATACCATAACGTCGGTGCCATCCGAGGGATACAGACTGTCGAAGGTCCTTGTGGATAACGTCGAGGTCCCCACATCGGAGGGCGTGTACGTCCTGAAAGACATAGCCAGGGATACGGCGGTCGAGGTCGTTTTCGAGATACTGATGTTCACGGTCACGGTGAATGTAGGGGAGCATGGGTCCTGCGATCAACAGACCCAGGTGGTCGAATACGGTTCAGACCTGACCTTCACGTTCACTCCCGACAGCCGCTATGCGGTGCATTCGGTAACGGTGGACGGTGTTCCTGTCGAGATCGTGGACGGTACGTACGTCCTGAGGGATATCAGGGCGGACCATGTCGTCGCCGTAACGTTCTGGAAGGTCGAGTTCGACATAGAGATCTCCGCAGGGGAGAACGGAAGTGCCAGCCCGTCCGGTATCCAGAGGGTTCAGGAGAATGAGTCTCTGACGGTGGTCTTCACACCGTCCGAGGGATACACCTACGATTTCGTCCTGGTGGACGGCGAGGAAGGCACCCTTACCAATGGGACCTATGTGTTCAGCAACGTCCTTGCCGACCACGAGATCTCCGTAACCTTCAAGAGGATCGTCATAACGGTATCGATAGATCCCACAGAGGGAGGGAGTGTGGAGGCTTCTTCGGAGGCACCGTATTATTACGGCGACCCTCTTACCCTGACCTTCACCCCCGACGTCTGGTATGGGCTCAAGTCCGTCACCGTCAACGGTGTCGACGTCACCGCCCAGCTGACCGATTCCAAGTATGTGTTCTCCGCCCTGACTGAGGACCAGACCGTGTCCGCGGTCTTCGAGAAGTATACCGTGGTGGACAGGATCGAGGTGGAAGGCCCCAGTAAGACCGTCTACGCATCGTCCGAGAACACCTTGGATACATCGGGACTGACGGTCACAGCGTATTATACCGACCGTTCCTCCCGGGTGGTGACGGATTACGAGCTGTCTCCGACGGATCTTACCGGCAAGAGCGGCGTCGTGACCGTGACCGTACGCTATTCGGAGTCCTATTCCAACACCGACAAGACGGTGGAGGCCTCCTTCTCCGTGAAGAAGGCGTCCGGGGAGTTCACCGCATACGTCACCGAGTACAACGGGGCGGCCGTGAACGAACGTCTGTCCCAGTACGTTTTCGATCTGAAGGGGTTGGAGCCGGGAGGGGATGCGATAACGTTCAAGGTCAAGGTGTCCGACGAGACCGGGCTTTCCGGCGTGGACTTCAACGCCTGCGTCTGGGTACAGAACCTCCAGGATTCCTCCAAGAACTGTGCATTGTCCAAGAACATCATCCTGACCGCCGAATCCGGAGGGAACAGGCTGTTCTCCGGGGATCTGTACGGGATCGCCGACGGAAGCGGCCTGCAGACCGATGTCGGATCCGTTCCGGCCGGCGGGATGGAGATCACATTCACTCTGAGGATGTCGTCATCCGCAGGGTCCGATACCATGAACCAGAGCCTGTCGTTCAATCTGGGCGTCTACGCATATGACGTGGAGGGCCAGTGAGGACAGGTGCCGAAACCTCTTACCCGCATATGCGGGGTCGGATAAGAAAGAAGAATAATAGAAGGTAAGCAGATGAATGCAAAACTGACAGCAGCCGCAGCGATCCTCGTAGTGGCCATCGTCGGGTTGGCGGCATTTGAAGGAAGCACCAACTCCTGGTGGTCGGATGAAGAGGATGCAAGTCTGGAAATACAGACCGGAGGCCTGGATCTGGCCGTAGAAAACTATACACTCTCCATCGACGGTGTCGATGTGGCTTGTGAAGCAGGAAAAAACCAGGACAACTCCACCATGGTCGACATACGCATTACTGAAGAGGGCATATATCTGGAGCCGGGGACTGTTGTAAAGATCTCCTACGATCTTGTATACAGCACCACTGTTTCCGGGGCACGCCTTGTCATGGTGTCCATGTGCGATGGAGCCACGGATGAAAAGGTAGAGGACGATCATATCCAGGTAGAGTACTCTGAGGTCATGGGTGAGGAGTCTTTGACCGACGGATGGTATTTCTTCCCGGAGATCGGAGAGTATGATTCGCATGCCGACGTCACATACTCCATCGGCGGCAATGCTGACCTTCAGATGAATCACAAATACTCCTTCCAGATCCACACGATATTTGTGCAGTCCAAGGCCGTTTCCATCGTTGATACTGCTGACGAACTCCAGAGTGCACTCTCTGGAGACAAGCCGTTGGTGGCCCTCAGTGACGATATCGAGATCGACGAGACCCTGTCTGTTTCAAAGGATGCAGACGTGACCCTCGATTTATCTGGACACAAACTCAATGTCGATGCCAGTGTCGGTATACTTGTCGATGGTGGCAGCCTTCATCTTACCGACATGGGTGACGGCAGCGGAATCATCGTAGCCACAGGGAGCGCTGTGAATGTGGTGAACGGCGGACACTTCAAAATGGATGGAGGGAACATAAGTGCAGGGAACATCGGAGTCGCCGCGGGTTTCAAGAACGGTGCAGACAGCGGGGCAACCATCGACATTCACGGAGGGTCTGTAAAGGCCGTCGAATTTGCCGTATGGGGCGTCAATGGAAGCAACATATCCATCTATGACGGGGAGTTTACCGCGACCGATAATGCAGTCATAGCTTCTAATGGAACTCCCAGCAATGGGCCGGTCAATGTGAAGATCGAAGGAGGAACATTCAACTGCGGAATAGTTTCTGGAGGTTACCTAGCATGCGGTGTCTTTGTAGCCCAGTGCGGAACCTGGGACATTGTAGGAGGTACCTTCAATATGATGTCCGACAAGGCTACAGCATTTGTAGTCCGCAGCGGAAATGTGAACATCGATCTGGACAAGGTTACCGTCAACATGAATGCCAGTGCTAGCGATTCGATCGGAAAGGTGGGAGACTCCACCTTCGTCAAATCCGGTCACGTCGTTGCCGCATACTACACTTCCGGAGCATATGGATTCACAGAGGATTCAACCTCTTTGATCATTAACGGAGAGTCCAAGATCTCCTCGGAGAATGTTTTGAACTACGTCGGAACTAACTCTGCGGTTCAGGTCAACGTCTGCTACTACGACAACTGAGCATAAAACAGGGGTCTTCGGACCCCTTTACCCTTTTTAGGGACCGTTATGCCCTCCGAGGCTATGTATGTCCCGTCCGGTTCTATGTAATCGGGCTCTTCTCCGGTGACGACGATCTTCAACGATACTGAAGGAATCTGCAAGGCATTCTAGTGGGTTGTCGGAGATTGTCAGGTCACATATTCTCCCAACCATCATGACTGCCAGCCGGTCTGTCGGAAAAGGATGATGCTTTACCGTCTTTTAATGTACGGGTCATGCTCGTCGATATCGCTTTTAATTGTTGTGCGGCGCATTACCTCAAATCTCTTTGCCAAAATACCTCAAATAACTAGATTAAAATACCTCAAATCTCTTTGCCAAATGATTTGGTATGGTATATCGTCCGCGTATAGTCGATTCGATATTGGATAGAAAACTATCCGTTTTCGGAGCGGTAGTCATTACCGGGCCCAAAGGGTGCGGTAAGACAACAACTGCCAAACAGAAGGCGAAAAGCGTAATAGAGTTCCAGGACGAGGACAGAAGGGAGGGGTATCTCTCGGTCGCATCCGAGATGCCTTCCAAATTATTGGAAGGGGCCAAGCCCAGGCTCTTTGACGAATGGCAGGACGCTCCGAAGATGTGGGGAGCGATACGCAAATCGGTGGATGATACACAGAAAACGGGACAATACATACTTACGGGGTCGACTTCCAAAGATGTAGACGTTCCACATACCGGGACCATGCGTATAAGCAAACTGCAGATGTACCCAATGAGTTTATTCGAAAGCGGAGAATCCAACGGAACCGTTTCGATAATGGATCTGTTCGACAATCCGGGAGGATTCGACGGGTGCCACTCCGATCTGGATATGGATGGGATCATCCATGCGATCTGTCGCGGGGGGTGGCCGTCCGCAGTGAATATCCACAAGGCGTCGGACAGTCTGATGATAGCCGAGGATCTGTTTGAACAGACCTGCGAGGTGGATTCTTCCAAAGTGGATGGGGTGAAACGCAACCCCTTGGTGATGAAACAATTGTTACGTTCATATTCCCGTAATATATGCCAGCTGGCCGAGAATAAGACGATAATCGCCGACGTGAATGCAAAGTATCCGTTCAGCGAAAGCACATACTATGATTACATCGGTGCTTTGTCCAAATTGTACATAACTGCCGATGTGGACGCCTGGTGCCCGGCGATCCGTTCCAAGACCGTAATCCGTGCATCTCCGAAGAAGAATCTGATAGACCCATCTATAGCGGTGGCGGCACTTGGGATAGGTCCGAAATATTTCAACAGCGATTTCAACACCCTCGGTTTTCTTTTCGAATCGCTTTGTATAAGGGATCTGAAGATATACTCGTCAAAATACGGCGGTACCGTCTCCTACTATCATGACAGGTACGGGTTGGAGGCGGATGCGGTCCTCCATCTCTCGGATGGCAGATATGCGTTGTGTGAAATAAAACTGGGTCAAAAGGATGTGGATGAAGGTGCGGCGCATCTGCTGAAGATCGAATCCTTGATACGTGAAAACAACGTCGATGCAAGAATATCGATAAGGGAGCCGGATCTGAAAATCGTAATCACGGGAACGGAGTACGGATATCGCAGGGACGACGGAGTGTTTGTGATCCCGATAGCGACCCTGCGCGATTGAAATCACGGGCCGGTATACAAAATCGCCCCCTCAATGACCGCACGATCTCGTGCGGATTTCCGGTTTCGGATCACTTCGACCATCCCAACTGCCAACAGATCCGTTGGAACAGGTCATCCGACCGACGTCGTCTCGTTAATTGCGATTTTTAGATTTTACGCAATTATAGTCATCTTTAATTGCAGAAAATCGATTTTTCGCAATTAGCAATCTCGGATCCGACCTTTTATCAAAGTTTTAGAAATCTTTTGGCGAGAGGTTTTGTATCTGTTATTGTAGACAACAAGATAGATAATGAATAGATAATGAAATGCCCGTACTCCGGACGTTCCCCTTCGCACAACCCCTCGGAAAGGCATGAATCCCTTCTGTCTCCGAGGATTCAATGTTTTACAATAGCGACAGGACCGGGTCGGCCGTCTATGGTATCGGTAGCGTAAGCTCTCCAAAAGAGTAACGGATCAGGCTGTTTTTTCGTATTCAGCGTCGCCGTTCAAGAGAGAATGACAAGTGGCGGGCTTGAGGGAACCCGCACGGTAGACTTATCGATTTTCCAGGAGTTTCGAAGTTCGGATTATTCTAACTATTCTAACTATTTCAACAGCCAGGCGGTCCGTTAGAATGGTTTGATTCTAGAATGTGGCACCATCTAAAGTTCCTATTCTTTTTTGATGACCTACCAACGTCAACTGAGGCTGTTCAGGTGTTCCTGCCATAAGTTTTAAATGTAATACACAGTAATACATTATCATGGCTATATCCCTCAGGGTTTCCCCCCACGAGCAGATTCTGATTGAGAATTATGCGAATGTGCACGGAATCAGCGTATCTGAGACTCTTCGCCGGGCATTTTTCGAGATGATCGAGGACGAGATTGACCTGGAATATTGCCTCAAATCCATTGCCGATTACGAGTCTACGGGAAAGGCATACACATTGGACGAGCTCGATGAGGAGTTCGACCGCAAATGACATTCAAGGTGCTTCTGGACGAGGAAGCTTACAAGAATCTTAAAAAATTGGATCATTCGGTGAACCTCTACATCCGCAGTTGGCTAAGGAAGAATCTGGAAGGCTGTGAGGATCCGAGGATTCACGGGAAAGAGCTCAAAGGTCAGTATGCGGGTATATGGAGGTACCGCGTGGGGGATTACCGTGTGTGTGCACAGATCCGCGAAAGCGAATCCGTCATTCTGGTGGTTGCGATACGCCACCGCTCCAAGGCTTACGGCAAGTGACCATCAAGTGGATGTGCTGCCTTTGAACAGCAACCTGTGTTTCCAAGGAGAGTCCGAGTACAGGTATTTCAGCATCAATGAAACCCAGAAATCCTTCTCAATCAACGAAGGCGGAATGTTCATTTCCGAACTCACCTGCAGAAATAAGTCTCTGAGGTCCGAGTTGGGAAGGTTTGCTATCTCATAGTGGCTGTACATCGGCAATCCTCTGAAGCTCTTTCTTTATCCAGGGCGCGGTCCTGCTGTATTCGGCGGGATCCATAGCAACTCCGTGTGAACGGACATATTCAGACAGTGTACGGATGTCATCTTGGGTGAGGTTTCCATTTCCTTTGGTCTTCAAAGCGTGAATAAGTATCGCTAATTCGTCCGAATCGGGCATGTCTTTGGATCCCCTGTGTCTCAGTTCGATGTTGGTGTCCCCTATGTTGTATGTCTTGTAGGGCCCATCGGAATAGTATATGAAACGAGAAGGCACCTGGGTCGAAAGCCCTGTCAGGTTAAGACACGAATTCCCTCCGGGGATGATGTGCCAGCCGTTATTTCTGGCAATCGCATATGCAACATCGTCTGGATTGTAGGGTATCATGATTCCCAAGAGTTTGTTGTATTTGGGCTTGTAATAAATCCCGCGCATGATACGTACGATGCGACCTCTTTTACATGCAACAGATAGTTGAGTCTTTATAGAATCGGAACTGGAATCATTGGGTATGTCGCATATCGCAAAAACGGTCCCGTCATCGATGGAATCTATGTATTTTGCGACCGCTCCTGATTTCATTCTATCACCGAATATTTACTTTCTATATATGTAAAACATTAACCAATGATATAAAACTGGTGGATAGTGGGGATTGCAATATGGAAGGAATGAAATGGCGAATGAATAACTTCAAAGTCGACAGAAGGTCAAAGATATGGCGGGCCTGAGGGGATTCGAACCCTTGGCCGTCCGATTAAGAGTCGGACGCTCTACCTAGCTGAGCTACAGGCCCGTATATTCCAGCCGATATATTTCTCATTAATAAATCTTATTATCGTACAGATGGCCGGGCGACTTTTCCAACCTTGGATAATGGGAAACATTTTATCAATCTCGCGATATAGGTGTAGTAATGGTCCAGTTAAGGGTTAGGGATTTGATGACCACGCAGGTCATAACGGTCAAGCCGACCGATACTGTGAGGCAGGCGGTTATCAAGATGGCTTTGGACAATGTCACCGGTGCACCTGTCGTAGATAACAGGAACCATGTTCTCGGGGTCATCTCTCAGACCGACATCCTCCAGCTCATTCTGAAATATCAGGACAAACTCGACGAGGAGATCCATTCCGAACACCTCCTGAGTCAGCCGATGGATACCGACAACCAGAGTGCCGACATGACCCTCATCAACAAGGAATTCTCCGGTATGAAGGTCGAGGACATCATGGTCCGCAGCACCCTCTACACCACTCCCGATGCGGAGATCGTCGAGGCCCTCAGGATGATGATGAAGATGGATGTCAACCGTCTCCCCGTCCTCGAGCAGGGGATCCTCGTAGGTACCGTGTCCCGCTCGGACGTCATCTTCGCGATCTACAAGAAGAAGGTCTGAAGGTCGGCCATGCTGGAAGTGCATGTTCTGGCCAGCGGAAGCGACGGTAACTGCATCGTCGTTCAGTTGGACGACGAGGCGGTCATGATCGATGCCGGTCTCAGCTACAAGTACACCCACAAGCTCATGGAACTCGAGGGTATCGACGAGAGTACGATCAAGGCCCTTCTCATAACCCATGAGCACAACGACCACGTGGCAGGGGCAGGTGTCATGGCGAGGAAGCTCAAGATCCCCCTGTACTGCAACCAGAACACTTTCATGGCCTTCAACGCGGGGAAGGTGGATTGGCGCGAGATCAGGATGATGGGCAGCTTCGACCTCTGCGGGATGAATGTGACCCCTCTCCCCACTTTCCATGATGCGGTGGAGCCCTTCGCCTTCATGCTGAAGGCCGACGGGAGCAACGTTCTCGTGGCCACCGACACCGGGAAGCTTTCCTTCCAATGCGAGAAAGCCCTGGAGGAGGCGGATCTGGCCGTCATAGAGGCCAATTACGACAGTAAGATGCTCCGCGACGGGCCCTATCCGGAACCTCTGAAGAAGAGGATCGCCAGCGACCACGGGCATCTGTGCAACACGGTCACCGCGGACGCCATACGCAAGACCGCCGTCAACGAGAACAGGAAGATATTCCTCGCCCACCTGAGCAAGAACAACAACACGCCCGACATCGCGAGGCAGACGGTCTCCGACATAACCGGTATCAAAAGATTCAAGATAGACTGTCTGGAGAGGCTCGGCGACACCCGCACGATATCCGTTTCAAGGTGAGGGGTGCAGTTCGGCGGCCATCTTGTTGCCGACGAGCATCTGTGCGAGCATGGCCGGCATTCTCACGACATTCTCCTTTTTCAGAACGTACTGTTGACCGTCGGGTCCCGCTATCGGCATCGGGACGTCCACCAGTATGCGGAGCAGGACGAGGTCGTCCCTTTTGGGTTCCTCCCTCCCGGCAGGCACGGTCTTCTTCTCGGCAGGTGCTCTGACCGGCATATCGTCCGCCATCATCCTGTCGAGGTCGTCCTCGGGGATCTCGCCGTCGAATTCCTCGTCTTCCGATACCACATCATCTATCGGGGGGACGAACGGTTTCTCCTCGCGTACAGGTGCCTCCGGCATGCTCTGCATGATCTCCTCGATCGGTTCCAAGGGGACGTCGTCGTTGGATTCCCCCCAGTCGTCGGGTATGGTGTCAGGAAGGGTCTTGGGGACGGACACCGTCGCCGGGGGCTCGTCTTCCAAGGGGGTGTCGTCCGTCTCGGGGACGTGGAAGGCGGGAGGAAGCTCCTCCTTCTCTTCCGACGTGTCGGGGACGATCTCCGTGTTCCTGTAGCGTATGTTCCCGCTGAGGCGGTCTATGATCTTGCGATGGGACACGGAGTGCTTCAGGATCGTCTCGTAGTACTCCTTCTCCTCCCTGGTCAGTTTATCGATGGGATTGACGGAACCCATGGCCCCGCGGAGGGCCATCTTGCAGATCTTCTCCATACGCATGTCGACTATGGCCTTCGCCCTCTGCGTACCGAGGATCCTCTCCTGGTTCGCACGGTCGGTCTTAGGGTTCTCGGGATCCGCCGAGAGCTGCTGTTCATACCTCTTCTTGAGGTACCTCAGAAGCTCCGCTATGTTCTGGTAGAGGTCTCCGCCGACCTCCGTGAGCATCTTCGATTTGTGTTCCATGCGGAAGAGCTCGCCCAATTCGTTGAACGACATGGCGGGTTCCCTGAGAGATTCCATAACATCCGGGGATAGGGAAACCCGATTTTAAGCGTTATCCAGGAACATGTGCGGGGTTATCTTGGGCGGAAAACAGAATAATATCATACGGCCATATGTGCCAGCATGGAATTGTCCGACGTGAGCCGCAGGGTCAGGGGCGGTATCGAGATAGACCTCCTCGTGTCCCCGAGGTCGTCCCGTACCGGCATCGAGGGTTTCGACGAATGGAGGAGACGTCTCATCGTGAGGGTCAGGGCACCTCCTCTGGACGGGAGGGCCAACGAGGAG
>ENA-OOUZ01000844-OOUZ01000844.1-human-gut-metagenome-genome-assembly--contig:-NODE-844-length-13415-cov-3.320659_pt1 | contig 13415 bp, 12 predicted proteins | sample MGYA00241546_ERZ501274 | MGnify/ENA primary metagenome ERZ501274 (study PRJEB25962, sample SAMEA2042363) | human gut metagenome | biome: human gut; feature: human-associated habitat; material: faeces...
CTTGCATGTGTTAGGCACGCCGCCAGCGTTCATCCTGAGCCAGGATCAAACTCTCTAAAAAATTGTATCTTTACACTTTCGTGTAGAAATCATTTCCTAAAGCGCTTTTAAGCTCTTTATCTCTTCGCTAGCATTTTCTGCTGCTTTACTGTTTGTACTAAGTAGTACTTCTTCTATTCCTCTTTCAAGGAATTTCAGGGTTTCCTTTTTCTTAAGTCGTTGTTTAATTTTCAAGGTCCGTGCCACCGCTTTTCTCACGGGTGGAAGCACATTATAGCACTTTCAAAACTCATTGTCAATAGGAATTTTTCAACTTTTTGAAATTTCTTTTTGACGTTTTCGTTTGTGTCCCGCTGTCTTGCGGACAGCTTTGATATAATATCACAGAGCAAGCCTGTTGTCAACACTTATTTTCAATTTTTTTGCAATTTTTTTCAACTTTTTTATTGCGCCCACACATCTTGTGGTCAAGCTGTTTTTAATCCACAATTTCTCCTGTTTTGATACATCGATAAGTATATTTTTCGTTATCCGTTTAACAATATAAATAAATAAATTACAGGAGTAATCTTATGAAAAACTTTTTCAACTTTAATAAGCAATTTAAGCTGCTGTGTATTTTTCTTGCGGCAATTCTCTTATTCGGCTCAATTACATTATGTCAAAATCGCCGTATAAACGAGGTCGAAGCTTCGCAGGTACTTTCCCGTCTCGGCTCAAGGGGCGAGGAGGTTCGCAAAATTCAGCAAAAGCTCAAAAATTGGGGATACTACTCCGGAGGCGTTGACGGAATATACGGAACTCAAACGCAAAACGCCGTAAAAAGCTTTCAGCGAAAGAACGGATTGACCGCAGACGGAATAGCCGGCAAGGACACACTCAACGCTATGGGCATTTCGAGCAGTTCGTCCTCTTCGGGCAAATTCACAAGCAACGATATTTATCTGCTTGCAAAGGTAATAGCCGCAGAAGCAAGAGGAGAAAGCTACACGGGTCAGGTTGCCGTCGGCGCAGTCATATTGAACAGGGTTGAGCACTCGTCGTTCCCCGACAGCATTTCGGGTGTTGTTTACCAAGCCGGTGCTTTTTCGTGTGTTACCGACAGCAACTGGAAGGTGGAGCCGACCGACACGGCAAAAAAAGCCGCCCGAGATGCCATTAACGGATGGGATCCAACGGGCGGTGCTATATACTATTATAATCCTGCAAAAACCTCTAACAAATGGATACGAACAAGACCTGTTATCGTAACGATCGGAAGCCACGTTTTTTGCAATTAGTTTATCCTATAAAAAACTGCGTCCAATATCGCACTCCGTCAAGCTCATAACAACCGAAGCCTGCTTGTGTGAATTCATCGGACAAGATATTGGCTCTGTGTCCCGGAGAGTCCATCCACACCGCAACGGTAGCGGATGCCGTCCTTGTGCCGTAAGCAATATTCTCTCCGCAGGTCATATAATCCACAGTAACTGCGGTAAAACACATAGTGCCGTCGGGTCTTTGGTGCGAAAACCAATCGTCTCTTGAAATTTCTTCTGCTCTGACAGCGGCATTGGCACAAAGAGTTTTGTTGAGCGTAAGGTCGGGCTTTCCGTTGGCACGACGCTGCCGATTGCATAGCTCAAGCATTTCGCTTTCAAAGCCTGTAATTGCATTTGGTGGGGTTGCCGCCTGCGGCTTGGGAGCTTGAGTCGGTGCCTTCGTTGCCGCTTGCGTCGGTTTTTGAGTCGGCTTTTGAGTCTGAGGTACAGCCTTAGTAGGTGCCTGCGTTTGCGGTGCTTCTGTTGTCAGTTCTTGTGTTGTGCTTTCCGCTTCGGTCTGCGATTGAGTTTCCGTCACTTCAGCCGTGCTGCTCATTTCATCGGTCGTCGGCTCATCACTTCTTTTCTTTGAGCAGGAAGAGAAAGCAAGGCATAAAGCCAACACTGTGATTAAAGCAATTATCTTTTTCATATTATCACCGATTCAATTTTAGCATTTTACTATATATAATGCAAACAGAAAAATCCGAAACGGCAGGACTGAACGCTACCGCTTCGGATTTTAATTTTACTGCATTGCGCCTATCAAAGACGGCAAAAACGTTGCGTAAATCGACGGTACGGCAAGAGAAAATGCTATTGAGGTAAGGAAGGTTATTCCCCACCTTTCAAGGAACGCTCCGCAATAGAGTACCGCAAAAATCGGTGCCGCAAGTATTTTCAAAACAATGTTGGTGTTTTTACCGTAAATCAGCTCACGCAAGGTCAATGCGTCCTCAATCTGCGGAAAGAGGTTTGTAAGCATTGAAATTCCGAGCCAAAGGAACACAAAATTCAGTATATGTACTATTCCTTTATTATAGGTAAAAAACTCGCCGAGAAAATACACGTTCATTGAGCCTACCGATACGAAAACCAAGCCTAATATAAGGTTAAAGAGAAACGGGAAGAAGCAAACGCCGAAGCTGACGCTTCTTTTTTTAATTATTTCGTGCTCGACATGACCGCAAAGCTCAGTTGCGGTAAGATAGCGTCCGTCCTCGATAAGCACCTCATACACACGGCAGGAAAGCTGCTCGAAAAAGCCCTTCATATATGCGCCGACAAATGTAAGATATTTTACTATTATATATACCGTTGTCATTCTACGTCAAAATCTCCTTCCTTGAGAATGCTGTCAAGGGTGATTTTTCCGTCCTTGTAATCCTTGACTTCGTCGCTGACTGCCATACTGTTTTGAGCAAAAATCTTCTCAACCTCGGCATAGCCCTCATCATTGCCCGTTGCCGCATAGCAAAGAGCAAGGGTATCAAGCACCTGAATAGAATAATTGTACTGCTCATATGCCGACTTAGCAGCCGTGCAAGCGTTGTCATACTCTCCGAGTGCAAGGCAGGAAAGTGCGGTTTGTCTGTAATATTCAAATGAATAGTCGTCTTTTTCAAGCACCTTGTTTTTACAAATCGCTATGCTATCCTCGTATTTCCCCTGAATACGCAAGGAGGTAGCCATTGCAACATCGGCATACGCATCCTCGGCATTGACCTCTTTAAGGAATGCACAATAGTCTGTAACATCCTTTTGTGCTTTGACATAGAGATCTCCGAGCATAGGACCGTAAAGCCAAGTCATTTCGGGATAACCGTTCTTTATTTCCTCAAGGAAGCCGATCTGTGTTTCGGCAGGCTGACTGCTTATTGCTGCAGTATAGAACTTGAAATATGAAATCATTGCCTGACTGTAAGCGTTCGCTTCAATGGAATACGCCGCCGTTGTGGTAACAAGTCCGTCCTGTACATCCTCAGCGCTGTAAGTTACGGGCTCAAGAGGCTTGTTTTCAAGAGCCTTCAGCTGTTCAATTATAGTTTCATACGGGACCTCGGACGGGTCAACCGCCTCTTGCGGAATATTTGAATAAATTATCTCATAGCAAGCGTCCCTTGTTCTTTCGAAAGCATTTTTCTCCTCGAAAGTCTTTGCGACGGATTTGAGGTGCGGAAGCTTCAGCTCCCAAGACTTAAAGCTTGAGGCATATTGCTCCATATCCTGATAGCCGCCGACCTTTGAAAGATTGAGAATTGCCCTCTTGTAGACCATCTCGCCTCTGATGCTTTTGTCCTCCATAGTGTCGAAAAGCTTTGAATAATCGGAATGTGCGGTGAAAAGCTTATTTTCCTTTGCAGCCTTTTGAGCGTTCAACGCATCAACATAAACATTCGCATTCCCTGCAAACACATAGCAAGCGTAAAAGCTAAAGCCGATAACTATGAGCATTATTATAATGTTAAGAAAATCAAACGGATAGTGTCTTAATGCCTTTTCACACTCTGTGCAAAAATGAGACTCGGGATCCTTCGCCGTTCCTCTCTTGTTTTCGCCGCAGCACTCGCAGAGCATATCCTCGGTAAGCTCTTCCTCTTCGTCGGGCTCCGACTCGTTTTCGTTTTCCTCCTCCGAAGTCTCAGCCTCGGCGGTCGCCTTGTCAAGCTGCTGAAAGGTTTCTTTTAACTCCTCCAGCTCCTTCTTCAAGGCTTCGTCGTCCTGCTCGGGAACAATCCCCTCGAGGTCTTTTTCTTTATTATCTGCCAAGAATATGCCTCCCTCAATTTATATAATAGATAGATTTTATCATTATTTTAATGTCAATTCAAATACAATCGTGTATTGTTACAGATTATTTACAAATTACAATGCCATTATCAGCGTGCCGATAGTGATAAACGCCGTGCCGACCGCCGATTTCACGGTGAATTTCTCATGCAGGAAAATAAATGCCAGCACAAGTGTAAAAAGTATGCTCAATTTGTCAATCGGTACGACCTTTGAAACCTCGCCGAGCTGCAACGCCTTGTAATAGCACAGCCACGATGCACCCGTCGCAAGTCCCGAAAGGACAAGAAATATCCAGCTTTTACGGTCAATTCCCGACAATCCGCTTTGCGTATGCGTAATAAACACCATAGCCCACGCCATAAGCACAACGACAACCGTTCTGACTGCGGTTGCAAGGGTCGAGTCAACATTTTGTATGCCCACCTTTGCGAAAATTGAGGTCAATGCCGCAAACACTGCGGACAGAACAGCCAATATCGCCCACATATTAAAGCCTTCTTTTTATATTGTAATTGTATTCATTCTACCACAACAGGCATAATAAAGCAAGCGACGTAAATCCGCTTTCAGATTATAAAAGAAAAGACCCAACTGCTGTTGAGCCTTTCTTCTGTTATAAATATGAGATTAACTACTTGCTGCTTGCAATAGCCTGATCTATAAGCTTGTTGAGCTTCTCCTTCTGCTCGGGAGAAGTGATTGCGCCGACGATCGGCTGTCCTACGATATTTCCGTTCTTATCAACAACGTAGGTTGTCGGATATGAATAAAGTCCCGAGGTAAACTTACCCGCTTCGCTCTTTGAATCAAACCAAATATTCTTGTAGGTAACGCCCTTTTTCGACAAAACGTCTTTTGCTTCCGAAATTGCCGCTTTATCGCCGTCAAGAGTAAAGGAGTTTACGCCGACAACAGCACCGCCCTTTGCGGAAAGGGTCTTGTTGAGCGCCTCTAATTCTTCAAGCTCGCCAACGCAGGGCTTGCAGGTCGTAAACCAGAAATTCACCACCGTTACGGTGTTGCCCGAGAAAAGCTCACTGCTGTTTACGTCGTTGCCGTCAAGGTCTTTTCCCTGAAAGCTCGGGAATTGCGTTAATTTGCTTGTGTTTCCACTCATTCCTGCGTCCTCCGCCGCAACGCTCTCTCCGCTGCCCGGTGTACTTCCGCAGCCGGGATATTTCTGCTCCAAAATTGTGAGCTTACCCTCGATTTCCTTTATCTGCTCTGCTCCGTCTTTAAGCGTTTTCAACTCGTCTGCGGTAAACTGACCCTTTGCGCCCTCAATTGTATTGAGAAGAAAATCGCCGTAGTTTTTTCCGTCTTCAATCATAGGGCTATTCTTATTTGCCGAAAGGAAAACCTTTTCCCAAAGGGCAGAGTTATCTGTAAAAATTTTGTTTTCCGCCTCCATAAGCTTTTTATGAAGAGCTGTCGCCTCATCAAGGCTGTTCGGCTCCTGTGCAAGCAAGGGGATAATGTCCGAATTGTCATTTGACGGATTTTTCTTGTTAGCCGAGCAGGCTGCAAGTCCTAAAGTCAACACAAGCACCATAAGCACGGCTAAAATTTTTGAAGCTTTTGAAATTTTCATAATCAGTCCTCCGTTTTCCTGTTATTATTTATTTTCTTTTTGTTTTCGGTCTTTTCAATGCCGTCCGTTATCTTTTTCGGCATCTCAAAACCATAATTAAACTTGATTGCGTCTGTCGGGCAAGCGGTTATGCACTTGCCGCAACGAATACACTCTGTATGATTGGGTGTTTTGGTAACATCGACGTCCATCTTGCACACCCTTGCACATTTTCCGCAGGATACGCACTTGTGTTCGTCAACCTTAATACCGAGCAGGGAAACCTTGTTCATCAATGCGTAAAATGCACCGAGCGGACAAATCCATTTGCAGAACGGGCGGTAAAACAATATGCTCAAAATAACAACTACAATTAAAATTGCAAGTTTCCAATTAAAAAGCGAGCCTAACGCCGAGCGTATACCCTCGTTGACCGCCGCCAACGGAATTGCACCCTCGAGAACGCCCTGCGGACAAATATATTTGCAAAAGAACGGGTCGCCCATACCCAAATCGTTTACAACTATCGCAGGCAGCAGCACCACCGCAAGCAATAAAATTGCATATTTCAAATATGTAAGCGGCTTCAATTTCTTTGTGGATAACTTCTTGCCGGGGATTTTGTGTAGTAATTCCTGAAGCCAACCGAACGGGCATAAAAATCCGCATATAAATCGTCCGAGCAACACTCCGAACAATATCAAAAATCCCGTTATATAATAGGAAAAGCGAAATTTTGACGAGCCGACCACCGCTTGAAACGAGCCGATAGGACACGCACCCGCTGCACCGGGGCAGGAATAGCAGTTCAAGCCCGGCACGCACACCGCCTTACCCTTGCCCTGATAAATTCCGCCCTTAAAGAAATTCGGCAAATGTATATTTGTAAGCAGTGTTGCCGCCGCTTGAATCCAGCCACGGAAACGGCTGAGTTGCTTTGAAAATTTGTTTTTATTTTTATCCAATTCCGACACACTCCAAGCACAATCTGACAGCCTTACTCAAAACCGTATCAACCTCGCCACGCATTGCACCGAAGCACAGCATAGCCACGCCGACTATCAATAACAAGCCTTGAAATATGACCTTTTTAGCTCTTAACAAACTGAACACTCCCTTCATTTTATCCGCATTATATCACACCCGACATAAAATCCTTGTTAAGAAAACGGGGAAATGAAATATTTTTATATAAATATGCCAAAAGATATTCTTTATTATTTTTCTTGGTATGTTATAATTAATGACGGCTCGAATATACCGTAATCGCATTGTAGTTCCCTAATTTTTCTTGGTATGTTATAATATGGGAACAAAAAGCAACGCAGTATCGGCGTTACCGAGGAGAATTGCGATGAAAAAAAGACTTGGAGAAACAAAAATCTCCAAGCCTTTTTTCATTTTTATAACAAAGTCAGCTGCTCATAGGCTACCTGCGTGTCTGACTGCTTGAATTCTCCGAGCAAAATTTTCATTGATTCGTATTGCTTTTCGGTAATTGTAAGCAATCGCACCGAACCGTTTGCGGGAAGATGTGCCTTGAGCCTGTTTTCGTGCGTTTTTACCGCATCATATCCGTTGCACACCCTTGAATAGACCGAAAACTGTACCATAAGATAGCCGTCCTCAATCAAAAATTTTCTGAATCTTGCCGCTTCTCGTTGGGCGGCTTTTTCTTTTACCGGTAAGTCAAAAAATACAATCATTCTCATAAACTTAGTCATAATCAAAATAAGACAGCTCATTGAGCACGGGAAGCTTTAGCCTTGCTTCATCGTTTTCAAATGAGGAAATGATACTTTGCACCGCAAGCTCAACGGCGTTTGCGACAGAATGTCTTTTTCCGTCAACCGTAACCGCACAATTAAGCAGTAAAACAAGCTCTGCCTTTTGCGCCGTAAAAAAGCTGTCGCCCCACTCACGGTAATTCTTATAAACATAATTGTCAACTATCGGTCGGAACGGCTCAATAATATCGTCGGCAAGATTAAACGCATTGAGCTGATTTTTATGGTGAATCCCTATTGACGGCTCAAGTCCGTAAGCTACAAGCGTTTTTGCAATAAACGAACGAAAAATTGCGTAGCCGTAATTCAATGCGGCGTTTATCCCCTTTTCGCCGTCCCTTGTAAACTCGTTTCCGAACATACTGCGAAAATACATTCTCGCAGCATAGCCCTCTCTGTTTGTGGTATCCCCCGAGGCTACCGTTTTGGCTATCGAATAAAGCTCGGTGCTTTTTTCAACGGAATTCAGCTCAAGGCATTTTGCCTGATTGTTTATTTTCGCCTTTACAATCTCCTGCCACAGCTTTTTAAGCTTCGGCTTTGACTGTTCAAACTGAAGTGTAACACGCTTATTGACTCGGCAATAAACCCCTATCGGCATCATCGCTGCCGACGGCGTGTGCTTATCATCGCAGACAATTACGCAAACACCGTCCTCTGAAAGCTTTGAAAGCAGCTTTGCGCTGAGCGTTGTATAAGGATTGTCAATTACTATTGAGCGTATGTCCTCAATCGGAAATGACAGCTCTTCGCCGTTATCGACAATCAACTGCTTATTGCGAAGTCTTAGCCTTGCCTCATTGGAAATAAAAATATTTCTGTAAGCCATATCAGTTAAACCTCATTCGCTTCTCCTTGCCCACCTTATGGACATTGCCCAACGGGTCTACGGTATATTTTTCAATTTTCGCAATGCTCTTAATACCTTTTCGACCTTCGTAAGCTCTATCATGACTTTCGAAACAAATTCTAGCGCTACCAATATCTGCTTCTGTATAATATAAAAGCACTTCATTGCGTTCAATTTCTCTTTGCAAAGTGCCTTTATAGCCCTTTGGCACGGTGAGTTTAATCGGTTTTTTATCAGTAATCTTAATTAAATCATTATGATAAAGCGAGAACACAAAATCCTTGTCGTCCATCGGTTTCCAACCGTCTTTTCCTCGTGCGCAAGCAAGATTCGGCAGTTCCTTTTTCTTGGTGTCCGCAACATAAATCGGCACAAAGTAATATCCGTCATTTTCAACATAGAAAACGTCAATTCTTATCATTGAGCCGTTTCCTGCACCCGTCTTTTGCGCAAGGTCGTTTTCGGTATTCAGCGGAACATATTGTGAAACCTTTTCTCTGCACTTGACGCTTCTGACAATAGGTCCGTCGCTTCCGTCGGATTTCGGCTTGTGGAATTCAAAGTTTTTAGGAATTGTTTCTTTATTGTCTCTGAATTTGGTAAGCACTTCTCTCAACGCATTGTATAAAAGCCTGTCGTCATTCTTCCAGAAATCACAGCCCTCGATTTCACCGTTTTTATCCAGCTTTAAGTCGCAAAGCTTTTTCTTTGAAACCGAATAGCCGTCGCCGCTATACGAACGCAGTATTCCCATATGTGCAGCACCTGTCGCTTTGTGCTTCGGTGCTCTTGAAACAAAGCAGAGCTTTACGTCATCCAACGCCTCTTTGGAATAGTTCGGAAGCTTGGAAAGATACAATTTCAGTTCGTCCAAGTTTTCCGACTCAAGACGCTTTTGCAATTCATTTCTAAAATCTCTGTACGGCATTGGAAGCTTGTCAATAACCTCGCCCGTATCGGTGTTAACCGCATAGTTATCCATCTCTTGCGAATCGGAATAATTCCTGATTTTTTGAATCATACCCTCCGTTACGCAAGCAATAACCGCAGCGTCTGCCGCATGGTGCAAATCTCCGTCCTCACGAACCTTAGCTATACCCCAACGCTTACGCATATACGCCGTAACAGCACCCTTTACTGCTCTGACTTTCTTCTTTTTGTTCTTGTAATCGTCAAACAAAAGGTTGTCGTTTATGTAGTTATATAACACACGGCTTAAATACTGCGTATCGTTAAGATTGCGGGCTTTGAAGCCCTCGGTGTCCTCAGATGTGAGCTTTGCCTTTAGAAGATTTTGCTTTTTCCTGGGATTTCTTATATTGTTTGTTACCCAAACCTGATAGCCCGATTTTTTATTTTCGGGTATATATTCCATCGGAATCCTGTTGCTCTTTTGCCTGTTTTCCGATGCAAATGTCAATATTTTGTTTGAGTAGCTGTCGTCAAAGCATTTGCTGTACGGAATTACATGGTCAACATCAACATAGCCCGGCTCAAGCAATCTATCATAATCAAAAGTCTTTTGCGTATAAGGGCATATCCCGTTCTGTTCGTGATAAAGCTTCAATTTAACAATATCAAGACCTGTCGGGTTTACAATTCCGAAATTCTCCGTAATTTCATTTTTTATTCTCTCGTTTGCGGCTCTGTTTTCGTTGTTATGTTGGTCAATTTCGTCTCTTTCTTTTTTGGATTTAGGCAATTCCCTCGCAAGCTCAATGTTTATGTATGCAGGACTGTTGCCCATCTCCCTGATTATCGCATTTATAACCTTTCTTGTCTGCGTAACGGCACGCTTAACAACGGGGTTCGGAATGTCTGCAAGAGCATCCTCCGCAGGCGGTAAAAGCTCATGCTTTTCCGTGTTTGAGTGTGCTCTGAAATCAATTCCTGCCGCTTCGCAAGCCTTATCGTATGTCACACCCTTTTCAAGGAACGGAATAAGCTCCTTGCACGCCTTAACGCTTATATGACCGTAGCCCTTGAAATACGGCATATTATCATAAATGACATCATGGAGATTTTGCGATATATTCGTAAGCGCAAGCTCTTCCTTAATTCTGCCCTTATCCGTAAAAACCGTAAAAATTCTTCCGAGAGAGTCAAGGTCATCCTCAGAAAGCGCATTGAACACGTCGCCCAACGCCTTTTTCATTTGATGATAATTATTAAGATATTCAAATTTAGCTTTTTTCTCAATTTCGTCAATTAAAGCCTGTTGGTCTTGATTTTCGAGCTTTTGCTTGATTTTCTCAATCTCTTTACCGGAGTAAGAAATACAGTTAAACTTGTAATCGTATGAAATTCCGAGCGATTTTCTTATGTCGGCATAATTTACCGCTTTTTTCCTAAAGCAAAGATTTTTAATTGCCAATCTTTCCTCGTCGGACAACGAATACTTATCTCCGGAATCCTTTAAAAGATAAATATGGTTTATTTTTTGAAGCAAATTGAAAAGCTGGAACGAATATGTCGCCTTTGCCGCACGCTTTTCCTCGGGATAAAATGTGCATTGTCCGACCAAGTTTTCGCCCAACATATCATGATACGGGCTTGGGGAATTTTCAGGACCTTTTGCAGGGCCTAAGTCAAACGGCCTTTGCGACAATGCAATATCCGTATATATCGCCTCAATTTCTTCGCTTGCAAAGGTCATTCCAAAGCTACGCTGTGCCTCAAATATCGCCTTTATTTCCGCCTCTATCATCGAGCGTAAAACGGTATTGCTGTAATCCTCGCCCTTGTTCCGCTTGTGCTCAGCAAATTTTTCATCCTTCAAGAACATTTCGCCGACAGTTCTGTAGCCCTTTTTCTCCAAAAGAGCTTCATTGCTTTCGGTAGCCTTCAACAGCTTACCTGCCTCTTTGTCCTTTCCGTCGTTACGCTTGTTTGACTTAAAGCCACGTCTTTGTGCCAAATGGATAAGAATTCTCGCAAATTCACAATTGCCCACAGGCTCGTCAAGTGCTTTCACTCTCAATTCATAAACGTCCGAAAGCTGTCCGTTATACAAGGTATCAAGCTCCGCTTGGCTTATGATATTCTTTTCGATAAGCATACGCTTTATACGGTCAAGTCTGTGCTGATGCCTACGAACTCTTCTTCGCATACCTCTTGCCTCACGTCTCGGCGCAGCAAGCGAAGCTCCCGTTTTCGGAACCTCGGCAGTATCAAAAATTCTTGAACCGAGCTTAACGATTCTTCTCGGCTCGTCATTAAAATCTAATTCCATTACACAATAACCTACCGAGGCTATTCCGCAGTCTAAACCAATACCGTATTTCATAAGTACAACTCCTTTATAACTCCCCTATAAAAAGATAACGACCTCCAAAAAGGAAGTCGTTAGAGCTTTGCGGTTTTCTACCTTTTTGTAGTAACCCAATTGTTCTTGGTATGTTATAAGAACAGTTTAATATTATCATATATTTTTCACTTTGTAAAGTATTTTTAGTGAAATTGTCGAAATACTACGCCAAAAGATATATTTTTTTATTTATTTTTAACTCACTTTTTCTTTTCGTAAGAAGCTCAACTTTGTTTCGTTGATAACAATTCCGATAAACATTACCACGAAGCCGCAGACAATTCTCGGCGTAATGTGCTCGTCGGGGTAGAACAAAATCGAGAACAGTACGCCGAATACCGCTTCGCAGCTCAAAATCAATGAGCTTGAGCTTGCGGAAGCATATTTCACGCCCACGTTCATAAGCAAAAACGCCAGCGTTGTCGCAAACACCGAAACATATGTAAGCGAGCCTATCGCCGAGAGCGAAATGCTCGCAGGAGCTTCTTCGAAAATCAAAAATCCCGCAAAGCATATTATAAACGCCGCAAAGAACTGAAATGCCGTGTAAAGTATGACATCCATATCCTTGCCCCAAAGCTCAACGGCAACTATCTGTAAGGCGTAAAAAACACCGCAGATAAGCGTCATTCCGTCGCCCATAAAATTAAAGCCTATATCTCCCGAGCCGAGCGAAACAAGCCCTATTCCCGTAAGGCAAACCACAGCCGCCAAAAGATTAAATTTGTCGGGTGCTTTCTTGGTAACTCCCCAACAAAAGAACGGTACAAGAACGCAATAAACAGTTGTCAAAAAAGCGTTTTTGCTCGGCGTGGTATATTGTAAGCCGATAGTCTGCGTTATGTAAGCGAGGGCAAGGAACACGCCTGTCATTCCGCCTGCCCACAGATATTTTTTATTAAGCTTCTTCCAATTCTTGCAGTCAACCAGAAAAAGCAACAGCGCACCCACAAAAAAGCGTATGCTCAAAATAAAATAAAGTGGCATTTCATCAAGCGTATTTTTAAGTATGAAAAATGAGCTGCCCCATATTATCGTGCTGAGAAAAAGCATTGCTTTGGCAATCAAGCTCATGTTTTTGGGTTTAGTCATAATTCCTCCGAAAAACTGCGTAGTTATGTTGTTAAGCTATTGGAAAATATAAAAATAAATTAAACGACAAAGCTGTACAGCTCTCCCTCCACAAGAGTAAGTTCTCCTTTTTGACCCACTTCAAGACCGTCATACATTTCTTGCGGAACATTCAGCTTTATTTGCTCATTTTTGTCGGTTACAAAAACAACCGTATATACATTTACGGCTTTAGGAAACTTACCGCCTATCATCATCGCACTGCAGCTCAAATCAACTATTTCAGCATTAAAAGTTGATGTTTCAAACTCTGTTCTGATTTCAAATTTATTTGCCGCAGCAATTCCCGTTTCGCCGTCTCTCTTTTTATCTCGCTTTACTTCAAGAGCGACACAAACGGTAAACGCAATTATTACACAAAAGCAAAAACCGATACAAATAAAGAAATCCATATAGCCTCCTTTAGCCGCACTTAAATTTCATTAGGTTATCACATAAAAAGAAAAAATCCCAGTTGCTAAACGCAATTGGGATTCGTTGGAGGCGACACCCAGATTTGAACTGGGGAATCGGAGTTTTGCAGACTCGTGCCTTACCACTTGGCTATGTCGCCTTATGTTTGGTGTCATTGGTAAAAAATAAGGACGCTTAGGATTTTAAGCGTCCTTTGGAGCGGATGACGAGGCTCGAACTCGCTACCTCCACCTTGGCAAGGTGGCGCTCTACCAGATGA
>ENA-OOUZ01000863-OOUZ01000863.1-human-gut-metagenome-genome-assembly--contig:-NODE-863-length-13149-cov-5.777761_pt1 | contig 13149 bp, 9 predicted proteins | sample MGYA00241546_ERZ501274 | MGnify/ENA primary metagenome ERZ501274 (study PRJEB25962, sample SAMEA2042363) | human gut metagenome | biome: human gut; feature: human-associated habitat; material: faeces...
AAATCGACTGACCTTTCTTTTTTACCCAACAATATCTTTAATTAAGGGAGACGGGCGAAACCGTGCCCAACACCGAAACTCTGAAACTGCTGTCCCAGCTGTTTGATGTCTCCATCAACACCCTGTTGGGCAGCCCGCGCACCATGGTCTGCCAGTGCTGCGGCATGCCGCTGGATGATTCCACCTTGAGCAAAGGGCCGGATGGTGCCTTTAACGAGGATTATTGTAAGTGGTGCTATGCCGATGGCCAGTTCGCCTATCCCACCAAAGCTTCCCTGCTGGATTATCTGATGGCACATATGCCCAACCCGGATAACGCCCCCGCCGCCGTTTGCCGCGCCCAGTTTGATACTTACCTTTCCCGGCTGAAGCACTGGAAAGAGGAAGAGTAACCGCAATAAAAACAGACACAAAACAAAATCTCAGCTGTGCAGGTAGGATACCGCACGGCTGAGATTTTTGTTTTGCAATTTCCGTTTTGTTTCGGCGGCCCAGCTTTTTGAAAAAGGCTGACCCCCAAAAGCCCCGTGCCGGGGAAAGTTCAACAGACTTGCGCCTGTTCCCTTTCCCCTCACACGGGGCTTTTTATATTTGGTCTGATTAAAGTTTTTCGCCCAGCCTTTTTTCAAAAAAGGCTGGAAAACAACGCCAAAAAGAAAATTACTTCTCCTTCGGTACCAGCACGGTCTTGCCGCCCATGTACGGCTGCAGAACAGCCGGAATGGTCACGGTGCCGTCAGCCTGCAGGTGGTTCTCCAGGAAAGCAATCAGCATGCGCGGCGGGGCAACGCAGGTGTTGTTCAGGGTATGGGCCAGCTGGGTCTTGCCATTCTCATCCTTGTAGCGGATGCGCAGACGGCGTGCCTGGGCATCGCCCAGGTTGGAGCAGCTGCAAACCTCAAAGTACTTCTGCTGACGCGGGCTCCAAGCCTCAATGTCGCAGCTCTTCACCTTAAGGTCAGCCAGGTCGCCGGAGCAGCACTCCAGCTGGCGAACGGGAATCTCCATAGAGCGGAACAGCTCAACAGAGTTGTGCCACAGCTTGTCGTACCAGCTCATGCTGTCCTCCGGCTTGCAGACGACGATCATTTCCTGCTTCTCGAACTGGTGGATGCGGTAAATGCCTCGCTCCTCAATGCCGTGGGCACCCTTCTCCTTGCGGAAGCAGGGGCTGTAGCTGGTCAGGGTCAGGGGCAGCTTGGCGCCGTCCAGGGTCTGGTCAATGAAACGGCCGATCATGGTGTGCTCAGAAGTGCCGATCAGGTACAGGTCCTCACCCTCGATCTTGTACATCATGGCATCCATTTCGGGGAAGGACATAACGCCCTTCACCACATCGCCGTGCATCATGAACGGGGGGATGACATAGGTGAAGCCCTTGTCGATCATAAAATCGCGGGCGTAAGCCAGAACAGCTTCGTGCAGGCGGGCAATGTCGCCCAGCAGATAGTAGAAGCCGTTGCCGGAAACGCGGCCTGCAGCATCCAGGTCAATGCCGTCAAAGCTTTCCATGATGTCAACATGGTACGGGATGGGATAATCCGGCACAACGGGATCGCCAAAGCGCTGTACTTCCACATTGCAGCTGTCGTCCGGGCCGATGGGCACACTGGGGTCGATCATCTGCGGGATGGTGTACATGATGTCGCGGATCTTGTCCTGCAGCTCGGCTTCCTTGGTTTCCAGCTCTTTCAGGCGGTCAGCCTGTGCGGTTACCTGCTTCTTGATCTCCTCGGCTTCGGCGGCCTTGCTGGGGTCCTTTTTAGCCTGGCCCATCAGCATGCCAATCTGCTTGGAAAGCTTGTTGCGGTTGGCGCGCAGGGTGTCACCCTCGCCAATGGCGGCGCGGTACTCGGCATCCAGATTGATGACCTCGTCTACCAGCGGCAGCTTGGCATCCTGAAACTTCTTTTTAATGTTCTCCTTGACCTCATCGGGGTGCTCACGCACGAAACGAATATCCAGCATGATTCAAAATCCTTTCCTCTATTTGTAATTTTGCAAATGCCTGAAATCTAAAGTAATAAAATGAAAGAGTTATGCCTCGTCCTCACCGGACGGATCAGCCGCCTCGGCGGCCTGCTCAGGGTCATACTGCCCCAGCAGCCCGGCGAACTGCTGCAGCTGCGCATCAGAATAAAATGCAATGTGCAGCATGCCCTTGCCGCCCTTGTAGTCCACATGCACTTCACTGCCGGTGGTCTCTTTCAGGGCACTCTCCACCTCCACGGCAAGCACCGGGCGGGTAAAGGCATCCTCTTCCTTGGCGGGCTTCGGCGGCTTGGACATTTTGCGGCACAAAGCTTCGGCCTGGCGCACGCTCATGTCCTTGGCAATGATCTGGTCCGCCGCGGCGGACATCTGCTCCGGTGAGCCAAGGCTTAACAGCGCTTTGGCATGGCCCGCGCTGATGTCCCCTGTCCGCACCTGATCCCGCACATACTCCGGCAGGTTCAGCAGGCGCATGGCGTTGGTAATGGCGCTGCGGCTTTTGCCCAGCCGCTTGGCGGCTTCTTCCTGCGTTAAGCCATAGCGCTCGATCAGCTTTTTGCAGCCCTCGGCTACTTCAATGGGGTCCAGATCCTCGCGCTGCAAGTTCTCGATCAGGGCCAGCGCAGCGGCCTGTTCGTCGGTCACATCTTTGATCAAAACTGGCACTTCATCCAGCCCGGCCATGCGCGCGGCACGCCAGCGGCGCTCGCCCGCAATGATCACATAGCCCGGCCCGGTCTTTTTGGCGCGCACCGCAATGGGCTGCAGCAGGCCGTTTTCGCCAATGCTCTCTGCCAGGGCCGCCATGGCGTCCTCGTCAAAGTTCTTGCGCGGCTGGTCGGGGTCCGGCTCAATCTCCCGCATAGGCAGGCGGGTCAGATCCGGGCTAGCATCTTCGGTCATGGGCAGGTCTTCAAACAGGCTGTCCAGCCCTTTGCCAAGGCCGCCCAATTTGCGTTTTGCCATTCACACACTTCCCTTTCCCAAACAGGAAAACCAGGGTCATTCCCGCTCGTTATTTTCCAAAAATTCACGCGCCATGGCCATATAGGCTTCGCTGCCCTTGCCGTTCGGCTCGTAAAAATTGATGGGCATACCAAAACTGGGCGCTTCCGAAAGGCGCACGGTGCGCGGCACAACGGTTTTGTAAACCTTGTTGCCATAGTACTTTTTGACCTGTGCAACCACCTGCATGGTCAGGTTGAACCGGCCGGAGTACATGGTGAACACCACGCCCTCAATGTCCAGGTAATGGTTGTATTTTTTGCGCACGATCTTTAAGGTATTCATCAGCTCCGAAAGCCCCTCCAGCGCATAATACTCGCACTGAATGGGGATCAGCACCGTATCGCAGGCGCAAAGACCGTTGACGGTCAGCAGATCCAGCGAGGGCGGGCAGTCAATGAACACATAATCGTACAAAGGAATTAGCGGTGCCAGGATGCTGCGCAGGCGGTTTTCGCGCCGGGGCAGCTCCACCAGCTCCACCACAGCACCGGCCAGCTGCGTGTTGGAAGCAATCAGGTCTGCGTTGAACTTGGTGTGAACGATGGCCTGCCGGACGTCATCATCGTTGATCAGGCAGGTGTAAATGTTGGATTGCTGGCCTTTTTTTGCAACGCCGTAACCCGAGGTGGTATTGCCCTGCGGGTCAAGGTCAACCACGAGAACCTTTTTGCCCAGCGCAGCCACGCAGGAAGAAAGGTTGACGCAGGTGGTCGTTTTGCCAACGCCGCCCTTTTGGTTTGCGATTGCAATTACTTTTGCCATTTTACCCTCCATGTATCGTTTGGAACCGCTAAGAACTTATTTATTATAACACAGCAGCCCCTTTTGTGGAAGTCCTAACCCCCAAAAACACAAAAAATCCCCCCGGAATGTTCCACGTGGAACATTCCGGAGGGAAAAAGCGCAGGAAGAGACAGTGTGCCCCTAAATATATAACAAGAAAACTGCATTGGTAAGGCGTGCAGAATGTTTATTATGCGTTGTAAACATAGAAATTGTCCTGTAGGGCGGGACGCCCTCATCCCGCCGCAACCTTGCCTTGCTTGTGCATTATAAATTTTGTGATGTACCTGACGTCAATTTGTAGGGACGATGAGCCTTTGCCTATATATTTCACCGCGTCATTCGAAGTACAGCGGCGGGCATACGATGTGTGGGCCTACGGGTGGAATGTATAGTAAATGTTGATTGCCCATTATAAAATGCACTTGTAGGGAACGGTCTATCCCCGCACTACCGCGCGGAAAAACAACGCATGTGGCATTATTTAAAACGTGCTATAAAATTTATGCCTGTCCGGGACGTCGAAAACGCCGTCACCTACAAAAATCAGGGAAAAGTTTGGCACAAAATTTGCAGGCGCGGTAAGCCATAGTACCGGCGGGGTCAGGTGAGCCCGCCCTACCAGAAAATTGCAAGTTCATCACAAATATTTTATGTGTCCATCCAGCCATCCCCGAAAATCATATATAGGCAATACCGCATAATTCTAAGTGCCGATACGGCGAGCGAGGTGCGGCAGATGCCAAGCCAAAAGCGCAGATAATACTGGATGTCTTATCGAGCATTTTGGCAACGCAGATGCCGTGCCGCAGCTGCCGGAGCGGTGCTTAAGCCGCAAGGCGGGAATTGTGCGGTGTTGCCTATAATCCACGGACAGCCACGAACCTAATCTTATGCCCCCACCCTACCTCCAATTCCTCATTTCTAATTCCTAATTTCGCATTCGCCCAAACGCCTAACTCCTCCCTCCTAACTCCTAACTAACTCATCCTCTTCCCCAGGGCTGCTTCCTTCCCCACTCGGCATCTCTGGCTCATGGCACGCCGGCAGCGTGTTGGGCACGGGCAGCGGTGCAGGGGTAGCGGTGGGGATGCGTACCGTGTATTCCAAAAATCCATCCGCTTGCTCACAGCTGGTCACGGCGGGAATGCCCCGCTGGGTCATCAGGTCAACCGCGTGCTGTAAGGTGTTTACAAACAGCCGCACATCCCCCACCATCGGCACCGTGCTGCGGCAGGGGCCGGGGGTGTCTTTGGGGGCAGCCAGCATGGCGTCCACCAGACGGTCGGCTTCCCGCACACTCAGCTTGTCCCGTGCGATCTTTTCCAGCGCGGCGGTGCGGCGGCTTTCCGGCAGGCGCAGTACAGCGCGGGCGTGGCGCTCGGTCAGACCGGCAGCGGTGCAGAGCTGCTGCTGGGCGGTGGTCAGGGTAAGTAAGCGCAGCTTGTTGGCCAGCGCGGGCTGGCTTAACCCCAGGCGGCGTGCAGCTTCGGCCTGGGTGCAGTTCCAAAGCCGGATCACCTCCCGGATGCCCCTTGCCGCATCAAAGGCATCCAGTTGGGCGCGCTGTAAATTTTCCAGCAGCCCCAGCGCAGCGGTTTCGCTGTCGTCAAAGTCCTGAATGATGGCCGGGATGCGTTCCAGCTTCGCCAGGCGGCAGGCCCGCAGCCTCCCCTGCCACAAGCTGGTACTTGTGGTAGCCTGTCTTGCGCACGCTGATGGGCTGCAGCAGCCCGTTCTGTAAAATGCTGACAGCCAGCGCCGCAATCTCGGTTTCATCAAAGGCGGTGCGCGCCTGGAACGGCGATGGCTCGATCTGCTCCACCGGCAGTAAAACAATTTTGCCGGGTTTCTGATTGGCGGCTTTTTTATCCGGTTTGGACATATGGCTTCTCCCTCCCCCGCACAGGCAATAAAAAAGCCTGTGCTTGCCTTTTATCAAAAGCATAGCACAGGCCAAACCGGTTAGAAAGAAAATTCGTTCGCCGCAATTCGAGGTAAAACCCGGAGTTTTGTTAAATTAAAGAGGCTTTTTTGCAATTTTTCCGCCGTTGCGGGGGTAAGCTGTCGGCGTTTGCGAAATCTTTTTGCAAACCACCAGCCGCCGCTCGCTGCCGTCCGGCAGGGTAAACGCGCGGGTATCGCTGTAGGCACCGCCCAGCTTTTTCAGGGCGGCAGCGGAACCGCCCAACTCAGCATCCGCATCAGGGCCTTTCATTGCAATGAACACCCCGCCAACCCGCACAAGCGGCAGGCAGTATTCGCACAGCACCGGCAGGGCGGCTACCGCACGGGCGCTGGCAACATCAAACTGTTCACGCCAGATTTTGCGGGCGGCTTCCTCTGCGCGCTCCTTGGCGAACTCTACCCCCGTCAGGCCAAGTTCCCCGCACAGGTACTTCAAAAAGTCCACCCGCTTGCCGGTGGGCTCCATCAGGGTCAGCTGCAAATCCGGCTTGAAAATTTTTGCCACCACACCGGGGAACCCTGCCCCGGTGCCAACGTCCACCAGTTTGCCGGTTACTTCCGGCTGGGCAGCAAACAGCAGGCTGTCCGCAAAGTGGCGGTCCTCAATGCCCTCCGGGCTGGTGATGGCCGTCAGGTTCACCTTCTGGTTGTAATCCACCAGAATTTCCGCATAGCGGTCCAGCAGGTCCAGCTGGGCACCGCTCAGCACAATGTTCCACGTGGAACATTTTTGTGTAAGGCGTTCTTTATCGATCATATAAGCTCCTTTATAAAAATAATAAATAATAATGAATAAAGAACAATGTCGGTGCGCCGCCCGCTGCGGCGCAAATAAAATAGGTTGGCTGCGATGGAGCGACCATGATTTTTTCCGGAACAGCTGACTTAATTAAAATGTGATGCCGTGGGCATCACACAACAATTATTCATTATTCTCTATTCTTTTTTAATTTAAAATGAGTATCCCGCCCCTTATTCTGCCGCAGTCTTCCCTGCTTTCATCAGGGCAATGCTCAGCTGGGCCAGGTCGCTGGGGCTTACACCAGGAATGCGTCCGGCCTGTGCCAGCGTGCGGGGGCGAATCTTCGCCAGCTTTTCGCGGGCTTCCAGCGTCACGGTTTCCAGCGGGGCGTAATCAAAGTCATCGGGGATCACCACATTTTCGTGGCGTTGTACCTCGTGGATAGCGCGCTGCTCACGGGCAATATAACCGGCATAGCGGATCTCGGTTTCAATGCGCAAGGCCATGGCAGCACTCACATCCTGCCCGCGGCCAATCACCTTGGCCAGCAGCTCATAGTGTACGCCGGGCCGCTTGAGCAGCTCCGCCGCCGTGCCGCCGGATTCACCCAGCGTTTCCAGCACTTCCGGCGGGGCAACGGTGCGCAGCTCCGCCAGCGGTACTTTGGTGGTTTCCAGCCGGCGCAGCTCGGCCTTTTTCACTTCCATGTCGTGGGTGAACGCCGCCCAGCGGGTGTCGTCCACAAGGCCGTATTCCCGGCCAATGGGGGTCAGGCGCTCATCGGCGTTGTCCTGCCGCAGGCTCAGGCGGTACTCGCTGCGGCTGGTCATCATGCGGTAGGGGTCCATCACGCCCTTGGTTACTAGGTCGTCCACCAGCGTGCCAAGATAGGAAGTATGCCGTGCCAGCACCAGCTCGCTCTTGCCCAGAGCCTGGCGGGCGGCGTTCAGGCCGGCCAGCAGGCCCTGCGCGGCGGCTTCCTCATAGCCGGAAGTTCCGTTGAACTGCCCTGCCCCGTACATGCCGCCGATCACTTTGCTTTCCAGCGTGGGCAGCATGCTGGTGGGGTCCACACAGTCATACTCGATGGCATAAGCCGGGCGCATGATCTCCAGGTTCTCAAACCCCTTGATGGTGCGGTACATAGCATTCTGCACGGCTTCCGGCAGGGAGGAACTCATCCCCTGCAGGTACATCTCCTCGGTGTCCTCGCCGCAGGGCTCCACAAACACCGGGTGGCGTTCCTTGCCCTTAAAGCGCACCACCTTATCTTCAATCGAAGGGCAGTACCGCGGGCCGACACCCTGAATGTCCCCGCCGTACAGCGGCGAGCGGCTCAGATTGTCCAGGATGACCTTGTGGGTCTCCGGGTTGGTGTAAGCAATGTAGCAGTCCACCTTGTTGTGCATCGGCTTGTGGGTCATAAAGCTGAACGGCTGCAGCAGCTCGTCCGGGTCGCCGGGCTGGCAGTCCAGCTTGCTGAAGTCAATGCTGCGGCGGTGTACGCGGGCCGGGGTGCCGGTCTTGAAGCGGCGCAGCGGCACACCGTGGGCCGTCAGATCCTTGGTCAGCGCGGTGGCCGCATGGGTGCCGTCCGGGCCGCCGTCATAGTGGGCTTCGCCCACAAAAATGCGCCCGCCCAGCGCTGTGCCGGTGGCAATCACCACGCACTTGCAGCTGTAATAGCCGCCCAGCGCCGTTACCACCCCGCACACATGGCCGTTCTGCACATCCAGCCGCACGATCTCTGCCTGGTGAATCTCCAGGTTGGGGGTCAGCTCCAGCGCATGCTTCATCCACATGTGGTAGCGCTTGCGGTCAGTCTGTACGCGCAGGCTGTGTACCGCGGGGCCTTTGCCGCGGTTCAGCATCCGGCTCTGCAAAAAGGTGGCGTCCGCCGCAATGCCCATCAGACCGCCCAGCGCATCGATCTCCCGTACCAGATGCCCCTTGGCTGTGCCGCCAATGGACGGGTTGCAGGGCATGTTGCCGATAAAATCCAATGTCAACGTAAAGATCGCCGTCTTGGCGCCAAGCATGGCTGCCGCATGGGCAGCTTCAATTCCGGCGTGTCCGGCACCCACCACGACCACATCATAATTTCCCAAAAAATCCATAATCTCTATGCCTCAAATCAAAACTCTTTGATGGAAGAAATTTTCGTCACTTCATTGTATCACAGCCGCGCCCGGAACACAATAAAAGAGCGCCTGCCCCCGCAGAAAATAGCGGGTAAACAGGCGCTCTTGAAACGCAGAAGAACAGGTGGGTTATTTGCCCACACAGAAGGTAGAAAACACTTCGTCAATGGTAGCTTCGGTGGCATCCTCGCCGGTCAGGCGGGCAAGTGCACGCTGCGCATCGCTGATGCACACCCCGGCAGCATCCAGCCCAAAGCCGTCCTCCTGGCTGTTCAGGGCTTCGGCCAGGGCATCGCGGGCTTCCTTGGCGGCGCTCAGCTGGCGGGCGCTGCACAGCGCGGCAGCGTTGGGGTCCAGGTTGGCGGTGCCCAGCAGTTGGGCGACCGCCTGACACAAAGGCTGCAGGCTGGCGGCGTCCCGCGCGGTCAGCGGAATGATGGCCTTGAAGTAAGGCGCTAACTGCTGCTGTGCGGCAGTGAATGCTTCCCCCTGCCCGGCCAGATCCTGCTTGTTCAGGATGGCCAGCGCAGGGCGGCCCTGGCAGCGGCGTGCAATTTCCAGGTCTTCCTCATTCAGCGGGGCGGCCAGGTCGAACACGGCCAGCACCAGCCCGGCTTCCTCCAGCTTTTTCCAGCTGCGGCGGATGCCCTCGGCTTCCACAGCATCGCCGTGTTCCCCCACATCCCGCACACCGGCGGTGTCAAACAGGTTCAGCCGGATGCCGGTATCCCCCAGCATCACGGCCTGCTCCAGCACATCGCGGGTGGTGCCCGCAATGGGGGTCACAATGGCGCGGTCAAACCCGGCCAGCAGGTTCAGCAGGGTGCTTTTGCCCACATTGGGGCGGCCCAGCAGCACACAGTCCACCCCGCGGCGCAAAACCGCCCCGGCCCCGTACCCGGCAATCAGCTGGTCCAGCGTGTCCTTCTGCTCGCTCAGTGTGGCGATCAGCTCTGCCTGCGATACCTCCGGCACATCCTCCTCCGGGTAGTCGATCCAGGCGGTCAGGTGGGCAGCCAGCGTTTGCAAAGCGGCCTGGATGCCCGCAATGCGCTGTGCCAGCGCGCCGTCCAAAGCGGACTTTGCCAGCGCTGCCCCCTGCCGCCCTTCGGCGGAGATGATCTCCATCACGGCTTCGGCCTGGGTCAGGCTCATGCGGCCGTTTTCCAGTGCGCGGCGGGTAAACTCGCCGGGGCCGGCGGGCGCAGCACCGGCCAGGTACAGCGCTTCCAGCAGGCCCTGGGCCATGGCGTTGCCGCCGTGGACTGAAAGCTCGATCACATCCTCACCAGTGTAGCTGTGTGGCGCGCGGAAAAACAGGGCGATGGTCTCATCCATCTCCTCACCCCGCAGATGGTAATGCCCCAGCATGGCGGTGTAGCCTTTGGCATCCGCAACCCGTTTTGCCGGGTTGCGCGGGGTGAAGATCTCCCCCACCACCGCATACGCTTCCGGTCCGGATACCCGAACGACCGCAATGCCGCCTGCCCCCGGTGGGGTGGCAAGGGCGCAAATAGTAGAACTCATATCAATACCTCGAACTTATCTGTTGTTGGCTTTATGCTGGCCTTGGCTGCGTCAGCAGCGGTAACTCTCCCGCGGGCCAAGGTAGGATTCCGGCAGGGTGGTGCCGTCCGGCCAAAGCACGATCTTTTCCAGAATGATGGCCGGGCTGACCGCATAAAAGCGCAGTGTGTTGACCCCCGCATGGCACAGGATGACGGCCTCGGTCAGCTTTACATTGGCAAAGCCCTCGGCGTACCACTGTTCGCTGCCAAAGAACGGTCGGTTCTCCTCGTGCACGGTGTTTACAACCGGTACCGCTCCGCCATTGACCGAATAACCGATATACTGCTTTGGCTCAAAGGTGACCGGTGTGGTGGCGGACATATGGAACTGTACGTGATAGTTTCCATCTTTTGCCGCAGCAAACGCATATTCCAGATAGGGGCGCTCTTCACTGTTTTCAAAGTTGGCGGTAGCCGGGAACACTTTCAGCGCGGTGCCCAGGCGGCCATACGGCTTGAGCAGCGCAAAGCCGCCGCCGGGAACATCCCGCTTGGCAGTGTAGTGCTGTGCTTCCATGGCAATGCAACCGTTGGCTTCCACAAAAGTTCCTTTGGGGTAACTGACCGGCGTATTGTCCACTTCCACAATGATGTTGGCCGCACCGGTCCCCTCCTGGATATGCTCATTCACCACAGCGAACTGTCCAGCCGCTTTGCCGGTGATCTGGCTGCGGTCAATCGTCAGGGTCACGCGCTGATTTTCGGCCACGGTGCCGCCGGTGCAGCTGAACTGCATCCAGGGGCAGTCGGTCTCAATGTGCCAGCTGATGGGGCACTTGCTGCCGCAGGCAACGTCAAACGCAACCTGGCTGACATCCGGCCGCAAAAAGTCCTGCCATACCTGCGGCTTGCGGCCATTCCACCAAAAGCCGGTGGCATACTCGGTATCTTCCACGCGGGATACGATCATCCGCGGCCGGTTGGCCGGGGTGATGTACATCCGGATGGGCAGCTTGTTGTCCTCGTCGTTCCAGTACACAAAGCCGATGTGCTCCGATAACCCGAACCCGTAATACTTGCCGCCGTCCACGGTGTGGTATTCGTTCACCAGCGCTTCGTCTGCTTCAATGCAGGCCTGCACTTCATCGGCCAGCCGGTTGGCGGCAACGCGGTTCTGTTTGGCGTACAGATGGTTGCGCCCGGTCAGGATCCACATCTTCATCAAATTGGCCGTGCCGCACGCCGGGAAGTAGATCAGCGAGATAAAAGCGCTCAGGTCCTCCTGCGGGCAGGCGGTTTTCAGCGCATCACATTCGGTAAGGATATGCTCAGAAATTTGCAGCACTTCCTCCGCCTCGCCGTAATGGGTCGGGTGGTAGGTGTTCTCCCCCATCTTCTCGTGCTTTCTGCGGGCCAGCAGGCGGGTGTAGTCGGTGATGATGCCCTCAATGCGGGGCAGGTCCGCCGGTGCAAAAGCCGCGCCAAAGTTGCGGCGCACCCACTGTGCGGTGTACTGGGTGGTAATGGCAGCATCCTGCCCGCCCCAGGCGTCAATATCATAAGCCAGGTCCAGGAAGTAGGAAAGCCCGAACTCCTGCGTGCCAATATCACCGATGTTCGTTACCCAGATCTCCCGCACGCCGTATTCGTAAGCGGCGGTCATCTCCTCCCACACTTTGGGCAGGTAGGTGGCACCCACCCATTCAAATGAGTGGGGCCCGCCGTGCATGTCCATGTGGTAGTACATGCCGTACCCGCCGGGGTGGCTGCGCATTTCCGGGCTTGGCAGCGTGCGGGTGGAGCCGTGGTTGTTGTCGCTCAGCATCAGGGTCACGCCGTCCAGTTCCGGATCACCGATTAGGCCTGGCGTTTCCTTGCTGCCGTAAAAGAACTCTTCGGTTTCTGAGAAGAAAACGATCTGCCGCGGCACCTGCCTGACATCCGGGTTAATAATCTCCCGGATCAGCTGGTTCTGGGTTTTCAGCACATTGCGGATCAGTTGAATGTTCTCTTCCAGCGTGGCGTGCTGCATAATGGCAGTGTCATTTTCGCCGCGCATGCCAAGAGTGATGACGTTCTCAAAATCTTTGTTGCGGGTCAGGCCGTCGCGCCAAAAGCGGGTAATGCCTTCTGGGTTGGCAATGTAATCCCAGGCATCGCCGTAAATGGAATCCCTGCCCCGCACCATGCTGTATTCCTGCCCGCTGCGCATACAGGGTTCGTGGTGGGAGGTGCTCATCACCACACCCAGTTCGTCCGCCAGTACGGCGCTTTCCAGCCCAGGGCCGTCCAGGCTGAAATTGGAATTCCACATGGCAGGCCACAGGTAGTTGCCTTTCATGCGCAGCAGCAGCTCAAATACCGGCGCATAGCAGGCGGCGTTCATGCTGCCAAAATGGGTCTTGGCCCAGTTGCCAAAGGCGGGCCATTCATCGTTGATAAAAAAGCCGCGGTACTTGACGGACGGCACCCTGGATACCATGTTCACCCGATCATCCAATACCACAGTGTCCTGGTGCCGCGGCAGGACATGGTTCCAGTTGACCAGCGGGGAAACGCCGATCAGCTCCGAAAGATGGAACAGCCCGTAAATGGTGCCGCGCTTGTCGCTCCCCGCAATCACCAGCGCGGCGCCAATGCCCGCCAGGGGGGTCTCAATGACCTGGAAGCTGTAGCATTCCCATTTGCCCCGGATGGCATTCAGGTCAAGTTTGCCCGCGGCTTCCAGCGCATCCAGCATGGGGCTGTGCCCGATGGTGCCGTACAGCACGGCACAGCCGCTCCCCTGCCCGGCGGTGATTCCGGAGGGCGAAACGCCCGTCACCAGTTCAATATCCTGCTTTACCATTCCGGCAACTCGTTTTACACCGGGCAGGGCCTGCGCTTCCTCATAAAAAGCAAGCCCTTTGCCGATCGTGATCTGCGGCATAGTTGGTTTCCCTCCTGCTTTTATCAAAGGCAATACCGCATAATTCTAAGTGCCGATACGGCGAGCGAGGGGCGGCAG
>ENA-OOUZ01000865-OOUZ01000865.1-human-gut-metagenome-genome-assembly--contig:-NODE-865-length-13140-cov-2.821246_pt1 | contig 13140 bp, 12 predicted proteins | sample MGYA00241546_ERZ501274 | MGnify/ENA primary metagenome ERZ501274 (study PRJEB25962, sample SAMEA2042363) | human gut metagenome | biome: human gut; feature: human-associated habitat; material: faeces...
AGTTTGATGTTACCGATGTTGGAGAACAACACGATTTGATGTACATATTTCAAAAGCCTGAAAAATCAAAGTTGCAGTCTAAATCGGTTGAAACTAAAGAAAACAAAACTAAAGGAAAAGCTCCAATTTCCCGCAAACAAATTAAGAATAACGCTAAAATAATCACCCAAAAGAATACAGTCAGCAAAGAAAAACAAACAGATAAATCACGATAACGGAGGTATGAATTATGTGCAAAATCATTTCAATAGCTAATCAGAAAGGCGGAGTTGGTAAGACAACAACGGCTTTCAATATAGCAACTGCTCTCGCTCTCAAAAACAATAAAGTTCTCGCAATTGACTTTGACCCACAGGCGGATTTATCCAAATACGCCGATTTCGACAATACAGACGGCAATCCTACAATGAGTGACCTTCTCATCGGCAAGGTAGGTATGAGTAAGGCAGTCAAAATTAAAGACTGCATCAGACATAACGAGGTTAATAATCTTGATTACATACCTTGTGATATTAACCTTGCAAATGCAGACTTATTCCTTGCAGGAGTTTTGTCAAGAGAAACAATACTCAAGCGTATCCTGAACGATGATACAGTTAAACAGTATGATTATGTGATCATTGACTGTAATCCCTCATTAGGGGTGTTGCTGATGAACGCATTGACTGCAAGCTCAGGAGTAATTATACCCGTACAGGTACAGGATTTTGCGTTTGGCGGTCTTAAAACGCTTACAGGAGTTATTACACAGATACAGGAAACAATCAATCCGGATTTAAAGATCCTCGGCGTACTGCCGACAATGGTTGACCGTACCAACGCAAGCAAGCGTGTTGTTGAACAGCTTGAAAGTATCTACAATGATACTCTTTTCGGCATTCAGATACACCGTGCTACACAAGCAGTTGAAAGCACAAAACAGCACAAAGCATTATGCTTGATTAAGGGCAGCAAGCTCGGAGAGGAATACATAGCTTGTGCCGATGAATTGTCGAAAAGAATCGGTGCATAATTTACGGAGGTATTACAATGACAGGCTTTAATTTTGAAGCTATGCTCTCACAAAATAATCAGATAAAGCAAATACCGCTTGATATGCTTGTACCGTTTCACAATCATCAGTTTTCATTGTATGACGGCGAACGCAGGGATGATATGGTTGAATCAATCAGAAAAAACGGAGTAATGACTCCGATTGTGTGCAGACCCAATCCTGACGGGTCAGATACATATGAAATTCTCATCGGTCATAACCGGTGGAATTGCTCTAAAATAGCAGGTCTTGAAACAATACCGGCCATTATTAAAGAGCAACTCACAGAAGACGAAGCACAAACATATGTTGACGAAAGCAACCTTATTCAGAGAGGCTTCAATGACCTCAAAGTATCTGAACAGGCACGAATTATTGCAAGACGATATTCTGAAATGTTTTCTCAGGGAAAGAGAAATGACATCATCAATGAAATTCGTGTGCTTAACGGCGAAGAAACTTCTTCCGGCAACAGCCGTGAAAAGGTTGCAGATGAGTACGGATTAAGTCGGAATACTATTGCAAGACTTGTGCGAATAAGCAAGTTATCTGACGGTATTCTCGGTTGGATTGATAAAGGTCAGCTTGCCGTGAGAGCAGGGGTAGAATTATCGTATTTATTGGCAGAGGAACAGGAAAAATTATTTGAGATAAACTCTGTTGACGATAATATGCTGATGAAAATATCAGAAGCTCAGGCAAGAGATTTACGAGTTTTGTCTGCTGACGGTGTACTTGATGGAGATGAAGTGATGAAAGTTTTATCCGTCAAAAAGAAAAAGCCCGACAAAAAAGTATCTATTGATTCAACACTCTACAAAAAATACTTTGCAGGGCTTAGCAATGATGAGATTGCCGACACAGTTGCAGCAGCTCTTGATATGTTTTTCAAGAGTAAAGAAAAAGGCGATAACAATGACTAAAGCAGTATTATTTCAGCGAAATGGTCAGCCGGTATTGTTTACCGATTATGCGGAATATGATACCGGTACAAGATACATAGTAGCCGAAAATAAAGAAATAGGATTCTGCTATATTTGCAGAATCCTTGATAAATCAGAAATATTCAATTACAACAAGGCTTTACCTCTTGTAGTCAAAGACAAAGGTTTAAAAGAAGTATCCGTAATGGTTGTAACGGATAAGTATAAGAGTATAGCCGATGCAGAGAAACACTATCCAAAATTGTTAGGAGGTAATAATTATGACAATTGAATTTTTTGAAAAAATGTGCGATATAGATTCCGATAAAACATATGTGAGCAAAGCAAAGCTCAATGGCACAGAGCTTCCGTTGTATGCAGTTGAAGAAAAAATCAATATTTGTAACGAAAAGGAATACAAATACTACAGCTACAATCAGAGAACCAATAACTACAGTATGAGAAGCTTATTGTGGGACGAGGCTGAATATATTGAATTTTTGTATAATCACAGGACAGATGAGCTTCAGAAGCTGATTGACTCAGGAAAGCTGTACAGAACAGTAATGCAGAGAGTACACAAAGCAAACAAGCTTATTGACAGCACATTGCACGAATGGGAATCACAGGACGAAGAAATTATTCTTGCAAAAAAGTCAGGAAACAACGAAAAATATCGCAAGCTCCTTAACGGCTTGCGAATGACAGCCCGAACAGAAATTTACAGGGAATATTTATTCAGATAAGGAGTGTAAGAAATGTTAGTTATAATTAATTGTATTCTCGCTTTAATTTTCTTTTTTGTATTTTTTATAATGTTACATTCAGAGCCGAGTTTTATTAAACTTGCAATTGTCTTAACAGCACTTTTGATTAATATAGTGTGTGTAGTAACAATTATATCATCTTTTAAATACACAATTGATATTAAACTATCAGATGAAGTAAAAAGCAGCCAAAATATTGTTAATTTTAAAGACAATCGTGATTTACAAGGTGGTTTTTTTATTGGGTGCGGCGAAGTAAATACTGAGCAATACTATTATTATTACTACAAAACTGATAAAGGGAGTTACAAAGCAAGCAAAATTAAGGCTGACGATTGCGAAATAATCTATACTAAGGATACTCCGCACATAGATACTATAGTAAAATCGGCTGACGAAAAAGCAACTGAAAATCCGCTTACTTTTGAGCCTCTTTTGTCGCTCAGAATTTCAGGTACAGGAGAAAAGTATAAAATTTATATCCCTGAAGGCTCGATTACAACAGATTTTCAGGTTGATATGGAATAAACAATACTAAGAACAAACATAAAAAATAATTATATAACATCTTCCGCTATTCAGGGTGGGATAAATTTTTCTTGCAGGCTATAAAATTAAGATTTCAAATAACCAATAGGAGAGATATTACTTATGGGATATAGAATTAAATCACGCTTTATTTATAAGCAAGTAGGACAAAGACTAAAACAGCTGCGAAATCAAAAAGGTGTTTCTCAGAAAGTAGTTGCAGACTATTTGGGAGTCGACAGAAGTACCTATACTAACTACGAAATGGGAACTACTACAATGACATATGTAACTATACTAATGCTTGCAAGATACTTTTCTGTTGACTTCAATACCTTGCTCTGCTATGACCTTCAAACCCCAAATTAATACAAATAAACGATTGGAAGTGAAAAAATGAACGATAATTCATCTCCAAAAACAGGCTGTATAACACTTATTGCAGCATCGAGTTTGCTCTGAGTAGTATCAAACTTTTCAGAGGTTGTCCTCATTGCCATTGTCCCGTATTCCTGCATACCTTTGACAAAGTTTTCTTTCCTGCCGTCAGGGGATTTCATATTGTCAAGAAATTTATTGATTTTTTTGCAGTTCTCAGCACGGCTTTGTTGCTTCAAAATCTTCTGCTCATTCGATTTGATGTTCAGCTTATGAGAATGGATTTTCTCATTGATATTTACTATTTTCTGTCGCCTTTCAGCCGATAGAACAGACAATGCTTTATACACAGGCATTGGTACAACATTTCTCATTGATTCAACCGTTGAAACAAATTCAGCACTGCGAACCTTTTTTATGTTGAGTTTTTCGATTTTTGCATTGAGTTTATCGTTTTTTAGATTAAGCTCATCAATCTTAAGATTGCACCTGTCATACAGCTTTGCAAAAATCGGTATTGAAAATTCTTTGCTTTTCGTTTGTTCAAGCAATTCGGGTTCGGATTTTGTCTGTTCGGGTTGGAGATTGTCATTATTGACTTCTTCATCTCGCTGTTTTCTTTTATCGGTATTTGGATTATTATCAAAATCATTTGTAATATCAGGCATTTTACTTCCTCCTTCGTTTATTTTTTATGGAAACAGCAATTACTAAAATTGCCAAAATTGCGGTTATAACAATTACTGCAATAATAAAATCAAAACTTCCGTTATTGTTGTTTTCGGTTTTTGTTGCCGTATCAGATGCAGCTGTATCCTTTACTCTTTCAGCAGTCACAATAAGTCTGTGACTGTTTACACCGTATGGATAACAAGTTATAAGACTTAATAGGTCTTTTTCTTCGTCAACTGACAGTAACGATATGTTGTCGGGCTTAACAATGTTTTTTGCTGTTACAGCATAGGTAAGCGTTTCATCGAGTACGGATACCTTGATTTCATCACCGATTTCAAGCTCGTTGAGATTGTCAAAAAACACTTGCGTTGGATAACCCGTATGTGCAGACAAGACAGAATGATTTCCTATACCACCAATCGGAAACGCTGTATTTGGCAGATGAGCAACACCTTTTTCAAGCACTTTATCCGTATCCCCGTGGTAAATAGGCAGTTTTACATTGATTTTTGAAATATCAATGTAGCCTATAAGACCGTCACCAAAATTGAGAATATCGTCATATCCGTCAATCACGCTGTCTGTATCGTAAGAAAATCCATTGATAAGTTCTGATAAATTGTTGTTATATTCAGCAGCAGCCGACAAGTACTGTGACCTGTCGGCTGCTGAAATGCTGTCAAAATTTGCGGCATAATTGTTAATTGTGGATGCTGCGAAAAAACTATTGACAGCATTTGATACAGAAGGGTACAGCACAAAGCAGAGTGATGCAGTCATAAAAATTATTCCTATTATCAAGGTGCATTTGCTTCTGCATTTTTTCAATGTGCTGTACTCCTTTCTGTTTAATGTGAAATTACTTGTTTGTAGCTTTTACTCTTCTGCGAATGAACAATGTTGCAATACCGCCGAGTGCAAATGCTGTGCCGAGAATGTAGAACATTACTGTTCCGACACCGCCTGTCTGCGGAACAACAACCTTTGTATCCTTAACATCAACGCTTGCTGTGCCGTCTGTAGGGCAGTTTGTGATGTATGAACCGTCAACAAATGTTGCACCGTATGTAACATCAATTGTCACAGGAATAACCTTACCGTAGATGTTGTATCCCGTTGGGGCTTTTGTTTCGACAATATAATATTTACCGCTTGCAAGTTTGATTTCTTCTTTACTTGTGTTGTAGTAAGTAACCTTGCCGGTCTTGTCGGATACACCGCTTGCAAGGGCATTTGTAAGAGCAGTTGCGTCCTCTTCTGTCTTGAAAAGGCTGAATTCTGCACCTTCGAGAGCCTTTCCGTCTGTATCTGTCTTGTTTGTTGTTACTGCAAATGTGTAAACATAAACTGTATTACCGTTTACTTCTGATTCAACACCGTTCTTGTTAGAATAAACGAGCTTTGTTTCTGAGTTTGGGTTGCCTGTCTTTCCTGCTACAGCGTACTTATTGAGCTTTGCTGAATAAGTTACAGATGTATAAGTAACACTCTCTGCATAAAAGTCATTTTTCTGGAGATAAGCGTTTGTGAGAGCTACATTAAATGTTGTAGCTTTACCATCAACTTCTGATGTTACATTGAGAGCATAATCAGTTGAAGCAAGGTCAGCAACCTTACCGCCCTGTGCGTTGAGAAGTGCAACCTTTACGCTGTCTTTATCAAGAGTAAGACCGGCTGACATTTCATCATATACGGTATATGATTTAAGTTTCATTTCGCTTGAACCGGCAGTCGATGACTTGATTTCAAAATTTACTGTGTCACCAAGGCTTACATCGGTAAAATTAACATTATCCTTTGTGCTGTTTGTGATAGTCTTGCCTGTTACAACATCACCGTCATTTACCTTTGTAGCAAGGTCGATAGCATTAATGCTGTAAACCCAACCGTTATTGTAATATGGAAGTGATACAACAGAGTTTGTAACGCTTTTAACACCGGCAGGAAAGTTAGTCGCTTTTATGTAGTACAACCCCTGAGCAAGGCTTGAAAAAGTCTTTTTTACCGATGTTGCCGATGTAGTAAATGTGCCAACGGTTGAAGCTGTTGACGGAATCGAAGAAAGACCATCAAGAGCTGAGAGAACATTCGATGTCTTACCGCTTAAAATCTCGTCAGAGATTGAAGGAATAAGTGAATCATAGCCTGTCTTGTATGGATTTTCGGTTGTTTTGAGTTCTGCAACCTTGTACACCGTAAAGGTGTAACCCGGCTTTGAACAATTGAGCGTGAATGAAACCTTCTTTGTTTCATCAAGAGCGTTGTTGTTTGTTGCGGCACTTGCAAACGGAATTGCAGTAAATACCATCATAACGGCAAGTACCATAGCTGTCAGAATTCGTGTGATTTTCTTTTTCATTTTTGATTTTCCTTTCGTGATTTTTTATATTTCTTGCTACCGTGTTTACGGTAGTCATAGATGAAAAATATAGCCAATGCTCCGAGTGCTACAGAAGCAAAATAAAACGGAGCAATACCACCGCCACCTGTTTGAGATAACACAGATTTGTTATCGGCAACGGTTAATGATATATTAAGTGTGTTTTCATTGTCGGCTGAAATTGTAAATTCAACCTTTTTACCGTATGGCATATAGCCTGACGGAGTTACAGATTCAATAAAATAGTAATCACCTACCGGCAGATTACTGATTGACAAACTACCATTCGTAGCCATATAATCGGTTGCAGTTTTTGCAACTGAATTATACATATAAGTTCCTGAGCCTGTCTGATAACAGCTGATGGGAGTGTCGTCTGACTTATAGAGTTGCCAACCTGATCCGCCAAGAGCTTTTGTGCCGTCTGTTTTTGTCAGCTTAACAGAGCCTGTTTTCAGCGTGTTTTTGATATTTGCAAAAACTACGGTATCTGAATTAAGCGTAACTGTTACGCTTTTTGGCTTGTTGTACTTATACGGTAAAGAATAAGTGCCGTCATCGTTCAGAACACCGAGTTCTGATACCTTATATTTGAGCAATTCGTCATTGCTGTTATAAATCGGTAAGTCTGAAATTTCAGGACTTAAACCTTCAAGGTTTGTGCTTACTTTTTCGTTAAACCCTGTGTCAGCACAGCTTATTTCAAAATACAAACCGTCCACAACATCATCTTCAGATGTTTTTTGTACCTGTAACAAACCTGTTTTTACGGTGTTAACACAATCATATGTATAGTTGTATTCATCGGTATCATAGATTGTAAATTCGACTGCATCTTTCAGTTCATAACGGCTCGGAAACTTGTATGTTCCGTCTGACTGTTTGATGCCGATTTCGGTCAGTCTGTAGGTAATTTGAAAACCGTTTTGATTGAATACATATGGCAGAATTCCGTCAATTGTATTACCGTTGACATCATAGAACTGCTCATTGTCTGTACTTGCTTTACCGTTTTTGTCGGTAGTCAAAACGATACTTGTAATCTCGTTTCCGTCTGCATCATAAGCCATAGGGGTAGGGATAAGGTCGTCACCGTATTCTCGTTCATCGTCAAAAGACTCAAGCTTAAAACTCAAACCCTCGATAACTCCGTCCTCGGAAGTCTTATTGATGTTAATACTTCCTGTTGCAGGAGCGTTGTACACGGAATAATTAAGAGTAGATGTTGTTCCGTATTTGTTGGCAGTCTTAAACTCTGATTCAGCCTTTTCAAGGTAATTTTCGGGGAAGTAGTAACTGCTTCCGCCGAGAAAACCTTTTTCAACAACCTTATATTTTATAGGGATACAAATTGCTGAGTTCGGAACGGTCAGACAGCTTTTGAGTTTTTCGCCGTACCTGCTGTAATAATTAGCTGTTCCGCTTGAATCTGTGACTATAGACCCGTAGTATTTACCGTTTTCGTCCTGTACCTCAAACCAAACTCCAGACACTTTACCGTTGTATGAGGTCTTTTTAACAGTTAAATCTGTTTCAGAAACTGTATTCTGAAAATTAAATGTAACCGTTTTGCTCTCGTCAAGCGTTAATGACTTACCGTTAGCGTTGGATTTTGCTTCTGATGATTTGCCATAGTAGTATCTTGAATAAGCATTCTCACAATTGCTGAATACAGCATTTGAAACACCTTCAAAATATGAACCTTTATAATTGATTGCATTTTCTTTCTTTATCGTCCAAGTGTAACCGCCATAGCTGTGAGATCCTAAAGTAGTCTTAAAACCAAGCTCCTTGACTGTATAGGTTATCTTGTTGCCTTTATCGTCATATACCCTCAAACCTTTAACAGTCGCTTCGCCGTTTTTATCGGTTGAAACTGCGTTGTACTCGTTGCCAAGGTTATCTGATATTGCAAACCAAAGATTTGAAACTATACCGTCTGTTGATGACTTCTTGATTTTGAGGTCAGCTTTTATGGCATCTTCATAAATCGTCTGAATAACGGCTGTTTCAACGGTTGAGTTTTCCTCATTTGCAATGACAGGATAAACAGTATCGTCAAGCTCATAGCCTGTCGGTGCGGTTATTTCTTTGATGTAATATGTTTTGCCGACATCTACCGATTTTGCAAAAGTCCCCTTGCCGTCAGCACTTGTTGTGAGCTTGTCATACAAGCTTGCACAAGCTGAATCAGAGTACAAGCCATATACTGCACCGCCGACACCTATACCTGACCGATTAAGTTTGTGTATGCCGATGTATGCCTTTGCCGGCATTTCGTCAATCGGCACATTTATGGGAGTATTGGTGTCTTGAGCAAATTTTGCTCCTTCAACTGTTATAGTCCTGTAAAATGCAACATCACTTAGAGAGTATCCGTCAGGTGCTTTTACTTCTCGAATGACAACTGTACCAATTGGAATGGTTGGAACAGTTAAAAGATTGTAGCTAAAATAAAAATCGTCCGAATTATAGCCTTCAGCAAGATACTTAGAAGCAAGCAATGCTTTGCCATCTTCATCAGTCTGAATATACCAAGTCCTTTTAAGGTTTTTGCTGTCAAGTGCAGGAGCGGTTTCATCTGCTTTGACATCGTAGTCCTTGTCAATTTCCTGTGCGTAGTATTCAATGCTGAAAACCGCACCGCCAAGACCTTGACTTGTCGTTTCGCCTGTAATTGCATTTTTCTTTTGCAAAACAATACCGACAGGGTCATTAACCGGATTATCTTGTGGCTCGGTTTTTTTATCAGACAGCCTAACTGCTTTAAATATTGCATAGCCGTTGCTGTCTTTTTTTCCCGAACTCACAAATGTATATACAGTTTTATCAAGCTCATAGCCTTTTGGTGCTTTTGTTTCTTTTGCATAGTAAGAAGCTGATGCGTCAACATATTTACTGTAACTGCCGTAACCGCTTGCATTTGTCGTTATACTGCCGATTTTTTGGGTACAAGCCTTGTTTGTGTATATGCCGTACTCGGCACCGTTAAGGCTATAACAATCATTGCCGGCGGTAAGCTCTGTGTTTGATGATAATTTTTGAAGTTGCAGCTTGACAACATCCGGAAATGTCAACTTAACATATCCGTCTTTAACTGCATAATTAGAACCTCGAGCAAAAGTCTGATATGATGCAGAGTCATTACTTGTAATTAAATACAAACTGTTTTTGCTCTTGATTCCATATTCCTTCAAAAAAGAGTTTTTCATTGTCACATTAACTGTCGTACCAAGATTTTTAGAACAGGTAAATGTTATCTTTTTACCGCTTACGCTGACCTTAACATTTGAATTGCTGACGATTACATCGGATGCTTTTGTTACTGAAGCGGTACCGTTCTTATCAGTCAAAGTGATTGAATACTGTCCGTTTGATTGATTATATGACATTTGATACGACTTCGCAGAACTGAGTGATGATGCTGTATATGACGGATTTCGCACCGACTTTTTGCACCAAGACACCATATTGTTGTACGCTGTTGTAACATTCGCAAGCGTAGTTTCTGCCGAACTCGTAGCCGTCATTGTATTTGCAGGTGTAAGTAACGGCTTACCGGTAACCGCTTCAAAAGTTGATGCGTTACGCTTGCCTGCAACAATCTCAAAAATCAAGAGCTGCGTTGCATAGTAATAATGAACCTTCTCTTTCTTTGCAGCTTCAAATCCGCCAAAGCCCCAAGCAAGTATCAGATTAACTGCATTTTGCTGTGCAGTAGTTAGCTGTTTCCAAGCTGCTGATTGAGATGTACTTTTTACAGTAGCAGAACTTGTTAATTCAGATGCTTTATCCGGTTCAATACAGTACGCTCTTTGTGTGTAGTCTAAAAAATTCAAGGCTTTTCCGGATGCAGCAAAAAAATGGACCTTAAAATTTTCCCAACCTTCATAATGCTGACTATGCTTTTTCCCGTTTGCGTCTGTATAAGTATATTCAGCTGTTTTTTTGTATATAAAACCTTTGCCGTCTGCTCCACGATTGCCTTTAACCGAGGCAGCACTTACGGAAAACGAACCAACAGACAATGAGCCGATAATTACAGTCAAGCATAAGAAAACCGACAATATTTTTTTAATTAACTTCATTCAAATTTTTCTCTCCTTTCATCTAAATATTGAAAAAGAAAAACTACTGTATTCTTTTGGGTGATGCACGAATCATATTTACCTCCGAAAATTTATATTATTAACCACATTAGTGGGAATTGTAGGAGTGCATCAGACAAATTAATGCCCGATGCAAAAGAAGAATAACAATGAAAACTTAAAAAGTCTTGCTGTCATCATAAAACAGAAAGTTGTAATCAACTTCCAATGTTTTCGCTAATTCTCTGATATATGCAAAAGTCGGTTCATAATTATCGTTTTCCCATTTGGTATAGGCTGACCGTTCTATATGCACGGCTTCTGCCACTTGTTTCTGTGTCATATGCTTGTTTTTTCGAGCAATAAGCAACTGCTTTCCAAACGACAATTATTTCACCTTCTCAAAAAGTTGTTATCAATTTAAAATGTTAAGGTCATATATGTAGTTAAGGTCAACATTTGTTGATATACCGTTAATTCTACCGTTATCTGAATACTGCCACACATCACACGAAATTGACGGCTTTATATACCATTCTGCGTTCCAAATGGAAATGCCGTTATTTTTTAAGGTTTTGCGATTGAGCAGATAGTCATAAACGCTTGCTGAGGAATATACACCCGATTTAAAGCCGTTGCTTTTGAGTTTGTTACAGAAATTGACTGCCATTTTTGTATAATTGCTGTTGCTTGTACTCATTGCAGGCTGATATTCCATATCGTAGTAAACAGGAAGTTCAAACTTTTTACCCTTGATACAACTAAGGCAAGCATCTGCTTCTGCTGTTGCCGTTGACGGTGACATTGCATAGCTGAACCAATATGCTCCGACTTTAAGACCGGCGGATTTTGCCTTTTTGTAGTTTGTTTCAAACATATTGTCTTTTTGGCTTTTTTCTTTACCGTAGCCTGCACGGATAATCACATAGTCATAACCGGCTGATTTTACCTTGTTAAAATCTATTGAGCCTTGCCAAGTTGATACATCAATACACTTTGCGACACTTCCCGAAACAGTCAGCTTGCACGATGCGGTTTTTCCGTTGTAGGTTTTGTATGTGATTGTTGCTGTTCCTTGAGATTTAGCGGAGATTTTTCCGGTTGAATTAACCGTTGCAACATATGTATTACTGCTTGTCCAAGTACTGCGATAACTGTATGCGTTATTGTTGAGCGTAGCTTTAAGCGTTTTACTCTGTCCGACTTTAAGGGTTGCAGATTTATCAGAAACAGTAACCCTTGAAGGTGCAGATTTGACTGTTACCTTACAAATCGCTTCCTTGCCATTGCTGAGCTTACATCTTATCGTAGTAGTGCCGGCTGTTTTTGCAGTAACAAGACCGCCTGACTTTTGGACGGGAGCAATTGCGGTGTTATTCGAGTAATAAAGTCTGTAGTAGGCTGCTGTATTGTTCGGAATACTGCTGTTCAAGTCATATTTTTCACCAACACCTAAAGTAATACTTGTTTTATTAAGTGTGATACTGTCAGCAAGTTTTTTGACTGTTACGGTACAGCTTGCAGTCTTGCCGTTATATGTTTTGGCTGTAATCTTTGACGTGCCGACACCGACAGCAGTTATTTTTCCGTTATTGTCAATACCTGCAACCTTACTGTTGTCAGTTGTAAACGACACCTGTGACAGCGTTCCGTTTTCAACCGTAGTTTTTAATGTGTAGGTTTCAGTTGTGCCAAGTGTGATACTTGACTTGTCAAGTTTTACACTTTTAGGTACAGTAGTAGGCTTTGGAACAGTTGTAGGTTCTGTAACTGCTTCCGTTGTAGGCTCTGTTGTTGATTCTGCTGTTGTCGGTTGTTCTTCTGTTGGCTCTTTAATCAGACCTACGATAATCTTCTGTACAAGTGTTGAATCAACAACGGTAATCACACCGTCTTTATTAAGGTCATACAGCTTAATTTGTTTTTCATCAAATGTTGTCATACCTACAACATTCTTCTGAATAAGCGTTGCATCTTCGACTGAAAACTTTTTGTCTGTGCTTACTGCTCCTGCACTAAAGGCACAAAGGCTCACAAGAGTAGTGGCAATAAGTAAGCCCGAAATAATCTTCTTTTTTATCTTCATAACTTCCTCCTAAAAAAAGGTTTCTATATATATTCCGTAAAAATCGGGTTTTCGCACCCCCTAAATTGAAAAAATTTTAAAATTTTTAAATTTTTTTTGAAATTATTCGTAAAAAGAAAAATGCTCCGTTTCGGAGCATAAAAAGGGCAAAAAAAAAGACAGAACCGAAGCTCTGTCTGAAATTTGTTATGTAGTTTTATTTATGGATTTGGGGTGAAGTGGACATAACATTGCTGTCCTTTTGAGAAAGGTTTCTCACATACTTTAAATCAATAGAATAAA
>ENA-OOUZ01000873-OOUZ01000873.1-human-gut-metagenome-genome-assembly--contig:-NODE-873-length-13043-cov-1.514783_pt1 | contig 13043 bp, 9 predicted proteins | sample MGYA00241546_ERZ501274 | MGnify/ENA primary metagenome ERZ501274 (study PRJEB25962, sample SAMEA2042363) | human gut metagenome | biome: human gut; feature: human-associated habitat; material: faeces...
AAAGCCATAGATCGGGTCTTGATTACACCAAAATAGTTATCATAACCAAAAGTGAATATATTGATACAAAAGATGCTCTTATTGATAAGGATGAATTTAAAGAGACAATAAAATATCTCGACCGTATCAAAGAAGAGGCAATGACGTTTGTAGAAGAATATGTACAGCATGTATCAGGAAGCAGAAAAATGGATCCGTGGGAATTCAAAAGAAGATATACATATTCGCCGCTTATCTATTTTCATCAGGAGCTGGGAATATAATTTTTCGCAGAAATTGAAACAAAAGTACTAAAAACAATTTACATAAATCTAAAATATGCTATAATATTTTAGTATTGAGCCAAAAAAATTGTAAGTTGTAACGAAAAATGCTACAATTATGCAGATATCCCAAATATGTAAAAGTAACAGGTGAATGATCATGGAATTAGGCAGAAAAAAGGTCCGCTTAGGTGAATTACTGGTAAACAGCGGTGTTCTCTCGAATGAACAACTGCAGCAGGCATTGGACAATCCCGCCCGTCAGGGTAAGAAGCTGGGAGAATTCCTCGTAGATGAAGGCATCGTATCGGAGGATGACCTGGCGAAGGCACTGAGCAAACAGCTGGATCTGGATATGATCGATCTCCAGAGCATCAATGTGGACAAGGAAGTGCTGAATCTGGTGCCGGTCAACGTCCTGAAGAAGAACAAGATCTTCCCCTTCGCTTACAAAGAAAATAACTTCAACGTTCTCATGGTCGCCATGGCGGATCCCCTGGATTACAACGCCATCGATGACATCAATATCATCACCAACTTCCAGGTAGAGCCCGTAGTAGCCACCACCCGCAGCATCATGCTGGCGATCGATAAATATTTCGGTCAGGAAGAAGTAACCGAGGCACTGGCTGCCTACGCCAAAGAGAAAAAGCTGGATGTGGTGGAAGATATCGCCACGGAGGAGAACATCAACAGCTCCCCCATCGTAATGCTGGTCAAGGACATGATCGAAAAGGCCGTCCGCCAGCGTGCATCCGATATCCATATCGAACCTATGGAAAATATCATCCGTGTCCGTTACCGTATCGACGGTGCCCTCTATGAGAGAGCGAGATACGGTGTTAATGTACTGTCCGCCATCATCGCCCGTATCAAGATCATCGGCGGCATGGATATCTCCGAGAAGAGAAAACCCCAGGATGGCCGTATTACCCAGGTGGTAGACCGCGTGGAATACGATATCCGTGTATCCGTCCTGCCTACCGTATACGGGGAAAAAGTCGTAATGCGTCTTGCCGCGAAGAGTGCTCTGAACCGCGACAAGAGCCAGTTAGGCTTCAAACCCTACGAATTAGAACAGTTTGACTACATTCTGAAAAATCCTCACGGTATCATCCTGGTAACCGGACCTACCGGAAGTGGTAAGTCCACCACCCTGTATACCGCACTGAGCGAGCTGAACAAAGAAGACGTGAACATCATCACCGTCGAAGATCCTGTCGAAGCGAACATCGACGGTATCAACCAGGTACAGGTCAACACCAAGGCAGACCTCACCTTCGCGACGGCACTGCGTTCCATTCTGCGACAGGACCCGGATATCATCATGATCGGTGAGATCCGTGACCAGGAGACCGCCAGCATCGCCGTACAGGCATCCATCACCGGACACCTGGTCGTAAGTACCCTGCATACCAACTCCTCCGCCAGCACCATTACCCGACTGGAGGATATGGGGATCGAACCCTACCTGATCGCAGATTCCGTCATCGGCGTTATCGCACAGCGACTGGTCCGCAGACTCTGCCCCTTCTGTAAGAAGCCGAAGCAGGCCACCAGGGATGAAAAAGAATTCATGGGTCTGAAGGAAGAGGAAAACGTGACCATCTACGAACCCTGCGGCTGCAGCAAATGCGACAATACCGGCTTCAAGGGTCGTATCGGTGTCTACGAGATCATGCAGATCACTCCGAAGCTGAAGACCATTATCAGCAAGCGGGAGGGTGCCGATATATTAAAGGAAGAAGCATTAAAAGAAGGAATGCATACCCTGCGTATGAGTGCCACGGATTACGTACTGGATGGCACCACCTCCTTCTCCGAGATGGTAAAGGTATCATTTGACGTATAATTCTATAAAAACCGCAATATTTTATAGAAATTTATCAAAATTTATAAAAATTTTTCAAAAACCTGGACCTTTTTAGGACCGGGGTTCGTCTTACCTAGTTGGGGAGACAGTTAAAGATAGAGACGTAATTGGAGGGAAGGCACATGGCGACCTATGGCTACAAGGCCATCACAAAGGCTGGAAAAGAAGTAAAGGGAAGTTTGGAAGCGGATAACAAAGATCTGGCAATGGCAGAACTGAGAAGGCAGGAGCTGACCGTTATTGATCTGGGAGAACAGAGCTTCCTGACAAAAGACATCGACATCCAGATCGGCGGATGGCCGAAGGCCAGGGATCTAAGCGTCATGTGCCGCCAGTTCGTCAGCATGACCAAGGCGGGCGTCAGCATCCTCGAATCCCTGAAAATGCTCTGCGAACAGACAGAGAACAAGAGATTGCAGGAGGCACTGAAGGAAGTCCGCATCAGCGTGGAAAAGGGTGAGACCCTGGCAGACTCCATGGCAGAGCATCCGAAGGTATTCCCGGCGATCATGGTGAACATGGTGGCCGCCGGTGAAGCATCCGGTAGTCTGGAAACAGCACTCGACCGAGTTGCAGTGCAGTTGGAGAAAAACAGCAAGACCCAGGCAATGCTGAAAAAAGCAATGATTTATCCTGTGGTTGTATGCATAGTGGCTGTCATTGTTACTGTTGTAATGCTGGTAAAGGTAATCCCTTCTTATGAAGACATGTTTAAGGATTTAGGAACGGATTTGCCATGGATTACTAAATTTTATGTAAATATGAGCCATGGAATCAGAGATTACTGGTTTATTATTATTCCTATAGTCATAGCAATAGCAATCGGAATTAAATATTTTGCGGGAACGAATCTGGGAAAACATGTATTTGGCAAGATTACTTTGAAGCTACCGCTTTTCAAAAAACTTACCGTGAAATCGGCAGCTGCTATGATGGCGAGAACTTTGAGTACACTGATTGGCGCGGGCGTACCGTTGATTGAGGCCGTAGATATTGTTTCTGGTGTCATGAGTAATATCTATTTTAAAGAAGCCTTGCAGGATGCAAGAGAAGAAATTACCATTGGTATGCCTTTATCCAGACCATTGCAGGAGAGTGGACTATTTCCGCCGATGGTATACCAGATGATCCGCATCGGGGAAGAAGCCGGTAGTACGGAAGAAATGTTGGACAAGATTGCAGACTACTATGATGAAGAAGTGGAAATGGAAATTCAGTCGCTGATGGCAGCACTGGAACCTATGATCATCATTGTACTGGCAATCGTAGTGGGTGGATTGATTGCAGCATGCATGGCACCCATGGTATCCATGTATCAGGCTTTGGATACTCTCTAAAATTGGATTATCCGTCCTGTGTAGGGACAGGACGATAATTAATAAATGGGGCGGAAAACTTACTACCCTGAAATTAAAAAACACATAAAAAGGAGAATGTAATTATGAACAAGAAACAGAAGAGCTTAACAAACAAAGGTTTCTCCCTGGTAGAGCTGATCATCGTTATTGCCATTATGGCAGTCCTGATTGGTGTTTTAGCACCTCAGTATATTGGATATGTTGAAAAGTCAAAACAATCCACTGATGTTCAGAATGCTCAGTCTTTAGCAACTGAAATTGGAGTTGCAATTGCTGATGTTGAAGCTGGAACCAAAACTGCAACTTATGTATCTGATGGAACTTATAATGAGGTTACAACTACATTGGTTAGTGCAGTACCTGCTGTTAAGAAAGTGAGTGGTGCAAAATTCTATTATTCAATTGATAGTAACAATATTGTACATATTGCCTATGGTACCGCTTCTGCCGCTGCTACTGCTGCTACGGATTTGTATCCTGAATTAGGTACAACAGCAAAAACCACATATGATAAAATTAAATAATTTTTGAAAGGCACCTGACATGCTCCCTACAATCTTACTCTACATAGTGATTTTCCTTTATGGAATCGTGATCGGTAGCTTCCTCAATGTGTTGATCTACCGTATTCCTAACAAAGAGAATATTGTAACGACCAGGTCTCACTGCATGAACTGCGGTTACCAGCTGAAATGGTACGACCTTGTACCGCTGTTCAGCTACCTGGCGCTGGGAGGCAGATGTCGGAAATGCAAGGCACATATCTCCGCTCAGTATCCCATCATCGAGGCACTGAACGGAGTGCTGTACCTGCTCGTATTCTGGAAATATGGGATGAGCGTGGATTCCCTAGTCTACTGCTTGTTGTTTAGTGCACTTCTTGCTTTAAGTGTGATTGATTTCAGAACATATGAGATCCCTGTGGGATTTAACATTTTTATACTGACACTGGGGCTGATCCATGGAACCTTCCACTATACACAGTGGCTGGATTTCCTGATCGGCTTCCTGTGTGTCAGTGTATTTTTACTTATTCTGTATTACGCTACCGGTGGCAGAGCCATTGGCGGCGGTGATGTGAAGCTGATGGCAGTCTGCGGACTGTTGCTCGGCTGGAAATTGATTATTTTCGCATTTTTACTGGGATGTATCATTGGTTCCGTGATCCATCTGATCCGTATGAAAGTAAGCGGCGAAGGGCATGTCCTCGCCATGGGACCGTATCTCTCCGCAGGGGTGGCAGTCGCTGTCCTGTGGGGTAATGAATTCTTGCAGTGGTATCTGGGTCTGTATCATTGAGACCGGGTACTTACATCTGATATGAGATTAGAAAGTTCTTGGGACACTTTTTCTGTCCCAAATACGATAAAGAACCGATAAGAGGAAGGGTAGAAGCATGGCAATGAACAATCGCGTATTGAGTATTGAGATCGGTAACTCCTTTACGAAGATCTGCGAGATCGACTATAAGGTGAAGAAACCGAAGGTCTACAAGGTATTGACCGTCGAGACCCCGGAAGGCGTCGTGGTGGACGGTATGCTGCAGCCGACGCAGGAGTATGCGGATCACCTGGTGAACGCACTGGGCACGAACGGTATCCGCACGAAGAGAGTGATCTTCACCATTTCTTCTACCAGAGTGGCGAGCCGTGAGGTACAGATCCCGAACGTGAAGGCGAACAAGATCGAGGCACTGGTGAAGACCAACGCGAACGATTATTTCCCCGTGGATCTGACCCAGTATGAGATCGGACATTATCTGGCAGGCGGACTGACCGAGGAAGGAAAGCTGCGTGTCATGGCACTGGCAGTGCCCAAGGCGCTGTTAAACAGCTATTACCAGCTGGCGCAGATGTGCGGCTGGGAGGTCGAGTGCTTCGATTACAGCAGCAACAGCTTATACCAGATCCTTCGTGATGAGAAGTCCGAAAAAGTTACCATGATGATCAAGATCGATGAGAACAGCACCATCGTGACCGTGCTTTCCGCCGGCAAGGTGCTGCTGCAGAGAACCGTGGCATCCGGCGTGCAGGATGCCATTGAGACCATGATCGCTTCCGGTGCCTATGCCGTGAACGATCCCATGAGCGCGGTAGAGCGTTTCCAGAAGAAGACCTGCCTGAACAGAGTACTCCATCCGGGAGATAAGCTCTGGGAGGAAAATGCCGGACGCTGGGAAGACGAAGATGCCGGCAATGCGGAAGTCACAGCAGCCAGACAGAAGATCACCTCTTCTCTGGAGCCTCTGATCGTCGGCGTCAGCCGTGTCATTGATTTCTATGATTCCAGAAATAGTGATACACCTATTGAGAGAACTTACGTCACCGGTCTCGGCGGCAGCTTCAGCGGCATGAGCAAGCTGTTCACCAACTGCCTGGAGCGCAAGGTACATACCTTGTCCGATATGGATGACAAGATCGGTATGAGCAAGGCAATCCGTTCCACCAGACCCGCAGCTTATATTTCCTGCCTGGGCGCAGTACTCGCCCCCGTAGGACTGATCGATAAGAGTACCCAGAAGGCGAAGGGACTGACGGTAGTCAGCGGTACGAACTACACCTTCGTCAGTGTGGCGATCCTGGTGCTGGGCGTGATCCTGTCCATCGCCATGGCAGTGACTTCCCTGACCAGATACTTCGGCACCGTGGCGGAGAATGTGGCATTGCAGGCGAGAGTTGAGGAATTACAGCCCGCGCAGGCAGTATATAATGAATATCTCTCAGCGGCAGCACAGTATGATAAATACAAATATCTGTATGAGTATACCGAGAATCCCAATGAGAATCTCGTAGAGTTCATCAATGAGCTGGAGCAGATATTACCCAGTAGCTTCTGGACCAACAGCTTCAGTTCGGATATGGAAGGAATCAGTATGTCTGTAACTGTGGAAGGTAAGGCTGCAGCAGCAAGAACGATTCTGAATATCCGGAATATGGAGAGCATCGAGGATGTACAGATCAGCAATATTACAGATACGCAGAATGAACTGGGAGAATCGGCGGTTACTTTCTCTATTACAGGTACTTATGCGGATATCCACGCAGATACCGAAGAGACCGAAAGCACCGGAGATACAACCGGTACCACAGCACAGTAGGAGGCGGATAAGAGATGAAAGTAAAAAAGAGTGAAATTCAGCTTTTGATTGCTGTACTGGGAGTTCTTCTGGTCGTGGTGACTTATTTCCTTGTATATGCGAAATTCAATGAGTTGTCGGATTCTATGGAAAGTCAGAATATGTCATTAAGATCCCAGGTGTCTACACTGGAGGTGTTGGAGCAGCGTAAGGCAGATTATCTGGCTGCTACCGAGAAGATGAAGACATATATTACCGGGTTTGAGAATCGTTTCCCCGCAGATATTTTACCGGAAGACAGCATTATGATGGTGAAGAACATGGAGGATGCTACCAGAACCTATGTAGCAAACATCTCTTTCGGAACCATAGGAGAAGTGGCGTATGATGCACAGGCTTCCGCAGACAATTCTGCCCTGGCGGCTGCAACTGCGGATGCACCGGCGGATACCGCAGCAGCGGAAGCAGATGCCGCAGTGTCGGGCACAGATACGACCACGGTTACTACATCCCCTGTCTCCACAGAGGGAACCACCTATGCGGAGACTCATATGTATGAGGTGCCTTTGGGCATCAGTATCGAATGTACCTATGATGATTTCAAGGGGCTGGTTCGATATATTTACAATCAGCAGGAGCGTCAGAGCATCCAGGGCGTGAACATCAGCTATAACGGTGATGACGGAAAATTGTCCGGCAATATGAACCTGAATACTTATTATCTGCTGGGCACGGATAAGGTATATGGGGAACCCTATATTCCCGATATGTCTATGGGGGTACAGACGATATTTGGAAACGTGAACTAATAGATTTGCTAATCGGGAGTTGTCGTAATGCAGAAGCATAGGAAGAAAAGACAACTGAATAATGAAGGATTTTCCCTGGTGGAGCTTCTGATCGCCATTGTGATCCTCTCAATCATTGTAGTGCCATTGCTGCACAGCTTTGTGACATCGGCAAGGACCAATGCAAAGTCCCGTACCACGATGCATGCCACGGCGATCGCTGAGGACGTCATGGAAATGTTCGAGGCACATTCTCTGGAGGAAATGTCCGATATTTATACGGGTGCTTCACCGGCGGGATTTACCAATACCGCAGTAAAAGACGATACGACCGGCATTTGGACCTATACGATCCGGGACGATTCCACCACTTCCGGTACTTATGATGTAGTGGTGAAGGTGGATCCCACAGCCTACAGTGCGGTGAACAGTGTGGCACGGGTAGATATCAGTAACCTGGCGGGTAATCTGAATGCTGTCTACAGCGAAGCAGCGGACGGCGCTAAGGAAGCTTATTCTTATTTCGGCGGAGGAATCTATGACGCTAATATCATTCAGAATACTACACGGAAGACAGAGATTAATATTGACAGCAGTAAGATCAACGTAACGCTGGCAACGGGAGCTACGGTGGAGACAGATGTATATCTGGTAACGGCATCCACAACGTATCATTGTGATCCCGGGGTCCTGGCAACGGGCAGATCTGCGAACTATCCGCAGACGGGAGCGGATTATGTGATTTTTTCCAACGAAGACAGTGTGCGCAGCCGTGCAGCACAGGTGAATGATGTCAGCGAGCTTGGCAATCAGCTGGCGAATATCATTGTCTGCTTGCAGCCTAGAGTGGAGAGCGCTCATTACGATGCCTTCGGAAGACCTGCCATGATAGACAGTATTGTGTTCAACAATCCGGACAATGTGGAGACGAATCTGCTGGTAGTGGAGCAGACTGCGACACAGGATAAAATAGATATGGTGACGGATACCTTAGCAACAGATTATAATACCATGCGCAGTAAGTATGGGATATCGCTGGAACTGCGGGAAGCATGGCCCGGCTGGATGCCGGCTCCCGGCACGACACAGACGTCTGCGGGAACACTTCGCACGAATCTGTTGGATAAGAGTGACGGACTTACGGCATATGTATTTGTAAATTCCAGCATGACCGGTGCAGGAGCCGGAACGGGAACTAATTATTCACTGGCGAAGACCATCATGTCCGTGACGAATCTGACACCGGCCAGAGCACAGGACCGTATTTACGACATGGAAGTGAAGGTTTATGCACAGGATAAGATCGCAGCTGGCAGCCCGATCATTACTATGACAGGAACGGTAACGGAATAACAGGAGAATCCGGAAGGAAGCGTAAGAACCATGAAGATACGTGGCAGAGACTTCAAATTACATAAACAGACAGACGATAAGGGCTCGGCAATGGTCGTTGTGATCATAGCTATGGCCTTTATTGGCATTTTAGCCAGTGTTTTGATGTATATGTCCTTATTGAACTATCAGATGAAGGCAAATAACCTGCAGGCGAAGGACAACTTCTATTCGGCAGAGACAGTGCTGGATGAGATCCGTGTCCATATGGAAGAGCAGGCGTCCACATCCCTGGGAGATGCCTACACGCAGATTTTGGTGAACTATGATGACACTTCCATATCCGAGAAGGAGAGTAAGCTCCGCTATGCGTTCTTAAACAGTATGCAGAAGGCATATAAGTGCAGCGATACCGCCAGCTTAAATTACTATGATCTGGAGAAACTGTTCAACAGTCTGTCACCGGAGGTACAGAAATATACAGAATTACAGACCAGTGACGGAGTCAATTCCTATACAATCAAGATGGTGGGCGGTGCCGTGCAGACGACAGGCACAAACAGCTCCGGAGATGCGGTGAGTGATCTGCCGAAGGGTCAGCTTACCCTGTTCACGGACGGATTGTCTTTTCAGAAATTAAAGGTGATTTATACCAATGCTAATGGTTATGTCTCTGTGATCCAGACGGATATCCGCGTGAAAATGCCGGATATGAGCTTTGCACAGGCTGTAAGCCTGCCTTCACTGACCAGCATGTCACTGGTGGCGCAGAAGAATATTCAGATAGTAGCGGAGAGCGGCAAATTTAGCGATGCGAAGATCGCCGGAAGCTTCTATGCGGATAAGGTACTGGTGGGTAATGAGGACGATACCACCAGCGCTAACGTGACACTGACCCTGGAAGAGCCGACAGGCAAGGAAAATGATGATAAGCGTATGGTAGCGGCTACGGAACTGTATCTGGGCAAGGGCGCAACACTGGAATCCGACAGCTATGGAGAACTGTGGACAGGCAAGATCACGATGCACGGAGCAGCGACGTCTACCGGCAGCGCGAATATGAATTTCAAAGGAAATGATGTCTATGTAGCGGGAGATCTGCGCATAGACGGCGCAAATAATAATTTTACCGCAGGAAGTCTGGTGGGTGAGAATTACTCCGGACAGTATATAGGCTTCGGCACCGGGGAGAACGGTGACAGCAGTGCCATTGTAGTCAACGGTACCGGAACGGATATTGATTTGAGCGGCCTGATCAATCTGACTCTGGCAGGGAATACCTATATTGCCACGAAAACTGCTAAGGATAATCTCACCGGGGCGGACGGGAATCCCAATGGCAGCGCCTCCGACCGCAAGGATATCCTGATGGGGCAGTCTATTGCAGTCAAAAGTGACCAGCTGGCATATCTGGTACCGGGAGATCTGATAAAACAGGGTTCCAATCCCGTGACCAGGGAGCAGGCAGATACTATGGGGAATACGGCAGTTGATTTTAATGCAGCCAGCAGTATGCTAGGCGGTAACAGCCTTGCTTCCTATGGTATTACGAAGTTTATTACGAACGGAAGCAGCGATAGTCAGGGTGTCCGTACTTTTTATAAGAGATTAAACAGCAAGATTACCATTGTGTATTATTATGTGTCCTTTGATAACTCCACCCAGGCGGGCAGAGAAGCTGCCAACCGGTATCTTCAGGATTATTATAAGGTAAATAAGAGTACCATGGATGCCTATGCCAGCATCTACACCGATGGCATCAAGATCCGGAATCAGAGTGCCGGTGCCTACATCATGCACCTGGCAGGTAATGTGGTGATGTTCGACAAGGATCAGACCACAGGCAGCTACAACGGCAGTCTGCTGAATGCCACATTAGGCAGTGATCAGAGCAACATCGGCTATAAGCAGCAGCTGGCAGCGGATGATTCCAAATTCAAGGCACTCTGCAAGAAGCTGATCGATGGCTATGAGCAGCTGTCCCCTTCCGAAAAAGCGGATGCCGCCAATGTATATAGTAATCTGGTCAATAAAGACGAGATCACAAGCTTTACCGGTGTGGTCCGTGGTGCGGGACTGGTCGTTGATACAGAGAAGTATTTTGAAAGTTCGGCTTATCCGGATTGCAAGGCAGTCATCGTATATGGTGATTATACCTATCCAGAAGCGGGACATGAATTTAAGAGTGGCATTATTATCGCTACGGGAAATGTGAAGATACAGGATGGTAAGGAATTCAACGGTGTGATCCTGGCAGGCGGTAATATCCTGTTAGGACAGAATGTGAAAGTGACACCGGACAAGGAAGCAGTGCTTCGCGCGCTGACATATTCCAAGGAGGTTACGGGCTCCGGCGGCGGTCAGAAGGAATATCATGTGGTGGATTTCCTGATCGGCGGTGATGGTTACCTGCAGAATAACAATAAGACCTACCTGAACAGCAACATTAATTTAGGAGACCTGATCGTATATGAGAACTGGCAGAAACAATAAAAACGGTGGCTTCTCTCTGGTGGAGCTCATCATCGTCGTCGCCATCATGGCGATCGTGGTGGGCGTCATTGGATTGTCTGTGGGAACACTCACCGGAAGAAAAATTGCAAAATGTGCGGATGAGATCGTTTCGACACTTGAGAGGGCGAGAGTGCTGACCTTGGGAAAAGAACAGAACCAGGTGGAGTTTGTACTGCTGCAAAATAGCTGACAGATGTGAGTGGTGAGTATCATGCGCAGATCTATCAGGGAGGTACGAAGGTATCAGACAGAATCGTTGGAAAGGATCCTATCACAATACAAGTATATTTTGATGATGATTCCACTCCCTATAATCTGTCACGATTAAAAGGTACCTTGCCTTATGCGTCCGCAACCGACGGACTGCATCTGGTGTTCAACAGAGCATCGGGAGCTTTTGAAGAGAAGACCTGCGCTGCAGCAGATGCGGACAAGGACTATTGTAAGAAAATTGTGATCAGCGACAAAAACGGAACAAGAACGATAACTGTTACAACAGTCGGCAGAACCGGCAAAATCCTGAAGAAATAAGGAGGTTGACTATGCGTATCGGGAAAAAAGGATTCACTCTTGTAGAAGTGATAGTGTCCCTGGCAATCATGACCATTGTGGCAGGATCTGTGGGTGCCTTTATCATCGCAGGCAACAATTCCTACCTGCGGGGGAATAAGGAGCTGACCCTGCAGGAAGAAGCACAGCTTGCAGCGAATCAGATGATCGACCTGATCATTGATGTGGAGAAGAAGATTAAATTCACACCGGATCATCCCGACACAGCAGTAGATCTGGATGGCAGTACCGCCAAGGATGCAGCCGGCAATGAGATCACCACAGCCCATGTCAGCGAACTGCGCCTGGTCAATAATGAGAATACCTATATGATCCGCTGGCAGGGAAACGCGTCAGGGGACTATGCGACTGCGAATCAGGTATACCTCTATGAAGTGAAAAATACAACGGATGCGGACGGCAATCTCGTCGCAGGAGATCCTACCACCGCAACCCCGGCACTTATGGCAGAACATGTCACAAGATTCAGCGTAGACTTAAGCCAGGTGGAGGACAAGCGGAAAGTTATCCTGAATATGACCTTTACTTACCAGGACAGAAGCTATGACATTGCAGAGACAATTAAGCTTAGAAATGACCTGGAGAAGACCGGAACCGCGTACGCATGGATCAGTGCTCTGACTATTGATCCTCCCAGTGCAACATTACCTCAGGGCAAGATACAGCAGTTTACCTATAATCTGAGCGGTGACGCAGAGGCAGTTTCCAAGGGCGTTACCTGGAGCGTGTCCTATGCTTCCGGGGCTAATTGTAAGAGTACGATCAATCAGGATGGTATTTTAAAAGTAGATGAAGAGGAAACTATCGGCACGAATGTGCTGGTGGTAAAATGTACTGCAAAAGCAGATACGAGTATGGTGGCATATGCATATGTGACAGTAGAAGAGAGATTGATAGACTCCATTTCCATAACTCCTAAAGATGTGGAGGTAGTCCGCGGCAAGTCACAGGCTTTTGAGTGTACTCTGACCGGTAAAGATTCTGCTGTGGCACAGGGGGTAAAATGGAAAGTAACTTATGCGGATGGCAGCACAACTACATTTTCTACCATGCCGGATGTTAGTGCCCTGATTAATACATTGAATATCAGTAAGTCGGAAAGCATCGGTGTAAAGGTATTGAAAGTTACCTGTATGGCAAATGCGGACACAACGAAGTCGGATTCTGCGTATGTTACAGTGACGGCGGTATCAGGACAATTCCAGGCGGAACTGATCCGAAACGTAGTGAAGCCTTATTCCTACACGGAGAACGGTATAAAAAAAATGG
>ENA-OOUZ01000882-OOUZ01000882.1-human-gut-metagenome-genome-assembly--contig:-NODE-882-length-12916-cov-1.872871_pt1 | contig 12916 bp, 8 predicted proteins | sample MGYA00241546_ERZ501274 | MGnify/ENA primary metagenome ERZ501274 (study PRJEB25962, sample SAMEA2042363) | human gut metagenome | biome: human gut; feature: human-associated habitat; material: faeces...
GATACGGTCGATGGCCCGGGCGACTTCTACGGCATCGGGACGGCAGACGAAACCGACACGACCGTCAGGCACGATCTCCGGAAGACCGCCCACGTCGGTCACCACCATCGGCAGGTCGAATTGATAAGCGATCTGGGTCACGCCGCTCTGCGTGGCCGAACGATACGGCTGCACCAAAAAATCTGCGACGGAAAAATAGTAACGCACCAATTCGTCCGGAATAAAATAGTCGTGCAGAATCACATCGTCCTCCAGTCCGTTGTCGGCGATTTGCTTCAAATACTTCTCTTTCGGAGCATAGAACTCACCGGCCACGATCAGGCGCCGGTCTTCGGCAGGATGCTCCCGCTTGTAGACCTTCCAGGCATCGAGCAACAGGTCCAACCCCTTGTAGTCCCGAATCAAACCGAAAAAGAGCGCATAGCGTTTCGAAGGATCCAGTTCGAGGCGGATGCAGGCCTCCGTACGATCGATGACGATACCGAAATTTTCGAAAAGCGGATGCGGAGAGAAGAGTGCCGGAACTTGCGTATATCGGCGCAATTCGCGGTGCACCTGCTCGGACATATAGATAAAGCCGTCCACCGCCCTCAAGAAATAGCGGTTGAACGGCTTGTCGGTCATATGGCGTTCATGCGGTTCGACGTTGTCGATCTGACAAAGGATACGCGTCGTACCGTTCTTTTTGGCAAAACGGGCGATCGTACCGAAACAGGGCGCCATAAAGGGGGTCCAGTATTTCATCAGCACGAAATCCGGCTTCTCGCGGGCGATCCACCGCCCCACGGCGATCCAGTTGAACGGATTCATCGTATTCACGCACCGCACGATGTACAGATCGGGCGGCGGCGGTGTCTGCACCGTCTGATTCCTTCCGGGAAAGAAAATACGGGGATACTGGAGCGTGAAAGTCTTGATCTTCACCTCGTCGCCCCGGCGTTGGAAAACCCGGGCCATGCTCTGCATAATTACGGCCAAGCCCCCTCGATACGGATGGGCGGGCCCCACGATCGAAATTTTCATATCCCGAACTTTATTTTGAAAATTAAATCGAATCCCCGAACGGATTCAAACCTTCGGTACGGCCCTTCTGTTTTCGAAAAACGACGTACGGCAGTTTTAGTAAAAATACAAATACCCTACCGAATCCTGCAACAAGGAGATAACGATAACCGGTTCGGCAGAAACTGCCCGAACCGGTTTCGCTATCCATCCTATTTCGTTTTATTATACGCCTCCACACCACTCTTCAGGAAGTCGATGTATGCCTCCACGTCGAGGTTATAAGCCCGCTTGGGAACCAATTCCTGCCCATCACGGCCGAGAATCAGGTAGTTGGGCTGTCCGTTCACCCCGAAACGGGTCTGGGCGATGTAGGAGTTGATGCGACCGATGTCCTTAAGAACCTTGCCTCCCGCAGTGGTCACCCATTCGTTCTCGGGTACTTTGGTCTTGTCGTCGGTATAGAGGGCAACCAGCACGTAATCGTCGCGCAGGATCTGCTGCACGCGCGGATCGCTCCAGACGCGGGCCTCCATTTCGCGGCAATTCACACAACTGATTCCCGTAATATCCACGAACAAAGGTTTATCGGCCTCCCTGGCAGCGGCTTCGGCCTGGGCCAGATCGAAATACCCCGGCAGATCGTAAGGCCAGTGCAGGATATCCGCATATTTGATCTTTTCAGTCGTCTGTGCCGTTGCTGACGGTGCGGTAACGACGCCCTGCGTATTGATTACGAAGTCCTGCGTATGCATCGGGGGCAAATAGCCCGAAAGAGCTTTCAGCGGCGCACCGAACATACCCGGGAACATATAGACCGCGAACGAAAGCGAAGCGATGGCCAGCGTCAGCCGGGTCACCGAAACGTGCTTGAGTTCGTCGTCATGAGCGAAGCGGATCTTGCCCAGCAAATAGAAGCCCAGCAATGTGAACACGACGATCCAGATCGCCAGATAAACCTCGCGGTCGAGCAACCCCCAGTGGTAGGTCTGGTCGGCCATACTCAGGAACTTGAAACCGAGGGCGACCTCGATAAAACCGAGAACGACCTTCACGGAACCGAGCCAACCGCCGCTCTTGGGCAGGTCTTTCAGCAAGGAGGGGAAGAAAGCGAAAATCGTAAAAGGCAGGGCAAAAGCCAGCGAGAAAGCGAACATCGTCACGATAGGCACCCAGAATTCGCCGGCAGTCGAACGAATCAGGACGTTGCCGACGATCGGCCCGGTGCAGGAGAACGACACCAACACCAGCGTCAGAGCCATGAAGAAGATACCGATCAAACCGCCTTTGTCCGCGTGCCGGTCGCTCTTATTGACCATCCAGCTCGGAAGCGTGATCTCGAAGGCCCCGAAGAACGATGCGGCGAAAATCATGAACACGATGAAGAAGATCAGGTTGGGAAGCCAGTGCGTAGCCAGCCAGTTGAAGATGTCGGCCGTCACGGCATCGCCGCCCACCAGACGCGTAATCAGAATGATCGCCGCAATGGGAAGCGTATAGAGCGCTACGATGAAGAAACCGTACATCGAAGCCTTGAAACGTCCCGCAGCAGGCGATCCGCTGCCTTTCATAAAGAACGATACGGTCATCGGGACCATCGGGAATACACAAGGAGTGAGCAGCGCCGCGAAGCCCCAAAGAACCGCTTCGATAATCAGACCCCACAGGGTTTTGGACTCTCCGGCTCCGTCGCCGGAAACAGGTTGATCCGCAGCATCCCCGGCCGCAACGGATGCCCGGGCCGCCTCGGGATCGCCGATCGTGATCTCGAATCCCCAATCCTCGGGCGAATTGCAATTTTCCTCCTCGCAGGAACGCCAGTTGATATTGCCTTTCAATACGGCGCCCTCACCCGTCAGGGTGACTTTCTGACCGAGGATGATTTCATCGAAATAAGTACCCATTTCGACCTCGAAAATATCGTCGTATTCGCGTTTGGAAGCGTTGATCTCATAAGGATCGCCGTCGAGCGTCAGGCCCGTTGCAGGCTCGAACTCCACCAGGGTCGAAGAAACGTCCGAATGCAGGTCGTACGTATGCCATCCCGGCAGGATCTTACCCGTAAATACGACTTCGTAATTCGAATCGCCGAGGTCCTTCAAAGTGCTGTCCCAGGTAATGGTCGGGGACTGCGCGTGAGCCGACAACAAACTCGTCAGGAAAGTCGCCAGCAGCACGATACGGATATAAAATTTCATATCTCTGTAGTTTTAAGTTTACCCCACAAAGATAGTAAATTTTATTCAAAAACCACGTATGGGACGCATTATCTCGCGTCCGCGAGAAAAAACTACTCGGAAACCTTCCTTTCGGCTTCGGCCTTGCTGCGTGCAAAAGATTGCAAGGCGAGGTACTCCTTGTCGCCGTAATCGAACAGGTTCTGCAACTCGTTGCGGAAATAGTCCAGGTGCTCCTCCTCTTCGACGGCCAGATCCTGGAACATCTTGTGCGTTACCGAATCGTCGGCTTCGGCCGCAATGCGAGCGGCATCGTTATAGCTATCGATCGTACTCTGTTCCAGTTGCATAGAGAAACGGAACATCTCCTTGGGATCGGTGATCTGGCGCGTCGTAAACGACGGATTCATATTCACGTCCCCCTGCAAGAAAAGGATACGGTCGGACAACTCCTCGCTATGACGCATTTCGGCGATGGAAATCATCCGCATCTTTTTGGAAAGATACTCGTAACCGGCATCTTCGAAATGGACATGGAAATACATGTACTGGAGCGAGGTGGCAATCTCTTTTCCCAAAGCATCGTTCAATAGATCGATACTTTTCTGGTACTTGTTCGCAACTTTGATCTTTTCCATAATAATAAAGGTTTTGTCTCTATATCAGCAAAACCCGTTCCAGAAAGGAACAAAGCCGATCGTAAAAACGGACCGAAACGAAGTCGATTCGGTTCGGCTCCCTGCCTCGCCCGCCACCACGAAATACGACACATCAACGCCACTCGAGCGCCGCCCGGACAGCGGCTTCCTCTCCGTTCGAAACCTCGAACAGCGACAAGCCGTCCCGTTGTTCGTACCCGACCGTAAGGGTTTGCCCGTAACGGCATTCGTGCATGAAATGAATGTCAAGACGCACCGGGCGGATCGCGGTCAGCTGTTCGATGGGCAGCATATCGAACATCATGTTGATATAGCGCATCGTATTGACGTGACGGTTGAAGTCGATGTCGCTGTAAACCACCCGGTGTTCGGCAATATGCTGCGGAACGATCCCCGTCACTTTGCGCGGCTTTTCGATCGAATCGGCGCAGGTGCCGATGACCGTATTGAGATCGATCGCCTTGCGGGCACCCAAGTCGATGATGCACCACTGCGTCACGGCCCGCCCGAACTCCCGGCCGGCGGCATCGTGCAGCGTGAAATTACGGGTCGAGAGCATCCGGTTGTACTCGTTCACCCACGTCACGATTTCATAAGAGCTGTATTGTTCGGGGCGGTCGTCGATCTCGATCGCCATGCGTGAAAGCACCCACGAGCGGTTTTCCTTATTCAACTTATCGATCCCGAACCCTTTGCGCTGGGCATCGACACCCGCCGTATTGAGGACCTCGTTCGCCAAAGCCGGAACGGTCATCCGAAGTGTGAAATCGACCTGCTGAGGGTCTGCATAATAAGTGTAACCTGTTTTCTCTGCCATATTTCAGTGCGTTTTTCAATTTCAAATGCAACGAAACGACAATCCGCCGGTTATCCGCCGGGCCGGGAGAAAGCCGTAGATACCGAATGGTTTCATTCCTACAAAAACGCCCCGGCCGGGCTTCCTGCGGACAGTAGCGGCGTATGCCGGAAACAGAGCGAAGCCTTCCGGCCGCGCCGACTGCATTTCGTGCAAAGATACGAATAAGCCGGGTGCAAAAGCAAATTTTATTTGCGTTTTGCCGGCATGGAGTGTCTAAGAAGAAGTCAAAGATAATAACAAGAAGAGCGGAGAACCAAACTCAACTTTTGTTTTCGGCTCCCCCGCGTAACGAAGCTCGTAGAGGGGCTTTCTCGTTTCGATCGTCCGTACTTGCAGGGGCCTCGCCTCCAAGACGGGGATGATCCCTGCCGGTCCGACCTTCGGTAGGTTTCAGCCGGGTTGCCCGTCCGATCTCCGGTTCGGGAAAAGTCCGGAAAATTCCGCTCCGTATTCAGACGAGAAACATCATTCGTTATATTTTATTGCGTTTTTATCGAAAAACGATAAAAATTATTTGTTTTGCAGAAGTTCTTTACTATCTTTGCCTCACCGGAGGTTAAAAACAGGTCGAACACCTCCATTACGTATTCAGCAAACCGAAAATGGACAAAAAACAGAAAAAATCTTTGCGGCGCCATCTGCTGGTCATTTACATCTTTTATTTCCTGGCTCTGGCCGCAGGATTCATCCACAGCTTCGTGCCCCACGTGTCGTCGAGTCTGGCGACAGGTTGGCAGGCTGCGTCCGAAGACATTCGGATGCAGGAAAAACACGGTATCGCGCAACACACCTACTTTTTGGCGGCCCGGTTGCAAAACGCCCAGAGCGACGAAACTCTTTTCCCGATAGAAACCGGACACGCATCGATCTCCACCGAAGCCGAATATACGGGGGTTAATATCTACGTCAAAACGGACGAAAACAGTGACCCGACAGTAGTCCGGACACTGAACAGAATCAATTACATACTGCTGCTGTCCATCCCGGCCCTGCTGGCCAAGCTCTCTATCCTGATCCTGGTAGCGCTGATTATCAATATCCTGCGCAAATCGGTACGGGACGAACAACCCCTGCCGGGGCGTATCATCATCTACACGCGTGCCGTAGGGTTCCTGCTGATTCTGGCCGAAGTCTGCACCGGAGTCGGCTCTTATATTTACCAGAGTACGACCCGGACGTTTCTCGAAGATTCGCCCCTGCAAGTCGCCGCCTCGTTCCCGCTCAACTACTGGAACATCGTCATGGCGATTCTGGTACTCTTCTCGGCCGAGGTCTTCTCGATCGGATCCCGGTTGAGCGAAGAGCAAAAACTCACGATCTAAAGAAAAAATAAATGTCGATATACAATATACACACGGGGGGGGGACGCAAGACATGGCGATAATCATCAACATAGATGTCATGATGGCGAAACGAAAGATGTCACTCGGCGAGCTCGCCGAGCGGGTCGATATCACCCCGGCCAACCTTTCCATTCTCAAGAACGGCAAGGCCAAGGCGATCCGCTTTTCAACGCTGGAAGCCATTTGCCGCGAACTGAACTGCCAGCCGGGCGACATCATCGAATACCGACCGGAAGAAACGACCGAATGACAAAGCAATACAAATAATTTCACCCAAAATCAATTAACAATCATTTTATGAAAAGGTTCATTCTTTTACTTGTCACGCTGTTCGCAATGACGAATGTCGTGGCGCAACTGCGGCCCGACATGCCGATTCCTGCAGACAAAGAGGTGCGTGTCGGACAGCTCGAAAACGGCATGACGTACTACATCCGTCACAACGAAAAACCCAAGGGGCAGGCATCCTTCTACATTTTCCACCACGTAGGAGCTGTCCAGGAGGAAGATTCCCAACAGGGCCTCGCCCACTTCCTCGAACACATGGCCTTCAACGGCACCAAGAACCTGCCGGGCAAAAAGATGATAGAATATCTGGAGCGTAACGGCGTCAAATTCGGTGCGGACCTGAATGCCTACACCTCTTACGATGAAACATGCTACAACCTGGACAATGTGCCCACAGCAAACCCTGCGACGATCGACACCGCACTGCTGATCCTGCACGACTGGTCGCAGTTCATCAGTCTGGAGCCTCAGGAGATCAACAACGAACGCGGCGTAATCATGGAGGAGCTGCGCACCCGCGACGGAGCTGGATGGCGCGCCATGGTACGACGCAACGCCGCCGTCAACAGAGGCTCGAAATACGAGCACCGCAACGTAATCGGCTATCTGGACGGTCTGAAGAGTTTCGACCATAAAGCCTTGTACGACTTCTACAAAACGTGGTATCGCCCGGAATACCAGGCGATCGTCATAGTCGGCGATATCGACGTCGATCGGATCGAAAACAAGATCAAAACCCTGATGGCGGATATTCCGGTTTCCCCTGCAGATGCCCCGCAGAAAGAGGCTTACCTAGTTCCTGAAAACGAAGAACCCATCGTCAGCATCTTTTCCGATCCCGAAATGACGGCTTCGGTCATGCAGCTCTTCATCAAACGACCCGCTCTCCCCAAGCAATACAACAACCTGATAATTAGCCAAATGTACGATGTACTCAACTCCTACACAAGTGCCATGGCGAACGATCGCATGAATGAAATCGCCATGCAGCCCGATGCTCCGTTCCTGAGTGCCGGGATGGATTCAGGCAACATACTGGGAGTGAATCCGACCCAAGATCTCACGATGGTCGCCGTACAAACTCGAGACGGAGAGTTGCTCTGCGGTTACAAAGCTATCCTCGAAGAGATGGAAAAGATGAAGCGTTACGGCTTTACACAGAGCGAATTCGATCGTACGAAAGCTGAATTCCTGCGTCAGGCCGAGGCTACCTATGCCAATCGGAACGACCTTACGAACGGACAATATGTTCAAACCTACCTGGCGAATTACAAGAAAAATACCGCTATGGCAGATGCCGAAACGCAGTACAACCTCGACAAACAATACCTCGAAGCATTGACCCTCGACGATGTGAATGCTTGGGTAAAACAACTTCTGACACCTGAAAACCAGGTTATCACCGTCGAAGTACCGAAGAAAGAGGGACTGACCGAGCCGACCGAAGCCGAACTTCTGGCCATCCGCAGCGAGGTCATGGCATCCGACGTCGAGGCTTACCAGGACAATACCGTCAGCGAGCCTCTGATCCCCGCAGATATCAAGCTGAAAGGCTCGCCCGTGAAAAAGACCGCATACAACGAGGATCTCGGAACGACCGAATGGATTCTCAAGAACGGTGTGAAGATCATCGTCAAACCGACCCAACTCAAGGCGGACGAAGTCCTGCTGCAGGTACAGGCTGACGGCGGGATGTCGCAGCTTGCCGATACTGAGGTGAAGGAGGGTGAATTCCTTCCGGTCATCGCGGCCCAGTCGGGGGTGGGCAAATTCTCTGCAATCGAACTGAACAAGCAGCTCGCAGGCAAGAAAGCCGGAATCAACCTGTACGTCAATAACTACAGCAACGGTATGAGCGGTTACTGCTCGCCCAAAGACATCGAAACGATGCTCCAACTGCTCTACCAGAACTTCACAAGTCCCCGCTTCTCGGAGGAGGATTTCAACACGACGATGGACAGCTACAAGGCATACGTCCAGAACCTGACCTCGAATCCCGACTACATCATGCAGATAGAAACGATCAAAACGCTTTACAGCGACAATCCGCGTCAGCAGCCGCTGACGATCGAGGCCCTGGAAAGCATCTCGTTCGAAAATCTGCCGAAAACCTTCAAAACGCTCTACCCGGGTGCGAACAGCTTTACGTTCACCTTCGTAGGCAACGTGGATTTGGAAACGTTGAAGCCGTTGGTCGAGAAATATATCGGTTCGATTCCCACCTCGAAACACGTGCTTAAGTTCACGGACGACAAACTCCGCACAGCCAAAGGCAAGGTCGTGAACGACTTCCGCACCCCGATGCTGCAGCCGAAAGTTTCGGAGTTCCTGCTCTTCTCGAGCGATGCGGACTACACGCTGCGCAACAAGCAAACCATGTTGCTGCTTAACATGGCCCTGAACAACCGTTACCTGAAATCCATCCGCGAGGAGAAAGGCGGCACGTACGGAGTACAGGTAAGCTATACTCTCTCGTATCGTCCCGAAAAACAGGCCCTCCTGCAAATACAGTTCGACACCAACGAGGAGATGGCCGACGAACTCGTGCCGATCGTTTTCGATGAAATCGAGAAAATCGCGACTGAAGGACCGGAAGCCAAAGACATCAACGACTCCCGCGAATACTTGGTCAAGCAATTCAAGAATACGCTCGAAAATAACGGCACCTGGTTCGGGTTGATCGACGACTACAACCGTCACAAGCAGAATCTGCTCGCCGACTACGAAAAGACCCTGAACAGCATCACTTACGACGAGATCCGCGACCTGGCGAAGAAGCTCCTCGACAGCGGCAACGTAATACAGGTCACCATGCGTCCCGAAGCTCAACCCGAAGCAGATGAATAATCATCAATAACAGGTTTTATTCACTACTACCCCCGAACTCTCACCGGTTCGGGGGTTTTCTTTGGTTTCGGACTCCTGTTCACGGATGTTTCCTTTTCCGCTCCTATCTGCAATGCAGGAAGATCGTCCACGCACAGGAATCGTATCCGTTTCCGGAAAACAGACGCGGAACCAAACTCCACGAACGACGTTATGTCATACCCCGCCATGCTTTCCGATTCCGCACTTCGCATCGAATTCTCCGTTTGCGGACAGCTCTCTGCCGATCACGTTGCCCCTTCCCGGCAGTCGGAATCGCATTATGCGGACAGCAGGTCCCCCGGTGCGACAGCCTGCCAACTTGCAGCAAAAGAACGATCCGAACAATGTCTTGCTTTTTTCGGACATACGGCAACCGGCTCCCCGGCAGGCAGGAAAAACAGTAACGGGATAAGATCATGCGCTCCGACTTCCGCGCACTGCTCTTCCCTGAAATTTATGCCTCATAAGACCGGAGGCAGCTCCTTCGCGGACAATACGAGCGGAATCGCAACCGCATAAAGAATAAAAAACGGGCCTCATCAAAAAGATGAGGCCCGGCGATTTCAACTGCAAACTGCGGCTATTTCGAAGTCACGACCACGTCGGACGCCTTGTTCAGCAACAACTGATAGGCCGCCGTCGCATCGCTGCCCTGCGAAAACTTGGTATAGATCGCGGTAATGTTCACCACGGAACCGTCCGCAGGTATTTTCTCGTCACGGAAACGGCAATAACCGCTCGAACGTACGACATAATTGCCTGCGAGGGTGTTGATGTCGCCATAGGTGAACCAGGCAGAGCCATAATAGAACGTACTCTCGTGCGTAAGCTCATCGACCCGCTTCGTCGCCCAGGTAGCCCAATCGTTGATATCGGTCCAACCCGGAGAATTCACATCGTAGGAGGTACTGTTGGCGAAGTAGTTGGGGAATGTATTTTTATACCCCCAGCCGGCCTTGCCGAACTTGCTTTCCAACCCTTCGAAACGGATCAAACGCCCCAGCGACTCATCCGTCAGCGTCGAATAGGAAGCGGGAGTAACCACCAAAGTATCGGCCGCCGTCAAGCCGATCAATTCGCCGAGCTTGACATGCTCTTCCAAGGTATTGCGGTCCTCCATATTGCCGTTGGCATAATTAGAATTGGTCGATGCGACACCCACGCTGAGCATCGTGCGGTAATTTCCCAGCACCAGACCCTGCAAACGGATATAAACCAGGCGACCGGGAGCATAGGTAATGTAATATCCCGAAGTCACTTTGATTTCGATGGCCGACTGGCAGCTTTCATCGTACAGGTACATCGACTTATAGACGTTACCGGCCTGGTCGCTGGAAATGACTTTGCCCCGAATCACCAAGTCGTCGGTAATGGTCAGCGACTGGCCGATACCGCTGGTCCCGGGATAAGCCTCCTCGAAAATATCCTTCAGCTCCTTGATCGAAATGATTTTACTGTCGCTGAAGTCCGCATCCGTCCATACCTTCGCAGGAGCCGGCGTATCGAAATCGTTATAACAGCCGACGAAGAACAAACTTGCTGTCACCGCCAGAAATATGGTTGCTATTCTATTCATATTCTTCACAATATTAATTCGTTAAGCCGTTAGAAACGGAAATAGACATTCAGGTAGTAAGTGGTGCCGAACAGGTAGAAATACTTGGGAGCGAACTTCTGGTAGGAAGTGATCTCCTTGCCGGTCTTAATGCCCTGCACACGCATCTGCTCGTAACCGCCGGTCTTGATATTCTGGTTGTTCAGGATGTTATTCACCTGCAAACTGAAGCCGAGCGTATAACGACGCTGAATGTAGAAATTCTTACCGATGCTCGCACTCAAGGTGTAAGCCGAATCGAACTTCTCCTGACTGCGCAGCTCCCGGATCTGTTCGTCCGTCATCGTAGGCAACAGCACCTCGTCCGTACGGTAAAGCGGGTTCATCGACAGATACATATTGTTGTAATAGTTCAGATCGATCGATGCGTAGATGTTATGAGGACCGCGGTACGACAAACCGATATTCATGGCCGTTTGCGGGGTGCTCTCCACACGCATGTCCTTCCAGTAAACCGTACCGGAACTCAACGGCTCGGCGCTGTTATCGGCAATCTGCACGTAATTGGGGTTCGACGTGTAAGTGTACTGACCCCAACTGATCGCACCGTTCAAAGACAAACCGTTGTAGATCGGAATCGAAGCGGCGACCTCCAGACCGAAATACTGCTCGTCGATACCGCTCATCGCAAAGTTGGTGTAGGTCTTCAGCACATCGTCGTAGAAGGAGATCACCTTCGAGCGGTCATATACTTTCGTGTAGTAGCCCGAAACACGGAGTTTGTAGTCACCGTAACGCAGGTTGTACGAAGCGTCGATGCCGTAAACCTTCTCGGTCGTCAGACCCGGAGTTACCGAATTACGCGTACGGGGCGAAACGAATGCCGACTGGAAGGTAGGAGCATTCTGCATCGCCACGGCATTGAGTTCAAAAGTATGGTTGGCATTGATGACATAGTCGAAATTACCTTTGGCCTTATATACGAAATATTCCAACTTCTCCGATTTGCCCTTCGAATTGTCCAGGAAGAGACCCTTGCGCCAGAGACCGTCACGCCACATCGAGACTCCGCCGAGCTCGGCGCCCAGCTTCATGCCGAACCCGCCGAAACGAGCGGCATAAGTGGCCCACACACCGCCGGAGCGCAGATGCGCCTTGTAGTTGTAGCTGAACTTGTCGCCCTCCCGCACGGCTCTTGCATGACCGTACTGGTTATAATAATCCATATCGTTCTGCGCCATGATCGGATCGCCGAAGTCACGCTGTGCGAATTTATCGACATCCACATAGTAGTCGCCGCCGAGCAGGTCCTTCACCTCGTCGTAGTACCACGTGCGGTTGATGCGGACGTTGGCTCCGGCCGTCAGACGGGAGTTATCCTTATAGATTCGGCTGATCTGCGCGGCGAGGTTCCAGTCCAACTGGTCGGTATGGCGCTCCTCGATGATATAGTTCGAACGGGCGCCGGGACCGTATATCGCTTCATCCTCGGCATTGCGGAAATTCATGTTGGTCTGGTACATTTCGTCCCAGTCGAAGTGGCGGATATTACCCACGTTGCGCATCCACTGATCCGCCAGCCATCGAAGCGGCCTCCAGGTCGGTAGCGTTCAGCAACTTGTAGCTCGGCATATAGCGGTAATAATCGGGACGGGGGTCTGCACCGTCGTACCACGTCAGCGCCGAATAACCGTTCTTACCGAAACGGAACGAAGTGGCCAGGTTGAACTGGGTATGCTCATTGGGATCGAACGTATAGTTGATCATAGCGATCGGCTCGTGGCTGTTACGCACGCGCGCATTACGCATCTTGCCGTCCTGGTAGCCCCAGTTGGGGTTGTAATAGTTGTTGCCTGCCAGGTCGTAGGCCTCCTGCGTCGACGCCTGCTGCGCTCCGCGCTCGGTCGGTGCGCCCAGGATGGTCAGCGCGAGGTTGTGGCGGTCGTCGCCGAAACGCTTTTCGACCGATGCGAAGTAACCGTAGGCATTGTAGTACACCCCGTCGACATAGGAGTTGCCGCCCTGGCGGGTCGAGAACGAGAAGGCGTACGACCATCCGTTGTCGAGCAGGCCCGAAGCGTAGGAAACCATCGCGCGGAAGCGGTACATCGAGTTGCCGTTCACGACGCTGGCACGGAAGCCCTTGCGCATCTGCGAAGCGCGCG
>ENA-OOUZ01000884-OOUZ01000884.1-human-gut-metagenome-genome-assembly--contig:-NODE-884-length-12895-cov-1.545483_pt1 | contig 12895 bp, 10 predicted proteins | sample MGYA00241546_ERZ501274 | MGnify/ENA primary metagenome ERZ501274 (study PRJEB25962, sample SAMEA2042363) | human gut metagenome | biome: human gut; feature: human-associated habitat; material: faeces...
TTTGCAACGGTCACCGTCGCGCCGAGTCGTTTTGCCGCGTCGATGTAAATGCGCCTTACCGCGTCATAGTCGTTTTCAGGCACTTTTATGAACAGACTTGCGACGCGCGCTTCGTTTTTGACGTAAATCCCCGCGCTGCTCACGCCGATTGCGTCGATTTTTTTAAGGTGCGTTGCCGCCTCGTTCAAAGCGTCGTTTATGAATTTTACGTGATAAGCGGGGTTTGAATTGACTTTCGGTTGCCACAAAATCTCTTTTGAAAACAGCACGTTTCCGTTTTCTACCGCGGAAATCTTAATATCGCTGCCGCCGGCGTCAAGTCCGATTCTTGCGCCGCATTCGTTTTTGTCCGCCGCAACGAGTTCCCGCTTGCTTTTGAACAGTGCCGGAACTCTTTCGACCGAAAACGGCGCGTCGTAAACCTTTTCAAAAAATTTCACGTCAAAATCGCGTTTTCCGCCGTGCGAATACGCGTTTTCAAGGCTTTTATACAGCGTGTCGTTTGCGATGATTTTCAGTTTATATCCGCCGACCGTCCAAAGCGCGGTTTTTATGAATCTTTCGGCGCGGCGGAAGTTGAGCGCGTCGTCGACGCCTTCTTTCAGCACGTCAATCGAAAAACACTCGGAATATCCGTCGTTTCTTTCAACAGAAAACGCGAATAAATCCGCGCCTTCTTTCCTGACTTTTTCGTCAAAAGTCTTGTTGAATTCGTATATCGGCAAAAAGTCTTTGTCGATTTTCATAAACTTATCCATTAAAACCTATGTCTTCAAACATTTTATCGATTTCTTCGTCGGTCGTTTTTAAAAGTTTAACGCCGGAATAAATCGAAAATCTTTCTTCCTGAGAAATAGTTTCGCCGGGCAAAAGCGTCGTTACGGGCGACAAAACTTCCATTTCCATAATATGTTCGTTCGTGTACGTTTCAAAGTTGCATTGATAATCGGGCAATTTGCCGCCAAGCACCTTAAAGCGTTTCACGAAAAGGTATTTGTTGTATTGATACGCGCACCAGCCGTGATGGTTGAAAAGCCCCAGTTTGAACGCACGCTCGATGGTCTTTTTTTGTTTTAACACGGCGTACTTCGTATTCACCGAAAATCTTTTGTCGTTTTTGTCGTTATACGGCCAAAATACCATATTTTGCTGGGGTAAAAGCCCCGTATCGACGGTGTTGAGCGGGATGATTTCGGTGCCGCCCTGGCGCAAAACGGAAAGCCCCCAGATTGAAAGTTCATAAGGATTTTCGCCGATATTCGTCAACGATTCCGTGACCGTAAGAGTGCCGTCGTCCGCCATTTCGACGCGCATAACCTGTTGAAGCGACGTGAGTTTTTGCGGTGCGGGCGTGAATATCGCGCCGTTTTCCAGCCTGTCCACGCGCACGGGATAGTTGTCGGGGACGTAGGAAAGCAAGTCTTCTTCGGCTTTCCAGATGCGGTGTCCGCCGTAAAGATACCATTTCTCGCCTTCTTTGAAGTTTTTGTCGAAAAATTCGCCGCCTTTATTCGTGAGCCTGTCGATGTCTTCGTGCATGATGTTCATGCCTTTCACGCCGTAATAAATGACGCGCGGTCCGATATCGACGGTAACGAGAGCTTTCACCGTGCCGTTGCTTATTTCCATACACTTTCCGAAGTTTTTGTAAAGTTTGTATCTTTTGGTAATCATTTTCCGTTATTCTCCTTTTTGCGGACGCTACGCATTTTTTTCATTTCTTTTGCCGCGCGGTTGGAGCGGGCAATCATTTCGAAATCGATCAGATTCATGCCGAATTTCATCATGATTGCGGCGCGTTTCAGCGGATTTTTGACGTTGCAGTCTTTAAGCGGCGCGGCCTTGATACCCGTTGTGTTTTCAATAAGTTTGTTGACGTTTTTCAGCGAGTTTTCAAACGCAAGGTAATCCTTTTTCGACTTATCGCACCAGGCGCTCTCCGCCACCGCGGTAAGCCTTGGGAACACTCTGAACGCAAGCAAATCCGTATTGTCGATCCACTCCGTCCACAAGGTGCTTTCGACGCCCAGCACGTTTTGCTCGTATCCTTCGATGCCGTGGAATACGGGCTCGAACTCGTACGCCGCCTTCAACGAGTGCATGGGATACGGGTAATCGAGATAATACGGGTTAAACTTCGACACGATGATTTTCCTGCCGTTTTTAACTTCCCGTATTACGTTTTCATTATCCTTCCCGTCAGACCAGAACTGCAATATAACGCTGCTTTCAAGTTTGCCGCTGTTTGCGCTTTCATTCCAACAAATCGTGGTTTTATTAAGCGATTTAAGATACTCAACCGCCTTTTCGGTGAAATAAGCCTGCAACTCTTCTTCGTTGCGAAGCCCGAGTTCTTTCATTTTTTTCTGGCAGTCCTTGCATTTGTACCACTCGTGCTTGACGGCCTCGTCGCCGCCGATATGGATGTATTTTGACGGGAACATTTCCGCAAATTCCGTAAGAACGCCCTTGACAAAATCGTACGATTCTTCTCGTCCCGCGCAAAGTATTTCGCTGTGGATTCCGAATTTCGTGGACACTTCCACGGGCTTTTTGCTGCACCCGAGCTCGGGATAAGAAGAAACCGCGGCGCGGGTATGTCCCGGTATATCGAACTCGGGAATTACCGTGATAAATCTTTCTTTTGCAAACTCGACGACGTCTTTTATCTGTTCCTTGGTGTAAAAACCGCCGTGGGGTTTCTTGTCGCCGCATGTTTCACGGCGCATCGAACCGTGCTCGGTAAGGCGCGGGTATTTGTCAATCTGAACGCGCCATCCCTGATCGTCGGACAAATGCCAATGGAACACGTTGAGTTTAAGAAGCGAAATTGCCTCGATATACTTTTTCACGACTTCGACCGGGAAAAAGTGTCGGACGGTGTCGAACATATATCCGCGGTACGAAAAACGCGGCTCGTCGTTGATTTCGCAACAAGGAATCTCCGCCGTTTTCGTCTTTTCGTCAAACGACGAAAGGATTAACTGTTTCAGCGTTTGCGCGCCGTAAAAAAGCCCGCGTTCGCTTTTTGCGGACACCTTGACGCCGTCTTCGCCGACAACAAGCGTATACGCTTCGGACGAACTGTCGGAGCCGTCGGACGTGAATTTTATATCGTCGCCCGTACGCCATTCGATACCGCAGGTTTTCAAAAACGAAGAAATCGAATTCCCGACGTTTTCATAGTCGCAGGAAAACCCTGTTTCTGCGTCGAACAGGAAGCTGCCGTCTTTTTTTGTAAATTCTTTCGGACACGGAATAATTCTCATAACCACCCTCCACACCTTCGATTATACCACAAAATGCCGCAAAATCAATGTTTAACGGGCAATTTCTTGCGCGCGTGTGACAGTGTAGGCATATTATTTAAGTTTCTTCTTATTTGACAGGCGCGCGTGCATTGTGATATTATTATGTGTACCGAAAAACGTTTTGTTTTGGCACACGAGCGGAGGCAAACATTGGCAGCAACACTGAAAACCGATACCAGACAAAAAATAATCGACAGCACCTTGTCCCTGATTTCAACCCGCGACGTCAACGAAATTTCGTTGCAGGACATCGCAAACGCCGCAAATATCACGAAAGGCACGCTGTTTTATTATTACAACTCGAAGGAACTTATCTTCGAGGACATCACTATTGAATATCTGAACGGGCTTGCAACGCGTTACTACGAATGGATCAACAACGCCGATAAGGATACGTCTTTCCCCCGTCTTGCAAAATACGTCCTGGACTTCGGCGCAAGATACGGCGAAAGAAGCAAGGTGCATATTTACCTTGTCAACAAGGCGTTGTCCGACAACAAACAACTTTGCGAACTGTTCCGCGAAAAATATCGTTCGTGGCGCGAAATAATCAAAAAAACCATCGAGGAAAGAATCGATGAAAAAGAAAAAGCCGAAGGCTATGCCGATTTGTTGCTTATCTTAATCGACGGACTTATCGTACAGGACCTTGTCGGCATTGAAAATATCGACACGAAACAAATCGTGTCGCTGATTATCGACAAATAGGATTATGAGTAAACCGGGATTTATCGCAGGCTTTGCGGGCGCGGGGATTCTGAGCGTCCTGATGAAGTTTTTGGGCTACGTCGTCAGATTTTTATCGACGATAATGCTTTACTTCGGCCTTTACGTCCCGTTTTTTTACTTCTTATACGGTCTGATAATTCATCTGACGCTGGGCGTCGTGCTTTTCGACTTTTCGACGAATTCGCAGTTGTACCTTCTGGGGCTTTTGCTGTGTCTTGTGAGTTCGGTGATTATTTCCGTAAGAAACATTATTCTGACGCCTCTTAAAAGCGCGCTGAAATTTTACGACAGCAGGAAACGCCCCGAAAAACCGCTCGTTTACCGAAGCGAACTTATGCCCGACCTTATCATTTACGAATACGAAAACCGCTACGAAGTCTATCGCGATTATAACGGCAGGCTCACGTATCTCCGCACCGAGGCAAAGCGATGACGGATTCGTATGATTTCATGACCGACGTCGACGTCGTTCAAAAACCCGCCGCAAAAAAACGCGGCAGAATCTGGGAACTTGACTTTATCCGCGGTTTTCTGATTCTTCTGATGCTTATCGACCATCTTCTTATGACGGTCGATTACTTTTATGGGACAGAATGGCTGCGCCTGTCGCACGGCGCGACAAACGGATTCACAAGGTTTTACGCCGCGGCGGAATTTTATATGAACCACCCCGCGCGCGAGGTTATTCACCCCATCGTCGTGTTCACTTTCATCACCCTTTGCGGACTTTCCACGGGATTTTCAAGGAATAATATGAAACGCGCCTGCACGCTTGCGCTTATCTCAATCGGGATAACGACGGCGACCGCAATCGCGGACTCTTTCGAGCCCGGAATGATAATCCGCTTCGGCATAATTCACCTGCTTGCAACCTGCGTCGCGACGTGGGCGGTTATCGAGCTTATCACACGGCACAATAAGTTCCTGAATTTTCTTTTGGGCATTGCGCTGGGATTTGTTATCGCGGGGCTTTCGATACGGTGCGCGTACGACTTAGGTTTCCAGTCAAAGGTTGCGTCCGACGCTTTCGTATTCGTCTTTACCGACGGCACTTTCGCGCTGTCACCCGGCGATTTCTGGCCGATTCTGCCGTATTCCGGGATGTTTTTCTTTGCGGCGGCAATCTCGCCCTATCTTTATTGCGACAAGAAAACGCTACTACCGGAACTTGACGGAAAATGGAACAAGCCCGTCTGTTTCATCGGACGGCACACCCTTATCGTGTACGTCGCCCACCTTGTTTTCATCGTTGCCGTGCTGGAACTTGCAAGTTACTGCGGTTTTCACGAATGGCTTTTCTTGGATATGTTTAATTAAACGGGCTTTTCAAAAAAATTTTGCATAAAAAAAACGACCGCTTTCACGGTCGTTTATTTTTGTTTTGTTAAGCGTTTGCGGCGTCCTTTCTCTCAACGTAAGGGGCGGGCGATTTGCCGATTGCAAACGAGATGCAGGTCTTTGCGATCCTGCCTTCCTGCACGTCCGACGCGCGTTTGTTGAGCACTGCGCTGAAACGGTCGGGACGGGACAGGTTTCTGAACACGTGGACGGAGTTTCTTGTACGCAACGTGAGATCACCGATATTCAACGCACGGCGAAGCGGAGTTTTGTAATCGACCTCGACAGAGTCGATGTTTTGAAGTTGCGTGTCGAAAACCTTAATCGTTATGATATCTTCTTTGTACATAAATTTATGCGTGGTTACCACAAGCAACGTCGACGCGTATCGAACCGCGCTGTCGCACAGACAGAAAACCACCACGACGGCGCACGCGATATAAACCCATATCATAATCTTCGTGTCGACCTTGAACCCAAGCTGCACGCCGACGGCAATGCCGAAAAGCAACACCGCGATGAGCACGTCACGCATAAAAATGAATACGCTTTTGTGGGTTTTTGCGTAAATTTTCTCACCTTTCGGAAGATGACTTGCAAGGTAATTCATAACAACCTCCGTTATTGTAATGTTATCACAACGCGCGCGCGTTGTCAACGCGGTTTACAGTTTTAATTGCGCGTTGACCGCCCTGACCATATCGGGATCGACTTTAAGAACGCGCCTGTCGTACGTCAGAAGCCCGTTGATTTCGCTCTCAACGTCGGAAACCTGGGTGTAAACCGTTGCCGCAAGCCCGTCCTTGATTGCGGGGATAATGAGTTTTTCGTGCAGTTTTTTGTAAGCCGCGTTCAGGGATTCCTTATCGTTGTAAATGCGATAACCGAATTTCTTATTGTTGAAAACGTGTCCCTTTTCCTGATAACTGTATCCGCCGTATTCCGAAAGAAGAACAAGTCGTTTTTCTTTTTTGGGCACTTTGAACGGCGTGAAATAGCAGTGGATACTCTTTGCGTCGATGCCCTGATCGTGCCAACCGCTTGCGCTATCGACCGTACGCGTCGCGTCGAACTCTTTCGTGCGCTCCGAAAACCATGCGCTGTCGAACTGTCCCCAGCCTTCGTTGAACGGCACCCACATTCCGATGGATACGACGTTGTAAAGGTTGTCGAGCATTTCAAAATATTGCTGCGTGTATTCGTCGCGCGCTTCCTTGTTTTTCCTGTGGAAGAATCCGTACTTGTTGTCGTTGAACATAAAGCCCAAAAACGGCAGAACGGCGATGCACAGAATGTTGTAGTTTTTGCAGCCGGACACCATATCCTGCCACACGATCATTCCGAGTCTGTCGCAGTGATAATACCATCTCATCGGCTCGACCTTGATATGTTTTCTCAGCATATTGAAGCCAAGGTCTTTCATTGTCTGAATGTCGTAAATCATCGCCTCGTCGGACGGCGGAGTGAGCATACCGTCGCTCCAATATCCCTGATCGAGAAGACCTTTGTGGAAATAAGGTTTGTTGTTGAGGAACAGGCGTTTTTTGCCGGTTTTGTCGACGCCTTCCGAGAACTTGCGCATTCCGAAATAACTTCTGACCATATCGTCGTCGCAAACGACCACAACGTCGTAAAGGTGCGGGTCCTCGGGCGACCAGAGTTTCATATCTTCAATGGGAATCACGACTTCTTTTCCGCTTTCGAAATTCACGTTCGCAACGACGTTATCGCCGTCCACGACAACGATTTCAGCCTTACTTTCAGGGGCTTTATTTGTCGAAACGACAATTTTAACTGCCTTTTCGTCGATATCGGGCGTGATTTTGATTTTTTCGATGAAGGTAAGCGGCGTGCTTTCAAGCCATACCGTCTGCCAGATTCCGCTTTGCGGGGTGTACCATATTCCCGTGCCGTTCAGCGTCTGTTTGCCGCGACACTGATCGCCGGTATTGCTGGGATCGGTAACGGTAACGTTTATTCGGTTTTTGCCGATGACTATGTAGTCGGTGATGTCAAAAGAAAAGGGATTGTATCCGCCTTTGTGCGCGCCCACGTACTTGCCGTTGACGTAAACTTTTGCGATATAATCCACCGCGCCGAAGTTCAGAATGACGCGACCTTTTATAAACTCTTCGGGAAGGTCAAATTCCCTTTCGTAATACAAAAAGTCGTCGGGCATAACGACGCGTTCAACCCCCGAAAGTTGGCACTCGGGCGAGAACGGCACGACGATTTCTCCTTCAAACGCCGTGGGAATTTCGGTTTTCTTTTTGGAAATGAGATAACTCCAAACGCCGTTTAAGTTGATGAAACTGTCACGCTCGAATTGCGGACGGGGATACTCGGGCAACGGATTGTTTTTATCAATCTTTTCGCCCCATTTTGTGGTTATTTTCATAAGTTTCTCCTTACAAAATATATGGATTTGTTTTTTATTTTTGTTTTATTTCTTCTCTTCTTTTTAAGTGAAAGAACGGGTGTATTTGTGACAACAGGGACGGATTTTTGAAGGCGCGTACATAAAAGTACGTAACTGAAAAAATACCGACCGCGTAGTCGCACCTTTCGTCTTTTTAAGTGAAAGAATGAGTGTATTTGTGACAACAGGGGCGGATTTTTGAAGGCGTGTACATAAGAGTACATAACTGAAAAAATACCGACCACGTAGTCAAAAAGACGCTTATTATTTCACTTAAAAACGGGGTGATGGGAAATTCGTATTCTCGTGCAACCGTACGGGACAAGGGTGCGCTCGAACGTTTCCTTGCCGTACCTTGCACGGCGGGGCACTCTCCCCGCGCTGTTTTTGACCTCGTTCCAGTTCTGGACGTAGCGCGCGCGATACGTGATTTCGACGGGGGGATTGTCCTCGTCAAACGGCATCGCCGGCACTTCCCTTTCCGTCGTTTCTATGACGGTCAAATGTTTTTTATGTTGAAGTTCGGGCAAGGTGCGCCACTGCGAAACCGTCTTGTATTCGTAGTCGCAAAACGGGATTTTGCCGCGCGTATCGCACTTTGCGCGAAGTTTCGTCGCAAAAAGCAACGTTCCTTTCCGAAAACTTATCGACTTGTCGGGATTCACGACCGTCGTAAGCGGCATATCGAACAAAAGTTCGATGACGTCGCCCGCTTCGACCTTTTTCTTAAAAGCGATAATGCCCTTGTCGCCCGACACGACTTTTTTGCCGTTTACCAGCACTTCAAGGCTCGTGTATTGCGGCACGCGGAATGAAAACTTGATTTCGGGATTGCCCGACACCGACTCCACGACGATTTTCGACTTGTTTTTGAAAGGATAATCGGTGGACTCGTTCAGAATAACCCTTACGCCCTTGAAAAGCGTCGAGATTCTGCACGGGGAATATACCATAAAGCAAAATCCTTCGTCGGTTTTGTAGCAAAGATTTTCCGTGAATTTTGGGAAACCCTGGTGCATATTTGCCGTGCAACAGCCGTAATTGGGTTCCAGCCCGTAAACGGTGCCGTCGGAGCGCACGTTGAAAAAGTCGCGTTTCCTACGGTTTGCCGCAATGGCGTTTGGCTGTTGGACGTACTGATGCGCCGTATAATCTTTGGTAATCGTTGCGGGAAGCGCGTTGAAGCAATTAAGTTCCAACAAGTCGGCGTAATAAGTGTCGCCCGTTTTTTCGACAAGCGTTTCAAGGCTTCGCATAAACTCGACAACCGTGCAAAGTTCGACGCCCTTTGACGGGTTCGTGCCATCGAGAGTTTCGTCCGACGTGAATACGCCCGCCGCCGTGCCGTGATATTTCATAAGGTTTTCAACCGTCCTTTTCGACAACAGCACAAGTTCGGGATCGGGACGAAAATCGTTCAGCAAAACGGGATATTTCACCGCCATCGCGTTGTTGACGCCGTGCAAAAGCATAAGTTTCCTTACAGTGGGCAGTTTGTTGTGCGCCGTGATTTTATGCGCGCTCATCTGTTTTTTTTGCGGCATTGCGCCGTATCTCCGTTTTCTGTCGGCGTTTGCGCCCACTTTCGCGCCGAAATTTATAATGCCGCGGCTGAGATAAGTCGAGGCGGGTTTTTTATAACGGAATTTTTCATAAACCGAAAACCAGTCGTACGAGCCGTCGACGATTTTGTCGACAAGTTGGTTTATCATCTCGTCGCCCGTTTCGTCGAAAAGCCGTTTCATCGGGATAAATTGTTCAAACGACCTTGCGGCAGCCCATACGTAAAAAGGTTGCTCGTCAAGGTTATTGAATTCGTACTTGAAAAAGTTTCTTACAAACGGCGGAATCTGCTTGTCCCCGGTAACTTCGTAATACGACCAGAGCGCGCGAAGCGCAAGGATACGCGGCCACCAGTCAACCGTGCGCGCAGGCCCGAAAAACCCGCTGGCGTCAACCGACGACAGAATTTTTTCAATCCATAATCCGACGCGGTCGATAAGACGGCGGTCGTCCAGAAGATACGCAAGCGAAACAAGCCCGTCAAGGTAATACGGACCGCGCTCCCACCGCCGAGCCACGCCGATTTTTTGGAAACGTCGTCCCATAACTCGTCCAGACGTCCGGTAAGCCCCGTCGCCTGCAATTCGAGTTCCCGTTTGAGCCAGCCCATAGGCTTGATTTCGCCAAGCGGCAGTTTTTGAAGTTTTTCTTTGCTTTCTGCCATAAATTTTACCGTTTCAATTTACCGTTTCAACAAGTATATATATTATATATTCTTTTATGCGCTTACGCAAGCAGATTTTATTATGTTTTAAGGCGCCGCAATCTTCGCGTTCGTTTGACAAACGCAAGATAATTGATTTATACTTTATCCGTATGAAGTACGTTATCGTTCTGGGCGACGGAATGGCGGACGAATATATACCGTCGATTTCGGGCACGCCCCTTGAAAAAGCAAACATCGAAAACGCAAGAAAACTTGCAAAAACCGCAAAAATCGGACTTGTGAAAACGGTGCCCGACGGGTTTAAGCCGGCAAGCGACGTCGCAAACCTTGCCGTGCTCGGCTACGCCCCCGAAAAGTATTACAGCGGACGTTCGCCGTTGGAAGCGCTCAGCATAGGCGTCGATATGAAAGATACCGACGTCGCGTACAGAATGAATCTTGTCACGCTCTCCGCGGAAAAAAACTTTTCGGACAAAACGATGGTCGACTATTCCGCGGGCGAAATATCGACGGCGGAAACCGCGGACAGAAACTGGAAGATCCGGGAAAAGACTCGTGGGCGAAAGTGCTTGTCGCGCATATCAAAAAACATCTGGAAACGGACTCCCTGCATTTTTATCCGGGCGTCAGTTATCGCCATTGCCTGATTATAAACCACGGCGTCGTGGACGACGAAGTTACCCCGCCGCACGACATAACGGGCAGGAAAATCAAGGACTATCTCCCGAAAGGCGTTTACAAGGATTTGTTCCTTGACCTTTACGAAAAATCTTACGACTTGCTTGAAAACCACCCGATAAACGAAAAGCGTAAAAAAGAAGGCAAAAATCCCGCCAACTGCATATGGTTCTGGGGCGGCGGCGTGAAGCCCGCGCTCACCCCTTTTATCGACAAAACTTCCCTTCGCGGCGCAATGATTTCGGCGGTCGATTTGCTGAAAGGTATCGGCAAAGGCGCAGGCATGGACGTTATCGAAGTAAACGGCGCGACAGGCAACTGGGACACTAATTTCCTCGGCAAGGGAGAAGCCGCTCTCAAAGCCCTTGAAACAAACGATTTCTGCTATATCCACGTGGAAGCACCCGACGAATGCGGACACCGCGGAGAAGCAGAACGCAAGGTTTACAGCATCGAAATGATTGATAAAGACATAATCGGGACGATTGTAAACGGATTGACGGCAAAACACGAAGACTTTGCGCTGATGTTTCTGCCCGACCACCCGACGCCTTGTTCAATCAAAACTCATTCAAGAAATCCCGTGCCGTTTCTTATGTATTCTTCCCGCGAAAAACTTGGCGAAAACAACGACTTCAACGAGAAAACGGCAAACGACACAGGCGTGTTTTACGACGACGCTCCGTCGCTTTTCAACGATTTCATAAAACTGAAATAAACACGAATTTTCAACCCGAAACGATATAAAAAATCCCCACGCAAATTGCGCGGGGATTTTTTCCAGGGAGGGACAAATGTTACTATTATTATAATGATGCTTTGTCGTTATTTTTGTTTCTGACGTCTTCGAGTTTTTTCAACTCGGCGTCCCGACCTTTGCAGGAGTTGCAGCACGGGCAGCCCCCGCAATCGTTACAACAGGATGATTTTCCTTTTTTCTTGCGCGCGCGGTTCCAGACGATAACGCCTACCACGAACAGTGCGCATAATATTCCGATTAACGGTGCAAGCCACGACCACATATTATTACTCCTTTGCTTTTCTCATTTTACCTTTAAGGTTTTTGAAAAAGCCGTTTACGTCGATTTTGCCTTTGTTGTCAAGCACGATCAGCGTAATGATTGCCGCCCAGATTGCCGCGAAGATGAACACCGTCCACCACCAGCTGCCGATAAGGTAAATCATCATTGCCACGATATAGCTCGTGCCGATCCAGAACAGCAAGGTATTTCTGAACGACTTCTTTGAGGGAAGTTCCGCCTTTGCCGTTGCGACTGCCGCAAAGCAGGGGATTGTCAGCATATTGAACGCGATGAACGCGATGAGTCCGGGAACGCCGATGCCTGTTGCTTTGATCATTTCCGCGACTGCCATCAGACCGCCGTCCGCTTCCACGTCAATCATTCCGCCGACTATGCAAGCCGCAAGAGTACCGAACGTCGCGATGACGTTTTCTTTTGCGATAAGACCGGTTATTGCCGCGACCGCGAATACCCAACCGAAACTATTTGCAAGCTGCGAGCCGAATCCCAACGGGGTGAACAAAGGTCTGATAATTCCGCCGATACCCGCAAGGATACTCTGATTCATCTGCGTGTCTTCCAGGTAATTCCAGTTCCAGCTGAAATGGCTCATGAACCAGATAACGATTGTCGACGCAAGGATAATCGTGAAAGCCTTCTTGACGAAGTGTTTCGTCTTATCCCACAGGTGCAACATAAGGTTTTTGGGTTGCGGCACGTGGTATGCGGGCAATTCCATAATGAACGGGGGAACGTCGCCTTTCATCGTGGTCGCTCTCATAAGCAACACGCAAGCGATTGCGACGACTACGCCCAGAATGTACATACAATAAGTAATTACGTCGGGATTTTTAAGCCCCGTCATAGTTGCGATACCGCCCGCGATTGCCGTAAGAATCGGCAGTTTTGCGCCGCAACTGAAAAACGGAATAACCCTGATTGTCGCGACGCGTTCCTTTTCGTCGGCAAGCGTACGGGTGTTGATGAACGCGGGAACGGAGCACCCAAAGCCCATAATCATCGGCATAAACGCCCTGCCCGAAAGACCGAATCTTCTGAAAATTCTGTCAAGGATGAACGCTACGCGCGCCATATATCCGCTGTCTTCCAGAATCGAGAAGAACAGGAACAGCAAAAGAATCTGAGGCAGGAAGCCGAGCACCGCTAA
>ENA-OOUZ01000886-OOUZ01000886.1-human-gut-metagenome-genome-assembly--contig:-NODE-886-length-12880-cov-4.099961_pt1 | contig 12880 bp, 11 predicted proteins | sample MGYA00241546_ERZ501274 | MGnify/ENA primary metagenome ERZ501274 (study PRJEB25962, sample SAMEA2042363) | human gut metagenome | biome: human gut; feature: human-associated habitat; material: faeces...
AGGAATTGATCGCTTCGGGGGAATATGATAGCCGGGAGACGTTCCTTGCGGATTGGCTTGCATTCAACCCGATGGAGGCCAGGTGGTTTCATGTCGCTTCGAACCGATACGGAGACTCCCGGTCAATCCGTATTACGGACCGGAAGCATACTCATTTTATCATTACGAATCGTTCCAAGTGTACGGATGCAGAACCAGATGATACGTGGTGCAGAGAGAACCTAACCCGTCTCTTCGACTATCTGCAACGGATGATTGATGTCGTTGTCGCGAATCCAGACGGGTTCAACGATTACGTGGCGTATAACCTGCCGTACCAGCAGCGTACAGGACGGATTGCAAGAAAGGACCTTGATCGCATAGTGCCGGAACTCAGAGTTGAGGTGGAAGATCGGGAAATGGCTATCAAGGCATTGGAAGACTCGGTACACGGGCTTTCTGCCCCTCTTTTGGAAACCATGACCATACGAAAGTATTGCACCTATTTCCGCATTGCCAACGAGGTGTATGAAGCTTATCACAGAAAATCGGGATTAAGCGAGCGTATCTATATAGATCCGCAGGATGTTCCGGAAGAATTGCGTGATGTAGCCTACTATAAGCGGAAAAAGTTCGTTGATGTAACGGAAATGTATGACATTGACAGCCCGGAGGATTTCATGCGGTTCGCAACTGACCACTATGGTGAACTGGACTTTCGCGTCTGAATATCTTTGCTTCACACGACCGGCAACAGGGGTGGAAAATTATTGTTTCCAACAGTTATTCTGCCAATGTAGGATTGACCATTGAAGTAGCGACAGTTTTATATAAGGCCGAGGCACCGCTGCTGATATATGACGCAGGAAAGCTCCTAAGAATCCTGTTTGAAGCGGATTATGTGCGTCTAGTCCCTGACTCATATCACAATTATATGAGTTATCAGGAAGAAGGCTCCGTCTACGAATTGCCATGGGAATACGAATACTCTGACGATGGCGATTCGTCTCAGACTTGGGAGCAACATCAAGAGATTGTCTCGCTAACAGAATGGCAGCCGGAGGAACAGGTTAACCTATCGCTTAGCGGATTCGTGGTAATTGTTAGCTTGGCTTATCTCTATACGGGAGCGTATAGGAGAAAGTTGAGTTTTTTATTTGTTTTGATAGGGTTGATATAATGATGTAGAGGTGGTATTCCTATGATCTCGAATATTATATCAATAAATTGTAAGCCTCCGGTGACGCCCGTATTGCACAAATCGGACTTTTAGCACCGACTCGGTACGAGTTGGCGCTATTCGTTGACTATTGGTGACACGAGTTGGGTCAAGTCGGTCACGAGAAGGACCTATTCATATTTATTTTTCCAATTGAAAGGCAGGAGTTCCGCCAAATCCCTCTGGTCGCGTTGGTAGTCTGGGATCTTTCTCAGCACGTCCTCCATCCAGGTCCGAGGGTCAACGTCGACAGCCTTGCAGGTGCTTATGAGCGAATATACGATTGCTGCACGATACGCAGATGCGTCATTGCCACAGAACAGATAGTTGCGCCTGCCTAAAGCTAACGGCCTGATGGCATTCTCAATTAGGTTGTTGTCAATGTTGATGCGCCCGTCGTTCACATAGCGCGACAGCCTGGGCAGCAGGGAGTATGTGTATTCGATCGCGTCACCCATCTTGCTGTTTGGAAGAACCTTCAGATATGTTTCTTTCATCCACGTCTCAAAGAGCCGTATTGTCGGATACGATATCTTCAGGCGCTGTTCCTTGCGTTCATCCGCATTTAAGCCAGCCTTGTCCGCATCAGATTCCACTTTGTAGATCTTGCGGATAAAGCACATTGCTTCTGTCGCCAGCCGATTGTTCTCATTGAGAGCGTCAACGAACTTGCGGCGTGCGTGTGCCCAGCAGCCATAGACGGTTATATTGTCATTCTTTTCGAACTGGTCGTAGGCGTCATAACCGTCACATTGGACAGCGCCTTTATAGGCGCCAAGTATCTCGCGGGCGACTTTGCCGCCACGGCTTCCGCGGTCATAGTAGAACATGACCGCACCGCGTATCGCATCGCGAACGCACCACTCATAGCCCTTTCGGGCTTTATGTTTCTCGCTGTCAATGACAGGGAGGACGCTCTCGTCTATCTGGATGTACTCACTCTGCAGAATGTGCTGCCGCAAGATGTCGTACAGGAGTTTCAGTCTCTCGACAGCGGCTTCATACCAGCCTCCCATCGTGGAGTCACTTATCGTGATGCCCGATTCCTTGTATTGCTGTATCTGGCGATAGAACGGAAGATGATACATGAACTTGCCGATTATGATGTCGGTCAGCACCGATGCGCCGGCCATACATCTGTTTACCGGAGCCAGAGGGAGACGGGCGCAGATGATTCTCCTGTCCTCAGGAGTCTTGTTGTTACTGTCGGACTTGAGCATGACCTTATGGATGACGGTCTTTTTGATGTATGTTTTTGCCGCAATGTGCTCCAGGCGGGACGACTCGTCGGTGCCAATCTCGACATACTCATCCTTGAGCTTGCCATTTTCATCGGTTGTCCCATCAGGATAGATATCGATGACTTCCGTAGGAAGGCCTATGGTATCCAAGTCCCTGCGGGAAGGTTTCACCTTGACGGTTATGGTTTTGGCCATCTGCTGCTCCGCCGCTTCAACCTCTTTGTCGAGCCGGGCGCGCTCCTCATCAGTCAGGTGTTCCTGCTCGAAGAGGAGAAGCTGGTCCGGATCAAGAGGCAGATTCTTTTCCGACATCTTGCCGAAGACTTTACGGCGAAGCCACAGGAGAGTGTCGCTGAGTTTCTTGATTTCAGCATTCTTCCGGGAGATTTCAGCGTCCTTCAGAGAGAGCAGGGCATCTTTATGAGATATTTCGGCATCCTTGCCGACGACGGCTTTACGAAGTCTTTCAACTTCGGCAAGCGCTGATATCAGTTGCTCTTCCACCGTCATTTTTTTCTTTTTTCAATACTTAAAGTTAAGAAAAAAGTGCCATATATGCAACTCTACAGCTGATTTCGTGATATCATTTCCGCAACTTTTTCAGGCTCTCAAGACGTTGCCTGCGACTATCCGGCTTCTCAATGATACCTTCAACCAGAAGGACCAGATCGCGCCATTCGATGATGCCGAACAGGTTGTCTCCACCAATATCGGGGCCTCGACCAAGAGTACCTGCTTCAAGCAGCTTGGAGTAGATGACCATTCCTCCCGGCTCCCAGTGAAGAAGTTTGATGCGGTTCCGGTTCTTGTTGATGAAGATGTACACATCGCCATTGCAGGGATCACGGTCAAGGATGTTGGTCACTATGCCGCTAAGAGAATGATAACTCTTTCTCATGTCGGTCGGCTGATTGTACAGCAGATACCGCATACTGTCGTTCAGGCTAAACATGACCGCTGGACGCCCTGATTATACTTTGGATAAAGTCCTGGCCCATCTCTCCCTGAATGCGCATCATCGTGCCGTTGGGCGTGCGCAGTTCTATGCTGAGCATCTGGGATGCCGAGGCCTCCTTCCTGCCTTTTGCCTTCCTGCCTGACGTTGCTGCAAAAGATGGCATAGGCACAGACGAACCGCCGTCATACAATTGCAGGAACTCACCCTTGGCTTCTGAAGATTCCTGCTCGAGGGCATACCGGGACTTGCTGTCGTAGAACTTCCATGCCGGGATACCAAGTTCCGCCAATCTTGCTTTATAGGAGATGTCGTTCTTCTTGCAGAAGGTTATAACCTCCGCAACTTCTTCGCGTGTCATCATAAGAAAAATGTTTTCCGCGAAGGTAACCCTGAAGTTTCAGGACTCAATGATGGGCGTCACCGGAGGCTTACAATACTATGATATTTATATTAAACTTTGTATAAATTCTTTCAATGCCTGAAAATGATTACATCCATCAACTGAATTCTTGTACGAATCAAAACAAAGTTCAAATGCCTGATGTCGATCTATAGCTAGTCCTAACTCTACCATTTTTTCCAATAAGCAGTGAGGGTTAGAATTATCAACATGATATTGAAGCGTATCATTAGAATTAACGGTCAAATATGATTTCACAAGCATTTTTTCCGGAGCATCATTTGAAAAATGAAAGAAAAGATTTGGTTCTGGCGGGTATGCAATATCCCCATTTTGGAGTCGCTTGAGCCTCATATCGCCATCCAAAACACAAGCGGCTTTGGAGAATAATCTTTCAACAGAACTTAAGGACTGCCGTGTCTTAAAATATTTATATGTGTCGTTTGCCGACCCTATGACAACCGGTTTTACAAGACGCGCAAATCCCGGATTACTTGTATTGATCTCAGCAATGGTATTATCTACAATCAGTTTAGATTCTTCATCCTCCACATAAATCATGGCAACAGGGAATGCTTCGCTGTCCATGCGTGTCAAAGTTTCATATGTGGTTAAACCTGCTTTTGCTACGTAGTTGCCCGAATTGTTTTGTATAAATATCCTAGAAGATTCAGGTACACTATCCATGACTGCATACGAATGAGAACTAATGATAAATTGTTTGTGCTGTTTTTGGGAAATAATATATATCACATCCATCAGCCTGCGCTGAATTTTTGGATGCAAACCGACCTCTAACTCATCTATCAAAATTAGTGAATAGTCTGGCATGTGAAGTATCTGCCCCAGCAGATTGACAAGGACATCCTCTCCAGAGGCAGTATTAAAACTGGAATAATTGTATGTTCCACCAGCGCAAAACTTGTACACGTTATTATCTGCAGCTTCAGTCAATTTGTCGATTGTATACCCCCTCTCCAAGATATAAGATAGGTATCCATTGATGTCGTTTTGATTATCCATTGCTGTTGCAATAGCTTTTCTCGCCTTATTATATGCCGAAGATGTTAGATGTCTGCCTGGATTAATACGATTCAAGTCTATCAGACAGACATGTCTTCCTCCATCTGGATGTCCATTAGTAGGTTTGCCTATCTGTCCGCCTTTCTTGCCCGCGCCACCCCATTTCTTTGATATATGCTTTCGGTATCCTCTACCGTTCTTCGGACGATTACCCTCTCTGTATTCAATATGATATACCCAATCTGCAGTTTGTATATCGTGATTGGTGAACCTTACAAGGTGGCTCCACGTTGCTCTTTCCCACGTGCCGTTTGCAACATTTTTACGTTCAAAATTGTAATGACTGCAAGCAATGGTCATTAGTACGGAAGTCTTGCCTGAGCAATTGGAGCCAGAAATAATCGAAATTGGATGTGTGAAGTGTAACTCCAGATTACTAATATGTCTGAACCGTTCCAGCCTTACCATATTAAAAAACAGAGGATACATACTAGCTCTGTCGGCTTCAGGTTTTGTTATAAAGGAATTAACTTCGTCTCTTGCTGAGTTTGGATTTAATGGCATATTATTACTTACTTTGAGTTATAAAAAAACTTGCGTTGTTTTTAAGGTGGAACGTTACGGATATTTTTATATCACGAGTATTCCTTGAGTCCGGAATAAATCATGCTATTCTTCTTTTGCTTTTCTCTTCCCAAGCGGCCCGCTGAATTTACCCCGATTGAGCGAAACTCCGTATTTGTTTAGGATGCGGAATACGGAGCTGCGGCTGCTGAATCCGCTTACTTTCCAGATGTCATCTATTGAATGCCCGTTGTTGTACATCGCCACGATGGTTTTCTCCCTTTCCGCCTTGCTGATGTTTTTCTCTTTGGACGGCTGGTTTATGTTCTGCTTTAGTTGGATGATATGCGCTGAAGCCTTTCGCAATGCTGCACACTCTTCCGGAAGCGCACCGAATATCCCCAACACATCTGATGCTTTGGTTTCAGGGAACAGGTCGCCACGGCTGTCCACCTTGTCGTGAATGGAGACAATCCGCACCACCTTTACACGGCAGAACTCGATGAATGCCGCCAGTTCACGAGAACCACGCAGGGCGTTGCTGAATTTAGCGAGTACGATTTCGTCTCCCCGTTCCATACTTGCCATAAGCTGTTTCCATTGGGGACGCAGTTTCTCGTGTCCGTTTTCCTCCTCAATCACCTGTACACAACCGTATTGCTTCATCCACTCCACATCAGTGTCGAAGCCGTCATAGCCGGCTGCCTTGAATATGTAACCTACTTTTGCCATAGTGCTGTTCAATGCTAAATGATACCAAGTGCAAAGATACAAAGTTTAATTCAGTTAAAATCATACTCAACAAAATATTTTTCAATTATTATACTTTGTGTTTTCATTTATTATGCTCTTATTTATTTCGCGGATTATACTCGTAAGTATGAAAAAGAAAATAGATTAAAGTTTTATTTTAGAGTATTATCATACAAACTTTTATACTTAACTTTGCCGCCATAAACCAATAAAAATATCATGTATAAAGGCTTGTTTAAAGTAGAATCAATGCAAAAAACGAAGAGAGGAAACTTGAAATCATACTCAAAGAAATGTGCTTCGTATGCCAAATCTTTTGCCGTATGTTTTGCCATTGTCACATTGGCATCATGCGGAGAAAAGACCGGCAACAGTATGTTTCAGACCGTTAAAAATGCTGCCGATGCTTACAGGTCATACCTGTCTGAGGTGCGAAAGGAAGCAAACCTGCCAACAGACCTTCTGATTGAAAAAATCAACGACTGGCAGTCGCTTCGGGATTCGGCATCTGCCTGTATCGCCAAAGACACGGCAAACCGTATTCACGCCAATTACGAAAGCGAAATTCGTGGATTGCACGATTCGTTGCGCATTGAATTTACCCGTCTGGCTCTGGAGAAGCCGAGAACTTTTGCGGATGTGTTGCTCATCAGAGAACAGACTTCCCGATACCGGCAAGACACGGAGCTGATGCGGTCGGCAGCGGAAGCGGAGCCGTTTTTCAAACCATTGGATTCCGTCCCGACATATAAAGGCAGTGCCGATGCTGTCGTTGAAAAATACCGGATGTTCCTTTCCAAGACCTTGAAATCCGGAATAAGCGGCAAGAGTGAAATGCTTGCTTTCATAAAGGAAGAGGACAGGCTGTTCCGTTCTTTCCTGAGCCATCTTCCGGAGCTTGCCGATGCCGACCTGTCTGCCATTGCCGATGAAACTGAAAAATGCTACCTGTCTGTGTTCCAATCGGCAGAAGACGGCAAAATCTCTTATCGTGATGCCTTGGTATATACAGCTAGGAGAACCAACCGGAGAATCATACTCAACGCTTTGGCTTGCCGTGATGACATCAACCGAGGCAATGTAAAGACCGAAGCGCAGGCAAGGGCTTACGTTTGGATGTTGTTGCAGCCGTATGTTGCTTTGGATGGCTTCAGCGTGGCTGTTCTGTCCGATATGGAAAGGACAACACTTCATGCAGTCGCTGACCGGACACCTCAGATGATAGCCAAACTCAACAAGACTGCCGGAACGGACAATGACCAATGGCAGGTATTGACCGGAGTACTGATCAAGATAATGCTCACATCCATTTGACGAACCAGAAAAAAATAAACACAACAGTTATGCTACAACTTTTTTACGATGACTTTCTCTCCTTTGTGCCGCTCCAGCTTCCGCAGTTGCTGGATGTAACCACAATGGAACAGCCACAGTTCTATGACGATTACGTCCTTCTTTCGTTTCCGCTTGCCGACCCATACGATCTGGAAGAAGTGATGGACATCTTCGAGGACGACATGGAGCTGATAACCCTTTATCATCATATTCCTTCAAACGCAACGACATTCGGCAGCAGCACCTGTGCCTATTCCAATCCGGCTTTCGGACAGATGTTCAAAATGAACGCGAGAGTTTCTGATATCGGCAAGGTTGACCGCATTGACGTGACCATCTATGAATCCTTGGAGTTCATGTGTTCCGACATCTGTCTTGACTTGAAACTTCATGAAAAGACCGGTCATTTCAAGTACCGCAAGACCAAGGAGGAGTTGCTTGCCGAATTTATATGAGACGGACGATATACCTGCAAATGCTATACATTATCAATATGTACAGGAGTTGGATAGTCGTGGATGACGGATATGGATACAGGCAAAGTGTCGTGTTCAGACGGGGCAAGCCGGTTTCCTGCGTGTGTCGTATGCTCCGGCTCCGTTCCACTTATAAGCACAATGGCTATGAGCGTGGCACGAAATGGAGCATATCCGAATACGAGCTGGACAATGCATTGGCAAGGTATCGTCAAAAGAATCACGAGCTAAAGGCACGGCTTAAAAAGGGGGCGTCATATCTCGAAGCCAAGGATGTGGAAGCCATTATAGAGATTGCCACCTATGGGCTGGTCAAACTTGAGCTGACCGAACTGCCATTATTCAAACAATACTGATTACACAAAGGATTACGATTATGATTTGGATTATCATCGAAATGTTATTTCCGGCATTGCTCATTATACTGCCCATGTCATTGTACAGGAGCAACCGGTTTTTTATGGCAAAGTTTTACCTCAGAATGGCGGATAGCGAGAGTGCGAGGAAACTTTATGTGCAGTGTATGCTTATCTTCCTCCTGCTATATCACTATGTCTATGCAGGCGGACACTTCGGAAAGTGGGGAGTTCTGATATCCACCATACCTTGTGCCGTTCTGTTCTCGTTCAGACGTGCCGACAGGTGGATGCGCAGACTCCACGAGGATAAGAAAAGGTTCGTTATGGCAGCCTTGATCACATTGTCCAGCTGCGCTGTACCGCATCTGCACACCACGGCGTTTACGCTTGTCTTTCTTCTTTTGGCCGCCATGTTCTATCCCTCTTGCCGTGTGTTAGCCGAATGGCAGGATGAAGACACACGCAAGCATTTGAAAGAAAATCCAAAAACAATGTCCGAACATTACTACTGGCGTCATCACGCGAAACTGCCACGAATAAGTGGATAGTGGCAGGTTAATATAATCCACATATAGTCAAACAAAAATCAAAAGAAATGATGAAAGACAAGAATAGAGCCGCCAATCAGGTATTGGCAGATATGATGTTTTTCGACTACCTCAAAGAGAAAGTAGGAGAACGGAAGACAAAGACCGGAGCCTACTACGACCTGTTGGAGAAAGCAACGGCAGGTTTTATCGCTCTCTTTTTGAAGAACCACGAGTATGTGTTGCAGGCTGGCCAGTGTCATGTGACCATTTCAGACCTTGCGGTTGAATGGCACTGGCACAGGGCTACCGTCAGGGCGTTCCTTGACAAACTGGAGGAGATGGGATATATTCGTCGGACAAGGTTCGCAAAGAGTGTGGTCATTACCGTGACTTTTGCGCCATTTTACAGTGGTAAAACTCTTGCCTCTTATACCGGTCATAAAGAATCCGGACATGCCGATGATTTGGACAAGGCTTTGTCCGAATGGATAAACGGCAATCTGTCTGACGAAGATATGGGAGAGGTTTGTGGACAGTATCATGAAGCCGGACGGAAACGGCTTGCCGATGAATCCGGCAAAGATCATTCGGGCGACAAGCCGGCAATAAAGGCAGGTGCAGAAACGGAGTTTGTCCAAGAGATTGTCGAGCGTGTAGCCGTAGCCGGACTGAAACGCGCCATACGAAATTCCCGCTTCGATGACCCGACCGATTTCCTGAAGTTCTTTCACAAGGAACTGGGAGGTGACTGGACTTCACTTTTGGAGGCATCCAAGATAACCGCCAAGATGATTCTGGACGCAGGAAACGACGGCACAGCCAATAGTTCGATAGAAACGGATATGCTTGCCACGCTCCGACAGCCGTACAGGGCGTTGTGGGCAAAGTACCAGGAGCGTGATTCCACCCTTTTATAGACTTCACAACCGGTGTTGTAAGTCAAAAAACTATTGTATAACCACGGACGAGCCGTGATGCCCTACATTTGTAGGCTTGCCATTATAAGCGTGCAGCGGTGCTTGCACGCTGACCAAACAGAGGGAAGTATGGGTAACTCAATACCCCACACGACTACGGTCGGTGGGAGCGGTTGCCGGACAAGCAGCAAGCTGGGGCAAATCGGTTGTCCGATAAAAACGGATGATATGACTGAAAAATCATGGCAGGTGATGCACATGAACGTGATGAAAGGCATAACCACCGCACAAAGCAACGAACACCAGCATGACTGGACAGAAAGCGGCTGGAAACACGCCATAGACAAGGGAACTTATGACCGCCAGAGGGAACGATTGAATTTCGAGATTGTAAAGGGCGGTAAGGTGCTACCTGTAAACAAGGACAAGTCTATTCCTGAACGCATGGCTGAAAACCTTGCCTTGCGTGGAATAAAAGATCCGAATGAGGGTTTGGCAGAACCAAAATTCCGCACAGTCGTGGATTTTATACTGGGCGGATCGAAGTTTCAAATGCGGCAGCTTGCTTTTGGAGAGCAGACTGTTGTGTATGGTTCCGGTGACAACATGGACAATGCCTCACTTCAACGAAGACCGGAAATAGAAGAATGGGCAAAGGATATGTACCGGTTCATGAGTGAAAGATTCGGTGAGGAGAACATTGTCGGGTGCTATGTACATCTTGATGAAACGACCCCGCATATGCACCTTACCTTATTGCCAATCCAAGACGGTAAGTTTGCGTTCAAAAAGATGTTTGCAAGAAAGGACAAATATGAGTTTTCTGCAAGAATGAAAATGTTACACGATGAACTCTCGCAAGTGAACGAAAAATGGCAACTGGAACGGGGACATAATGTTTCCGAAACCGGGGCAAGACATCGAAGCACGGAGGAATACCGCCGACACCTTTCGGAAGAATGTACCAATATAGAGGAACAGGTTGTCCAACACAAAAAAGCATTGTCTGACCTTAAAGTGGAAATAAGTCTTGCGGAGCGCAGGGTGAAAGGCTTGACCTCTATGGTGGACAACCTCAGAAAGGCGAAAGCGGAAAAGGAATCCCAGTTATCTGCATTGGAACACACCCTTCAATCCCATCAAGGAGACGCGGCTGCCATTATAGCCGAAAGGAATCGGTTGGAAAAAGAACTGGCTTCTATCCAAACGAAACTGGAAGACAAGCAGGATAAGCTACGGACGGCTGACCAACAGCTTGAAACCCTCAAAAGGGACATGGATGCCATTGGCGAGCGCACGAAGGAACTGAAAGGCGAAGCCTATAAGTACAGTCGTGAAATCCATTCCAATGTGGATGTGCTGCTCAAGGATGTAATGCTGGAAACATTGGTTGGAGAGCATTCGGCAAGAGTGGCTGAAATGGGAGCAGCGGAACAATCCGTCTTTGACGGTTCTTTGTTGCAGAGCCTGACCGAGCAAGGGACGGAAGTGATGCACTGCGCCACGCTCCTCTTCCTTGGTATGGTCAACGATGCCACTACTTTTGCCGAAACGCATGGAGGTGGAGGAAGCAAAAGCGACCTTAAATGGGGAAAGGATTATGACGAGGATAACCGTGCGTGGGCAAGGCGTTGCATGATGATGGCAAGCAGGATGATGCGACCGGCTTCCGTCAAGAAGCAAAAGAGGTAATCGGCAGAATTATGTTTTTCTGCAATGGATAACAAAACAAAATAATGAGTTGAGTATGACAAAGAAAATATTTTTAATTCTGGCAGTAGCAGGTATGGGCTGTTCACTGCACATGAAAGCGGCTGTACCACCTGTGACCAAGGACACTGTACAGCTGGAGTCGTACACGGATGTCGAACAGATGCTCCGGCCTTTGGAGCCGACTTACCATAAGGGTGTATTCGTGACATCGCCTTGGAACGGAAACTGGTTTGTCAGTCTTCAAGGTGGTGCAAGTGCGTTCATTGGCAAACCGATTGGCTGTGCTGACCTTTTTGATCGGGTACGACCAACGGTTTCCGCATCGCTCGGCAAGTGGTTCACTCCGCAGATTGGAGCAAGAATCGGTTATGGAGGTTGGCAGTTCAAAGATTGCGGACTGGCCACAAATGACTACCATCACTTTCATGCTGACTTGATGTGGAATGTGCTTGGATATCGGTATGGCAAGGTGGAGAATCCTCGTTGGGGAATCATTCCATTCATAGGATTGGGATTGATGCACAATCCGCAGAACGGACATAATCCGTTTGCCATTTCATACGGAATACAGGGGCAATACCGTATCTGTAAACGGCTGTCTACTTTGTTGGAAATTGGCAATGTTTCCACATTCCAGGACTTTGATGGCTATGGTAAATCCAATCGTTTCGGAGATAATATGCTCACCGTGTCAGTCGGCTTGTCGTTTACGATTGGAAAGGCTGGCAGGAAACGTGCCGTTGATGCGAGTCCTTACATCCGGCAGAACGAGTGGCTGGTTGGTTACACCACACAGCTATCGGAGAGTAATCGCAGATACACTGGGCAACATGACAGGGCGATGAGAACGATAAACGAATTGAAGAAGATTCTGGAAATTGAGGGTTTGCTTGATAAATATAGCAGGATGTTTGATGACTGGGAGAGTTTGGGTAATGTCTATCCGAGAAACGATTACAGTGGACTGAACTCGCTCCGGGCAAGATTGAAAAACAGGCATTGGGATGGCAAGTCTCCATTGCCCAAAGACAGTTTGTCCTGTAAGTCTGAATTTGCCAATGTCATACCCAGTAATGACGGTAGCGTTGTAAACGGCTTCTATGTCACAGGTGCCGATTCCTTGCTGTCTCCAGATACGAATAATGGCAGCATTTCCATTTATAGCCATTCGGATTTTCTCACCTTTATAGGTTCCCGTGACGAGTGCATCGGTTCGCCTGTCTATTTCTTCTTTGAACTCGGCACGGATCAATTGACCGATAAATCTCAGTTGGTCAATCTGGATGAACTGGCGCGAGTGACGAAGAAATACAGATTATCCGTGACTGTTGCAGGTGCGGCCGACGCTGCCACTGGAACTGCCGATATAAACAATAAATAGAGCGCATCAAGAGCTGATTATATTGCCACGGA
>ENA-OOUZ01000889-OOUZ01000889.1-human-gut-metagenome-genome-assembly--contig:-NODE-889-length-12854-cov-5.343699_pt1 | contig 12854 bp, 6 predicted proteins | sample MGYA00241546_ERZ501274 | MGnify/ENA primary metagenome ERZ501274 (study PRJEB25962, sample SAMEA2042363) | human gut metagenome | biome: human gut; feature: human-associated habitat; material: faeces...
GAGGTCGGAAAACGAAAGTAGGAAGAAAACTACTTCGTTTTCCTCCTACTCGATTCATGCTTACTAAAACAAAAAAATAGTCAATCATAATCGTTTTTCCGTCAATTTTTCCGATTGATTGCCTGTGAAACCGAAAAGTGATAACTTTAAATCAGAAAAAAACGCTGTTATCATATCACATAACTGTACACAATGAAAAAGAAACTGATTACACTATTGTCATTAGTTGCTGTCTGCAGCATCTCTTTTGCACAGCAGTGGGCTCCGGCCGGTGAGAATATCCGGACCAGGTGGGCCGCTGAAGTAAACCCGGAAAATTGCCATGCGGAATATCCTAGACCGCAGATGGTACGCCCGGACTGGAAAAACCTCAATGGACTATGGGACTACGCCATCACGCCTAAAGACGTGGAATCTATGCCGGAAACTGCCGATGGGCAGATTTTGGTGCCGTTCTGCGTGGAATCATCACTCTCAGGAGTAGGAAAACGCGTGAGTGGAGACCAGCTGCTTTGGTATAGGACATCTCTTGTAAAACCGGCGAAATGGGACGGACGTAAGACCATCCTTCATTTCGACGCCGTAGACTGGTCAGCAGAGATTTATATCAATGGAAAACAAATAGCCTCCCACACCGGCGGATTCACTGCATTTTCGGTGGATGTTACTGAATATCTGAGTGATACGCCTGCGGAACTGGTAGTGAAAGTCTGGGATCCTACCGACGACCCGGCATATTCGATTCCGCGCGGAAAGCAGGTTTCCAACCCTAACGGCATCTGGTATACCCCTGTTACAGGCATCTGGCAGAGCGTCTGGATGGAGGCTGTCAATGCAAATGCACATATCACGGACTATAATGTGACCACAGATATTGCCACAGGCGAAATCTCCGTTACAGCTTCCTGTGAAGGCGCAGTCGACGGCGACAAGATTCGCGTGGACGTACTTCGCCCGAAAGTAGGTTACAATACCGAAAAACCTGGCTGGAGCATATTCCGCAAGGGCCGCGCTACCATTGCCGCAGGCGAAACCGCTACCGTGAAGGTTCGCCGTCCTAAACTCTGGAGCCCGGAAAAACCATATCTCTACGGCCTTAAAATAACATTGATCCGCGACGGAAAAGTCATCGACAAGGTTCAGGGATATACGGCAATGCGCAAGATTTCCGAGATGAAGGACGGAAAAGGCATCAAGAGACTCGCATTGAACGACAATATCCTTTTCCAGTTCGGACCGCTGGATCAGGGCTGGTGGCCTGACGGACTTTATACTGCTCCTACAGCGGAAGCCCTCGTTTGGGACGTTGAAGCTACTAAGGAATTGGGCTTCAATATGATACGTAAACATATCAAGGTAGAGCCGGCGCATTGGTATTATGCCTGCGACCGCCTCGGTATGATGGTTTGGCAGGATATGCCTTGCATCGGCTGTTACAATGAGCGCAGCCAGTGGGGACAGGACGAAGACTGCTACGGCGCAGGAAGCGACTATTGGGCCCGCAATGAGGACAATATGAAGAATTACTATAAGGAGTGGACCGAAATAATTTCTCAGCTTAAAAAGTATCAGTCCATCGTCGTATGGGTACCTTTCAATGAGGCCTGGGGACAGTTCGACACCAAGACCGTCGCCGACTTCACCAAGACAATGGATCCTACCCGTCTGGTCAATGCCGCTTCGGGCGGTAACTGGATAAAGGGCGCCGGCGAAATCCTCGACACCCATACATACCCTAATCCTTGTATGCGCATCCTTGACAGCGCCATGGTCAATGTCCTCGGTGAATATGGCGGCATCGGACGCCCTGTAGAAGGCCATACATGGGATATCGGCCGCAAATGGGGATATATCCAGTATGACACGGAGAAAAAGGTTACCGACACATATTGCATGTACGCACGCGACCTCATCGACATAAAACAGAATGACTGGTGTGCAGCCGCCGTCTATACACAGACGACCGACGTGGAAGGCGAAGTGAACGGATTCTACACGTACGACCGTGAGGTGCTGAAAGTAGACGCAAAACGCGTCCGCGAGGCCAATGAAGCTGTCATCAATGCTCCGTTGGAGGCTACTGTTCCTATTGTACGCCCTTCCGCATTCCATTATAAGGATCCTTCTGCCGGAGTACGTAACCAGTTGAACCTGTATGCATTGCGCAATGGTGACCTTACCATGCAGGTGACCGATTTCGGTGCCCATGTAATCAGCCTTTTCGCTCCGGACAGAAACGGAAACATTGACGATATCATAGTCGGTTATGGAGAGGGTGAGAAATATGTGCACAATACCGGCGAGAGATTCCTCGGTGCGACGGTGGGACGTGTGGCGAACCGTATCGGAGGCGGTAGATTTACCCTTGACGGTGTCACTTACAATCTGCCTAAGAACAACAACGGACAGACATTGCACGGCGGCCTTCTCGGTATAGATATGGTGGTCTGGAAATTGAAAGAGCGCACGGATTCTTCCATAACTCTCTCATATACAGCGCCTGACGGTCAGGACGGATTCCCTGGAAACCTCAGCATTGACCTTACATATACCCTCACCTCCGACAACGGCCTCGACATCGCTTACAAGGCTACGACCGACAAGGCCACGCCTGTCAACCTTTCAAACCACGCGTTCTATAACCTGCATGGCAGCAAGGGCGGCACAATCCTCGACCACGTGATTACCATCAATGCCGACAAGGTTACCCCTGTAGACAAGGTCCTGATTCCTACAGGCGAACATCTTGCCGTGGACGGAACGCCGTTCGATTTCCGCCAGCCTCATGCGATAGGCGAGAGAATCGGCGAGAATCACCCTCAGTTGGCGTTCTGCGGAGGATATGACCTTAACTGGGAACTCAATGTTCCGTCAGACGGCAATCTCCACAGCGTCTGCACCGTAAGTGACCCGACGACAGGCCGCAAGATGGAAATCCTTACTGACCAGCCTGGCCTTCAATTCTATAGCGGAAACTTCTTCGACGGCTCATATTGCGGCAAGGTGGAAGGTCAGCCTATCGGTTATCGTGAAGCCCTGGCTCTGGAGACCCAGAAGTGGCCTGATTCGATAAACCATCCCGGGTTCACAGACACCGTTCTCCGTCCGGGAGAGGTCTACACCCAGCATACCATCTACAAGTTCTCCGCTGAATAGGGGAGTAGTTCACGAAAATACAAACATCCGTGTGCAGGCGCGAAACCTTGCACACGGATGTTGTCTTTATTCTTCGTCTTCAGGCCAGCCCTGTGCGTGGACCGGGAGCTCGGCACCTTCAGGCGTTACCAATACGGCTCCGACGTCCGGTTTGGCCAGATGGCCGATGATGGAGAATGTCTGGAAGTCATGACGGAAAGTCTCGTACGCAGACATCGGTATGACATACAGGAGTTTGAAATCGTCACCACCGTTCAATGCAGCCGATACCGGGTCGATGTTCAGTCTCTTTCCCGCTTCGAAAGAATTACCCTCGAACGGAATCTTGTCGGTGTAAAGTTTCACGCCGAGGCCGCTGTCCCTCTGGAGTCTCTTCGCCACATCCGCAAGTCCGCGGTTCACGAGATAACCATAAGAAGGAATTATACCTGAATCGCCGAGTTGGCTGACAATGTTCGCGTCAATCTCCGGCTTCAGGTAAGAAGCCACCAGCATCTTATATCTTTCAATGTCCGGCTGACCGGTCAGCTCGCCGGCTTTCTCGAATTTCCTTTTTTCACGCTCCAGCAGACTCATGCCCAAAAATGACGCTCCGACATTGCCCGATATACATATAAGGTCCTTGCTGCTCGCGGATTTTCGATTCTCAGCGGTTTCAGGAGACGTTATTCCGCTGATAACTATACTGACAGTTAATCCGTTACGTGACGGAACGAGGTCCAAATCCGCTCTACTGATTTGATGCTCTTCTGCTGCTGTGCAGATACCATCCCACAATTCGTTCACCTGCGGCAGGTCCAATTTCGCCGAAATGCCCAATCTCACGGAAATCGACTGCGGTCTGGCAAGTGAAGCGTAAAGTTCTCCGACAGTACCGACGACGCACTTGTACCCGAGATGTTTCAATGGGAAATAAGTCAGGTCGAAGTCAATGCCTTCAAGCCATATTCTTGACGCGGTCCTCACCACGCTGCCTTTCTCTCCGCAGAGATAGGAAGTCCCGTCAGCCTGCTTGAAATGTGACTCCTCGAACAGAAGCCTTATGGCCTCGATTTTCCCTATATCGCTGAAATTCTTGTTTTCCATGTCAAAATACTCCTTCAAAGGTGCAAAAGTAATATTTTATTTCTAAATTCGTGCCCTCGAAGGATATACATATCAATGTTCAATAACACAAGACACATGTCGATTACAAGTAAAATTTTAATTCTTGCTTCTGCTTTGGTCATGGCTATACCGGTGGCTGCAAATCCGGGCACTCCTGATGAAATCACGGTCATCTCGTATAATATCAGAAATGGCGAGGCCAATGACGGGACGAATTCATGGCAATATCGCTATCCTACTTCTGCAATGATGATTATGGACCAGAAACCGGACATCTTCGGAGTTCAGGAAGCCTATGACTACCAGGTGGCATACCTTAAAGAATATTGCGAAGGATACAAATGCGTAGGCGTGGGCAGGGAAGACGGAAAGCATGACGGCGAGCACATGTCGATTTTCTACAATTCCAAGACCGTGAAACTCCTCAAATGGGGCACATACTGGCTCTCGGAAACCCCTGACAAGCCGTCACTCGGCTGGGATGCCGCATGTCGCAGGACTGCTACCTGGGCGCTCATGAAAGACAAGAAGAACGGCCGCAAGTTCTATTATGTGAACACGCATCTCGACCACGTGGGAATACTGGCGCAGAAAAACGGACTAGCCCTCATCGTGGACCGTATCAAGGCCATGAACAAGGAAGGATATCCGATGATTCTCACGGGAGACTTCAACGTGGAACCGTCAAATCCTGTATTGTCCGACCTCGACAAGATGATGACAAGTGCCAGAGACGCGGCAGTCAAGACCGACAAAGGCGGAACTTACCACGGATGGGGCAAGGAAAGCGAAGTCATTGACCATATTTATTACTCCGGATTCAGCGCCTGCACGCTTTTCGAAATCGTCAAGAAGTCTTATCTCGACAGAAAATTCGTGTCAGACCACTATCCTGTGCGCGCAGTGCTGATTTTCTAGGAAGCGTTCTTTCTGGAAACCTTGAACCTTAATCCCAGGTCTCTCACATCGGCGATGAAGTCAGCCGTGACGGAGATCTGGAATTTTTTGGATATGAACTCCACGGCATACTTCGTCTCAGGGTCATCCACATAGATGGAAACAGGGATATTGCCCTTGCTGGACTTGAGAACATGCACCAGATTCTTCCTGAAATCAGGATTGAGAACCTGTGCGGGAATCTCTATCCCGAACTCTGAAATCATGCTGTCTGACAGATTGCCCAGAAGGCTTATCTTCTTGACCTTGAACTTGTAAGGGACATTGGTCATCTTGTCCTTGTCCTCCGGCTTGGTGAAATATGCCTCCCTGATTTCGCCCTCCACGAATACTGCGGTGTGGTCCTTCAGGTATTCCATATAGGTCTCGTAATCCTTTCCGAAGAACGCCATCTCATAATTGCCGCTGAAATCCTCGATTACGGCCTTGGCGTACGGTTTCCCTGACTTGGAAGTCTTGGTCTCCACACTGTTGATGAAACCTGCCACGCAGACTTTCATCTGCTTCTTCCCGCGCTCGCACTCCGCCACCAGGTCATCCAGGTTCGCCAGCTTGCAATTCGTGAAAGCATTGAGCTCGAACTCATATCTCTTCAACGGATGGTCGGACAGATACATGCCCACCATTTCCTTCTCTTTCTGGAGAATTTCCAGGATATCAGGCTCCGCCGTCATCATAGGCGGCTCCGGCTTCTCCACCTTCAGCTCCGCCGCATCACCGAACAATGACGCCGCATCATCCTCTTCATTCTGTTTCGTGACAGAGGCGTAATTCATAAGATCATCAATGAATTGCAGCCCGCTCTTTCCACATGCGAAATACCTGCCACGTTCGATGCCGAAAGAATCGAATGCACCGGCATTGACAAGCGACTCCATTGCCTTTCTGTTGACCGTTCCGGACATCCGCACGCAGAAATCGTAGATGTCGGTGAACTGGCCGTGCTCGGTACGCTCCTTGACGATGGCGTCGACGATATTGGCACCGAAGCCTTTCATTCCGCCCATTCCGAAGCGGATGTCGCCGTTCTTGTTCACGGTGAAGTTCGACTCGCTTTCATTCACATCCGGGTTCAGAACCTTTATGCGATGCTTCTTGCAGTCTGCCATAATCGCCTGAATCTCAGTCATGTTGTTCTTGTTCATGCTGAGGTTGGCCGCCTGGAACTCCGACGGATAATGCGCCTTGAGCCATCCGGTCTGGTAACTTACCCAGGCATAGCACGTAGCATGGGACTTGTTGAACGCGTAGGAAGCGAACTTCTCCCAGTCCTTCCAGATTTTCTTCAGGACCTCTTCAGGGTGTCCGTTCTTCTTTCCGCCCTCGATGAACTCGCCGTAAAGGGACTGAAGAATGTCAATCTTCTTCTTACCCATCGCTTTACGGAGCTTGTCCGCCTTACCTTTCGAGAAACCTGCCACCTTCTGGGAGATAAGCATCACCTGCTCCTGGTAGACGGTGACGCCGTAAGTTTCCTTCAGGAACTCCTCCATCGCAGGAAGGTCGTATGTGATAGGCTCCTCGCCACGTTTTCTGGCAACGAATGACGGAATGTAGTCCATAGGTCCCGGACGATAAAGCGCATTCATGGCGATAAGGTCCTCGAAACGCTCCGGATGCAGTTTCTGGAGCCACTCCATCATACCCGGCGACTCGAACTGGAACACGCTCTTCGTATCACCGTTCGAATAAATCTCGTACGCCTTCGGGTCGTCGATAGGAATCTTCTCTATGTCAATGTCTATTCCGAACCTTTTCTTTACCTCCGCGAGACAAATCTTGATGATGGACAATGTCCTGAGTCCCAGGAAGTCCATCTTGAGCATACCCACATCCTCGATGAACGAACCCTCATATTGGGACACCCATACTTTCTGGTCCGTAGCCTTGTCCACGCCCAGGGTGATAGGGATATAATCCGTGAGGTTTCCACGACCGATGATCATTGCGCAGGCATGGATACCTATCTGGCGGATGCAGCCTTCAAGCTGGAGCGCGTATGTGAGCACTTCCCTGACCAGAGGAGAACCGTTTTCCAGCTCGTTTTTCAGTTCAGGAATATACTTTACGCAGTTTTTCAGCGTCGGTTTCTTGTCGACTTCCTTCTTGACGACCTTGAACCGCTTTCCATCCCTTTCTATGACTCTTTCTCCGTCCTCCGGTTCCTCTCCCTCCTTCAATTCCACCTCAGAAGTCTCCGTTACGGAAATCGGCTTGTCAGGAATCATCTTGGTAAGCCTGTTCGACTCGTCCAGAGGCAACCGGCTGATACGCGCCACGTCCTTGATGGCACCCTTCGCCGCCATTGTGCCGAAAGTGATGACATGCGACACATGGTCCACGCCGTAATGGTCTTGTACATACTGGATTACGCGATAACGTCCGTCATCGTCGAAGTCCACGTCGATATCCGGCATTGACACACGCTCCGGGTTGAGGAAACGCTCGAACAGGAGATCGTACTTGATAGGGTCCAAATTGGTGATACCCAAGCAATAAGCAACGGCGGAACCCGCAGCGGAACCACGGCCCGGTCCCACGGAAATGCCCTGTGCCCTCGCTGCCGCGATATAGTCCTGCACGATGAGGAAGTAGTCCGGGAAACCCATTCGGGAAATGGTCTTCAACTCGAAATCCAGACGCTCCGACGTCACCTCATCCAGAACATCGCCATAACGCTCATGCGCACCCTTGTAGCAGAGGTGACAGAGGAATGCCACCGAATGACGGAACTCCTCCCCACGGTCGTTGCCCTTCTCGTCGCATCTGCCCGCGTCGATCACGCCCTTGTATTTTTCCAACTGATTGTCAATGTCTGCGAGAAAGTCCGGGTCAATCTGGAACTTGGGAAGAACGTGTCCACGGTCAATCGTGTAGCGCTCGATCTTGTCGCAAATCTCTACCGTATTCGTGATGACTTCAGGATGGTCAGGGAACAATGCTGCCATCTCCTCCTCGCTTTTCAGATACTCCTGCTGGGTATATCTAAGTCTGTTAGGATCATCAATAAACGCATTGGTTGTCAAGCAAATAAGCCTGTCATGCGCAGCTCCGTCCTCTTTTCTCACGAAATGGGAGTCGTTCGTGGCAATGACTTTCACGCCATGTTTTTCCGCAAGGTCGAAAATTACCTCGTCATACTCCTTCTCCTTTTCGTAGACTTCAAGCGAAAGCCCCGGAACCTCCGTCTTATGGAGCATGACTTCCAAGTAGTAATCATCCTTGAACACCCTCTTGTGCCACTCTATGGCCTTTTCCGCCCCCGCTATGTCTCCTGCAAGGATAAGTCTCGGAATCTCTCCCGCCATGCAGGCAGAAGAACAGATGATATCGTCATGATACTTCTCTATGACCTCGTGAGATACCCTCGGCTTGTAATACATACCCTCGAGATGGCCTGTAGATACGATTTTCATCAAGTTCTTGTAGCCATTGTAATTCTTTGCCAACAAGATAAGGTGGTAATACCCCTTCTCCTTCACCCGGTGGTCTCCCTTGGAAACATAAATCTCGCATCCGATGATCGGTTTTACGTTCGGATGTTTGGCGGCGAACTTGAAAAATTCCTTCACGCCGTACATGTTTCCATGGTCCGTGATGGCAAGACCGGGCATGCCGAGTTCATCGGCTCTGTTGAACAGGTTCTCTATAGATGCCTGACCGTCAAGAATGGAGTATTGCGTATGTACGTGGAGGTGAACGAATGCCATAACAGTATCTTTCTTATAGACTGACAAAGATACGAAAAATCCCCCGTTTTAAGGAGTATTTTTACTCACCCGTAGGACGGCTTCAGTGATTTGTTGCTAGTTTAAATTAAAAACCGACGTATTGACCATCAAATTTTTTATATTTGTAGACGACCCCAAATCGAATTGCTGATGGAACGGATTGGAAAAATTATTTTAGCAGTGCTGATTCTGGCATTTGCGCAGACGGCATTTGCGCAGCAGAACAGACAAACGTACAGCATCTCAGGAAAAATCATTGATGCTAAGACAGGCGAAGCGGTAATCGGAGCGGCGGTCAATGTGGAAGACACCGGTATCTGGGCAATATCGGACGAAAAGGGCGCCTTCACATTGACGGAAATCAAGCCGGGAAGCTACTCGGTAGTGTTTTCATGCCTTGGATTCGTGGACAAGACGCTCTCGTTCGTCGTGCGCAAGGACATTCCCAACCTGACCATCAAGCTCGACCAGAACACGCTCGCACTCAACAGCGTGGTCGTCACGGCAGAGCGCGACAAGGAAGGCATGAATACCTCTTTGAAATTCGGTGCCAATGCCCTTAATCACCTGCAGATGAGCAATGTGACTGACATCAGCGCGCTTCTTCCCGGTGGCAAAACCGTGAATCCCGACCTGACTTCAGAAAATGCCGTTTCTATCAGAAGTGGCGGTCTGGCTATAGGAAATGCTGCTTTCGGAACCGCCCTCGAAGTGGACGGCGTCCGTGTCGGGAACAATGCTTCCTTCGGCTCTATGTCAGGAACCGGCACACGTAATATCTCCACGGAAAATGTCCAGTCCATCGAAGTCATAACAGGAGTTCCTTCAGCTGAATATGGCGATTTGAATAGCGGAATGGTGAGAATCAACACCCGTAAGGGATTGACACCCTGGAATATAACCTTCGCTGTGAATCCCAGGACATATCAGGCATCCGCATCCAAGGGCATTGACCTGAATCATAGGGGCGTGCTGAACGTCAGCGCCGAATGGACGCGCGCGACGAAGAAACTGTCGTCGCCGTACACGTCGTATACGAGGCGCGGTTTCTCGGCATCTTACAGCAATACTTTCAAGAAGGTGCTGAAATTCGAAATTGGCGCGACCGGCAATATCGGCGGTATGAATACGAAAAACGACCCCGACGCCTACACCGGGACATGGAGTAAGTTGAGGGACAATGTTTTACGTGCCAATACCTCGCTTACGTGGCTTCTTCGCAAGTCGTGGGTTACAAACTTGAAGTTCGATGCGTCAGTGAACTACAATGACAACCGCTCCCAGGATCATGCTTACGGTTCGTCGGCTTCCTTCAAGCCGGCGGTCCATTCGGAACAGGAGGGTTATTATCTTGCGGACAAGCTGCCTAAGAGCTATTTTTCTGATAAGGTGGTGGATTCCAAGGAGTTGGACTATGCTGCATCGCTGAAATACGAGTGGTTCTGGAAGTCAGGAAAGAAAATCAGCAAGCTGAAGGCCGGTGTCCAGTGGAAGGCCAACGGCAATGTCGGTGAGGGTGAATACTACAAGGATCCTTCTCTCGCTGCAGACGGCTATCGTCCAAGGCCTTACAGCCAATATCCGTTCATGCACAATGTTGCCGTATACGCAGAAGAAGATTATACTTTCCCTATCGGCAAGACCACGCTTCAGGTTTCCGCAGGTCTGCGTATGGAGAATCTCTTCGTGAAAGATACCGATTACAAGAACGTCAGCAGCCTGTCTCCGCGTTTCAATGCCAAGTGGAAGGTTTCGGACAATTTTTCTGTCCGCGGCGGCTGGGGAGTGAGCGAGAAGCTTCCGTCATTCTACATCCTCTATCCGGTACAGAATTACCGCGATATCCAGACATTCGGTTTCTCGCACGGCGATTCGTCTTCGTATGTCTATTATACTCAGCCATATAAGATGCTTTTCAATGAAAATCTGAGATGGCAGAAGAACTACAATGCCGAGTTCGGTATAGAGACATATTTCTGGCGCACGTCCGTTTCACTCGTCGGTTTCTTCAACAAGACGAAAGCTCCTTATGCGTACCGGAAGACATATATTCCGTTCAGTTACAACATAATGACGCTGCCTGCAGGTTACAAGGTGCCTGACAATCCGCAGATTCGAGTGGATGACCAGACGGGGCAGGTCTATATGCGCGGAACTGATGAAGATTTCTGGACTCCGATGGATACCAAGGTGACCGACAAGACATTTGCAGAGTCGCAATTGCCAGGAAACGGGGATGACATATATCGTACAGGCGCGGAACTCATCATTGACTTTCCGGAAATCGCCCCGATAAGGACCAAGTTCAGACTGGATGCCAATTACTCGTTTACCCGTTATGTCGACAACACATTGAGCTGGGACTATCGCAACGGCTGGTCGCATACTAGCCTGCCGAACCGGTCCTACCAATATGTCGGCATTTACGCCAACGGCGGGGCAAACAGCACATTCAACGGAAAGAAGGCTCATAACCTGAATGCCAACCTGACCGCGATCACGCACATCCCGGAGGCGAGAATTGTCATCACCTGCCGTCTGGAAATGTCGCTTCCGCAATCTGTCAAGCTACCAGGGCAAGCCGTATGCGTACAATGTCAATGCTGAGGGCTTCGAGGCTACCGGCGGTGACATCTACAAGTCCAACAGCTACACGGCTATCCGTCCTGTAAAATATATGGATGAGAACGGTGTGGTGCATGACTTTACGGACAAGGAGGCCGCAGATCCGACATTTGCCAACCTTATAGTGAAGTCCAGCAACGTCTACACTTTTGCGCAGGATGGTTATGGTGCGTATTTCTCTGCCAATCTGAGCGTTACGAAAGAAATCGGAGACCATGTGTCACTTTCTTTCTTCGCCAATAACTTTACCAATTCCCGCAAGTTCGTGACTTCCAAGGCTACCGGCGTAAGCGCGATTTTCACTCCGGCATTCTATTACGGACTGACTTGCAGACTTAAATTCTGAATGATATGAAAAAGATATTTTATATAGTTCTTTCTGCATTGGCATTGGCCTCCTGCGTGAACCTGAAAACTGTGGATCCGTATTCGGGGGCATTGTACCGTCTGGTCATTGAACCTTCTTATCCTGAGGATTTTCCTTCGGAGATCAAGGGGGGGGCTACGATTACCGTGACAGACAGGAATCGCGGGAATAGTTATACTCAGAGCACGAAGGCTGACGGTAATGCCGAGATCGAGTTGCCGGCCGGCAGTTACCGCGTGTCCTATTCGAGCAGTTATGACGGGGTGTCGTATAATGGTTCCGTAGATAAGGTGATTCTGGATGGCTCCAGGTCTGTTTCCTTTTCGATCAGGGATGCCCGTTCCGGAAAGATTGTCTTCAAGGAAATTTATTGCGGAGGTTGTACGAAATATCCGGAAGAGGGTACCTACAACTCTGATTCTTATGTGATTCTGCATAACAATACTTCCGAGGTCCAGTATCTTGACGGGCTTTGCTTCGGCGCTGTTGATCCGTACAATGCCGGTTCAAGCAATGTCTGGGTTACTACTGACCCTGTAACGGGCGAGACCATTTATCCTGATTTCGTTCCGGTCGTGCAGGCCGTATGGCAGATTGGCGGAGATGGAACCAGATTCCCGTTGGAACCGGGCAAGGATGCGGTAATCGTGGTTTATGGTGCCATCGACCATGCCGCCACATATCCTAATTCGGTGAATCTGAACAATTCGGATTATTTCGTATGCTATAATTCGAACTATTTCAATATGACATCATATCATCCTGCACCGGGAAACAACATTCAACAGGAAAGGATACTGGATGTCGTAGTGAAGTTGGGAGAAGCGAAGGCCTACACGCTTTCTCAGAATTCTCCTGCTGTCGTGATTTTCAGGACTCCTGAAGGAACTACCATGAGAGAGTTCGTTCAG
>ENA-OOUZ01000895-OOUZ01000895.1-human-gut-metagenome-genome-assembly--contig:-NODE-895-length-12783-cov-2.632935_pt1 | contig 12783 bp, 13 predicted proteins | sample MGYA00241546_ERZ501274 | MGnify/ENA primary metagenome ERZ501274 (study PRJEB25962, sample SAMEA2042363) | human gut metagenome | biome: human gut; feature: human-associated habitat; material: faeces...
GGCGCTGATTGGCACCACCCTTGTTCCGCTGCTGTCCGGTCTGTTCGGATGATCAAAGCACCATCTTTCACCCGCTTCCGGAGGATAACGGAAGCGGGTTCCGCAGGAGGGATGTCCTTTGAATTTCATCTGGGATAAAATCACGGAATGGCTGAAAGGGCTGCTGGTCAGCGGCATCATCAGCAACCTGTCTGGTCTGTTTGATGCCATCAACACCCGCGTGGGCGAGGCGGCGGCGGTCGTCGGCACAACGCCGCAGGCATGGCACGGCGGCATCTTCCAGATGATTCGCAGCCTGTCGGAAAACGTCGTTGTACCGATTGCAGGCATTATTCTGACCTTCATCATGTGCTTAGAACTGATTCAGATGCTTATTGACCGAAACAGCCTGCATGACTTTGACACCTTCCTTTTCTTCAAGTGGATTTTCAAGACCTTCGCCGCAGTGCTGATTGTCACCAACACATGGAATATCGTGATGGCGGTTTTCGATGTTGCGCAGAACGTCGTCAGTCAGGCATCGGGCATCATCATCGGCGATACCGCGCTGGATGCTGCCGCGCTGCTTGGAGACATGGAGCAGGCGCTGATGGCAATGGAAATCGGCCCGCTGTTCGGGCTGTGGTTTCAGTCCTCGCTGATGGGCATCTTGGCGTGGGTGCTGAGCATCTGCATCTTCATCGTCATATATGGGCGTATGATTGAGATTTACATGGTCACATCCATTGCGCCGATTCCGATGGCGACGATGGTGAATCGGGAATGGGGGCAGATGGGCAGCAACTATCTGCGGTCGCTCTTTGCGCTGGGTTTTCAGGCATTCCTCATCATGGTCTGCGTCGCGATTTATGCGGTACTCGTGCAGGGCATCAGCGCCGGCGGCGACATCGGCACCGCCTTGTGGACGTGCATCGGCTACACGGTGCTGCTGTGCTTCACGCTCTTCAAAACCAGCAGCGTCGCGAAGTCCGTGTTTAATGCCCGCTGACCGCTCATCCCAAAACAGTAGCAGAGGTTTCTGGGAACAGCTTATCCACATGGCATCCACAAGCAATCCACAAGAAATCCACAGGCACTGCAAAGACTGTGGAAAACAGCGGCGCAGGAAACAAAACCTATGCGCTGCAGGAAGGAGCAATAGGCAATGGCATATGTCTCGATTCCCAAGGACTTGTCGCGCGTCAAGTCCAAGTTTCTTTTCAACCTGACGAAGCGTCAGGTCGTCTGTTTCGGGCTGGGGGCGCTGATAGGCGTTCCCGCCTTCTTTCTGGCGAAGGATGCGCTGGGTGTCAGCCCTTCGGTGCTGCTCATGATGCTGCTTATGCTGCCGTTTTTTTTGCTGGCGATGTTTGAACGGCATGGGCAGCCGCTGGAAGTGCTGATTCGGCATTTCATTCAGGCGCGATTCGTGCGTCCGCGCATCCGTGTCTGGCAGAACGACAATTTCTACAAAACGATTGACCGGAGTATCCGCAATCAGCAGGAGGTGCAGAAGATTCTTCGTGGCAAACAAAGAAAAAATCAAGCTGACAAGGGCTGAGAAACGGCAGCTGCAGGCACTCATGCGCAGCCGTCAGCAGCGGAAGAAACCGCCGCATTCCGTACAGGAGACGATTCCGTATGAACGCATGTGGCCGGATGGCATCTGCCGCGTCAGCCCAAGTTACTACACGAAGACTGTGCAGTTCTGGGACATCAACTATCAGCTGGCGCAGAACGAAGATAAAAGCGCCATCTTCGAGGGCTGGTGCGACTTCCTGAACGCCTTTGACAGCAGCGTGCATTTGCAACTCTCGTTTCTGAACCTGACAGCGAATGCGGATGCCGTTGAGCAGCGCATTCTGCTTCCCGACAAGGCGGACGGCTTCGACGCAATCCGCCGCGAATACACGGAAATGCTGCAAAACCAGCTTGCCAAGGGCAGCAACGGGCTGAGCAAACGAAAGTACCTGACTTTCGGCGTGGAATCGGAAAACTACCGGACGGCAAAGCCGCGTCTGGAGCGCATGGAGACAGATTTGCTCAATCACTTCAAGCGCCTTGGGGCGGCAGCCGCTCCGATGGATGGCAGAGAGCGCTTGAAGCTGATGTACGATATGTTCCATCTGGATGCGCAGACACCGTTCCTGTTTGACTGGAAATGGCTTGCGCCCACCGGACTGCGCACGAAGGACTTTATCGTTCCCTCTTCCTTCAAATTCGGGGAGCGGCAGCGTTTCGACATGGGCAGCAAAGTGAGCGCGGTCAGCTTCTTCTCCATTCTTGCGTCCGAACTCAATGACCGCTGTCTGGCGGAGTTCCTCGCAATGGATTCCTCCCTTGTGGTGAGCTTTCACTTGCAGGCGATTGACCAGACCGCAGCCATCAAGGACATTAAGCATAAGCTCACGGCGCTGGATCAAATGAAGATTGATGAGCAGAAAAAAGCCGTCCGCGCCGGATATGACATGGAAATTCTGCCGTCTGATTTGGCTGCTTACGGCGGCGAAGCAAAAAAGCTGCTGGAAGAATTGCAGAACCGCAACGAGCGCTTCTTCTTGGCGACACTGCTGGTGATGAACACGGCGGACAACCACCATCAGCTGGATTTGGACGTGAAGCAGGCGCAGAGCATTGCTTTGCAGCACAACTGTCAGCTGATTCCGCTGGACTACCAGCAGGAGGCTGGCATGGTGTCCTGCCTGCCGCTGGGCGAGAACCAAATCCAGATTCAGCGCGGACTCACCACTTCGGCGGCGGCGGTCTTTATGCCGTTTACGACGCAGGAACTGTGTCAAAACGGCGCAGAAGCGCTGTACTACGGCTTGAATGCGCTGTCCAACAACCTGATTATGGTGGATCGGAAGCAGCTGAAAAATCCCAACGGGCTGATTTTGGGTACACCCGGTTCAGGCAAATCCTTCTCCGCCAAGCGCGAAATGAGCAATGTCATGCTGGTCACGGACGATGATGTCATCATCTGCGACCCCGAAGGTGAATATGCACCGCTTGTTGCGCAGTTCGGCGGGCAGGTCATTCAAATTTCGCCGACCAGCAGCAATTACATCAATCCGATGGAAATCAATCTGAATTACAGCGACGATGACAATCCGCTGTCGCTGAAATCGGATTTCATTCTGTCCTTGTGCGAGCTGATTGTCGGCGGGCGGGACGGTTTGCAGCCCATTGAGAAAACGGTGATTGATCGTGCTGTCCACATTGTGTATCAGCCGTACCTGAATGACCCGCAGCCGGAAAACGTGCCGATTCTGGAAGATTTGTACAACGCGCTTCGTCAGCAGACGGAGAAGGAAGCGCAGACGCTGGCAACGGCGCTTGAAATCTATGTGACGGGCTCGCTGAATGTGTTCAACCACCGCACGAATGTGGATGTCAACAGCCGCATGGTCTGCTATGACATCAAGGAGCTGGGAAAGCAGCTGAAAAAGCTCGGTATGCTGATTGTGCAGGATCAGGTCTGGGGGCGCGTGACGGCAAACCGCAGTGAAGGCAAGTCCACCCGGTATTACATGGATGAGTTTCATCTGCTGCTTCGCGAGGAGCAGACCGCTGCTTATTCCGTTGAAATCTGGAAGCGATTCCGCAAGTGGGGCGGCATCCCGACGGGCATTACGCAGAACGTCAAGGATCTGCTGGCCAGTCAGGAAGTCGAGAACATTCTGGAAAACTCCGACTTCATCTGCATGTTGAATCAGGCATCCGGCGACCGGGAGATTCTGGCGAAGAAGTTAGGCATTTCGCCGTATCAGCTATCCTACGTCACGCAGAGCGGCGAGGGTGAAGGGCTGCTGTTCTACGGCAATGTGATTCTTCCATTTCAGGATCATTTCCCGAAGAATACCATGCTGTACAAGGTGATGACCACCAAACTGTCGGACAAGGCAGTGCAGAATGAACATTAAACACAGGAGGTGCATTCCATGACATATGGTTTGGTGCTGGGCAGCTGCATTTTCTGCACCGTGCTGACGCTGGCAGTGTACGCGCTGCTGCGTGCGGCAGCGGAAGCAGACCACGGGAGCGAGGAAATGTATCAACGGATGCAGCATAAGGAAGGGCGGCGCTGATGGAAAAGGAGCGCCATTGCGGCACATCCCGCTTGCAGTTCAGCAAGGAGGAACAGATGCAGGCAGTACGCGCCGGTCAGCCTGAAAGAAGCCATTCGCCGCTGCTTCACCAAGGTATTCATGCAGCCCATGTCCAGCTCCATCATCAGGCGGCAGAAGCCAATGAAGATGAGAACAGCGCTGTGCAAGCCGCGCTGACAGCAGACGACATGCAGGAAGAAGCGTTCCGGGCGGCGGCGCACGCGGGGAAAGCCCCCAAGCGGCACAATACCCGCTGGCAGCAGAAACGCGCCATCCGGCAGCAATATGCAGCCGCAAAATCTTCCCGCAGTCCAGCCAATCACATTGCTCCCGCGCCGAAGGTAGCAGCAAATGCGGTTCCCAAAGCCGAAAACATCAAGAAAAGGCTGCGCCAGACGTTTGCCCGCCATCCGACGGCTTGGGCGGTGCTTGCGCTGGCGGCGCTGCTCCTTGCGGTGATGAGCAGCCTGCAATCCTGTACGCCGCTGGCGCAGTCGGTGCTGGAATCCATCGTGATTGGCACTTATCCGGCGGAGGAAGCAGACGTAAAAGCGGCGGAAAGCGCGTATGCCAGCATGGAAAGACAGCTCAAAGAGGAAATGATCAATTACGCCCGCAATCATCCGGAATATGATGAAGTGAAGGTGGATGCAGACGAAATTTGGCACGATCCCTATGTGCTGATTGCCATCATCTCCGCCTGCTTCGATGGACAGGACTGGACGCTGGAAACCGCTATGCCGGTGCTGGACAAATACTTCAAGCTCCAGTACATCGTAACAGAATCCGTAACGACGCAAAGGAAGTACCGCACGGAAACCGAGCAGCGGTACAACCCGGAAACAGAACGCATGGAGACAGTGACGCTTCGCGTACCGTATGCTTATACAGTCTGTCATGTGCGGCTGGAAAACAGGAATCTGTCGCATCTGCCCGTTGTCAGCATGAGCCATCACACGATGGGCATGTACGCGCTGTACATGGCGACGCACGGCAATATGGAGGGCATTTTCCACGGCAATCCTTACGCTGTCCCGCTCAAAGACCCCATGCTGTACGACATTCCCGACGAGACGCTCGCAAGCAGCCCGACTTTCGCCGCACTCATGGCGGAGGCGGAAAAATATATCGGCTATCCATATGTCTGGGGCGGCGCGTCACCCGAAACCAGCTTCGACTGTTCGGGCTTCGTCAGCTATGTATTCACCAATTCCGGCGTATACAATACGGGCAGACTGGGCGCAAAAGGACTGCGGAGCTTGTGCCGGAACGTTCCGGCAGCACAGGCAGAACCGGGCGACGTGGTGTTCTTTGAAGGCACGATGGGCGACGGCGTGGATGGCATTACGCACTGCGGCATTTATGTCGGCAATGGCATGATGATTCACAGCGGAAGTCCCATTGGCTACGCGAATTTGAACGACGCCTACTGGAAAAGCCACTTTCATTCGTTCGGGCGGATGCCCGGTCTGTAACCATTTTCGGGGAGTCCAGCGCATGGACTCCCTTTTTCCTACCACTTTTTATCCACATTTGAAAGGAGAACAATATGCAGAGAAACATGAACCGTTCGATTCCCGCAGGGGAAGCAATGGATATTGCCAAGCAGGTGCTGCTTGCGATGTTGATGCTGATTCTGCTGTCCGTGCTGATTCCGGCGCGGGCAGAAGAAGCAGTATCCCCGATGATTGTCAGTGAGACGGCGAACAGTCCGGAATATCCTGCGCTGGAAGCGGATATTCCCGTCATCACCTCGGAGGGAAAAAGCAATGTGAAAATCGCCGGGGTCAAGTCGAAAAACAAGCTGGTGCGCTACACCATCCCGGAAACGCTGCTCCGGGCAGACGAAAACTTTCTGGCGCTGATGGTGGAAGCGGAAAAGTACATCGGCTATCCGTATGTATACGGCGGCAGCAAGCCGTCCACCGGGTTTGACTGCTCCGGCTTTGTGTGCTGGGTATTCCGCCAGTCGGGGGTCTATGATACCGGTCGGCTGGGTGCAAAAGGGCTGTATTCGCTCTGCACGGATGTCAGCCGGGACGAGGCGCGCCCCGGCGACTTGGTATTCTTCACGAAAACGATGGGTGCAGACGTGAAGGGCATCACCCATGTGGGCATTTATGTCGGCAATAACATGATGCTTCACGCGGGCGACCCGGTTGGCTTTGCGGATTTGCAGAGCGACAAATGGGCGAAGAAAATCTATGCCTTTGGCAGACTGCCCGTTCAGCAGGGAGCGCAGGCGAATGAGTGAACCCAAGAAACGCTACCCTGCAGACCGCATCAAGCTCCATGCATTGCTGGAACGGAAAGAAAACGAGCTGTGCCGATTAACTGAAGAGGTCAATCAGCTGCGTGCGCGCGTGAAAGAAGCAGACCGCACTGCCATCAATGCCACCTGCGAGCTGTATGCGCTGACACCGGAAATGCTCTCGGCGTTCCTCCGAACGAAATTCGGCACGCAGGACAATGCCTCTGAAATCCCCGCTGCCTCCCAATTGCCCGAAGGAGAAAATGAATGAAGCGAAAATTGAAACAATGGACAGCTGTCCTCTGCCTGCTGATGCTGCTGGCGGCGAGCCTGCATCTTGCGCGGGCGGAAAGCGCGCCGGCGCAGGAAGACTGCGCCCCGTACCGTATTGTGCTGACAGCCCCCGGCGGCTGGAACCGCAGCAACAGCGCCATCATCACGGTGAGCGTGAAGGACGAGCAGAATCTTGGCTGGTACCAAATGGCGTACCGGATGAACGACGGCGACTGGACGGACTGCGAGCAGCTGTTTGACAAGAGCAAGGCGGAAATCGCGGTGCATGAGAACGGCATGTTTACCTTTCGCATCACCGACCCACACGGGCATACGTTTGAAGAAAGCATCCGCGTCGCCGTCATTGACCGAAGCGCACCGACCGTGAAAGCAAGCATCACCGGGACAACCTTGCAGGTAGAAGTGCAGGATGACTTATCCGGCGTGGCAGGTGTGCAGGTCAACAGCATGCTTTTCACCGAGCAGCAGTCGGGGAGCATCATCCGGATTGCGCTGGATGATACGCTGGCGCGGTACGACACGCTGTCCATCCGCGCTTTCGACTATGCCGGAAACTTCTCCGAGCCTGTGCTGCTCAATAATCCCTGCTACGAAGATGCCGTGCGGGTGACGGCAGCACCGACCAATTCGCCGAAACCGACAAGGCAGCCCAATTCTACGGAGAAAATCACCATCCAGCCGACGGCAACGAAGCGTCCGAACGGGCTGGGCGGCTCGCTGATTTACGTTAGCGAAGAAACTGCGCCGACAGCAGCGCCGACACAAGCGCCGTCCCCGACACCAGTCATCCAGTACGTTCCTATCGGACCGGGAATGCCCTACAAGGCGGACGGCAATGCCCATACGCTGGATGTGTTGTACAGCGCTGCGACCAACAAACAGTTTATCACCCTGCAAAGCAAGAACGGCAGCACCTTCTACCTCGTTATCGACTACGACAAGCCCATTGACGAAGCGGCGGAAATGTACGAGACATACTTCCTCAATCTGGTGGATGAACGGGATTTGCTGGCGCTGCTGTCCGACGAAGAGAAGGAGAAACTGCCGACCCCGTCGCCTGAAATCATCTATGTAACGCCTGTTCCCACGACCGTACCGATGCCAACTGCCGTGCCAGCTGTGCCGGAAAAGGCGGGTAGCTCCGACCGAATGACGGCAGTGCTTGCGCTGGGCGCTATCCTGCTGCTGGGCGGCGCGGGTGCTTTTGTGCTGGTGAAGTACCGCAGAAACAGCGCGCGTCATCGGGCAGACAACGATTTTATGCTGGATGACGACGATGAAAGTGCCGAATAAGGAGGAGCCGCATGGAGTTGTATATCGCAGAAAAGCCCAGCGTGGGGCGCACCATTGCCAGCGTCATCGGCGCAAATGAGCGAAGAGACGGCTATTGGGAGGGAAACGGCAGGATGGTCAGCTGGTGCATCGGACATCTGGTAGCGCTGGCGATGCCGGAAGCGTACCGCAGCGATTATCAGCGCTGGCGTTACAGCGATTTGCCCATTCTGCCCGAAAAGTGGCAGTACACCGTCGTTGCGGAGACGAAAAAGCAGTTTGAGCTTCTTCGCCGCCTGATGCATGACAGCCGCGTGACGAGCCTTGTCTGCGCGACCGACGCAGGACGCGAAGGCGAGCTGATTTTCCGGCTGGTCTATGCAATGGCAGACTGCCGAAAAGAGGTGCGCCGCCTCTGGATTTCCTCGATGGAAGAAAGTGCGATTCGCCAAGCCCTTTGCCGGATGAAGCCCATGCGCGACTATGACAATCTTTATCGGGCGGCGCTGTGCCGCGCGCAGGCGGATTGGCTGATTGGCATCAACGCCACGCGCCTGTATTCGCTGCTGTATGGGCGGCCGCTTCCGACGGGGCGCGTCATGAGCCCGGCGCTGGCGATGCTGGTGCAGCGGGAAGCGGCGATTGCTGACTTTCAATCCACCCCGTTCTTTGCCGTAAAGCTCGAAACTGACCCGCTTGCCGCAAAGTCGGAACGCATGGATAGCCTGACCGAAGCCCGTGCCCTGCTGGAATGCTGCAATCGCGCGCCGTATGCAGTGGTGCAGAAGATTGCACGCAGGCAGCGCAGCGAGCATCCGCCGCTGCTGTATGATTGACCACGCTTCAGCACGATGCCAACCGGCTGTTTGGCTTCACTGCCCAGCAGACGCTGGATTACGCCCAGAGTCTGTACGAGAAGCAGCTGCTGACCTACCCGCGCACGGACAGCCGGTATCTGACGCAGGACATGCAGGAGAAACTGCCGGAACTGGCTGCCCGCGTGTGCCGTGCGCTACCTTTCGCATCCGCCTTGGAACTGCACCCGCATCCCGAACGGGTTGTGGATGACAGCAAAGTCAGCGACCACCCCGCCATTATTCCAACCGCCGCAATGCCCGCTCAGGAGCAGCGCATCAATGCCCTGACGACCGGCGAACGCGATTTGCTTCACCTCGTCTGCACCCGCCTGCTGTGCGCGCTGGAAGAACCTTTCGTGTATGAAGAAACAGCCGTCATGCTGGTGTGCGGTGCGCATGAATTTGGGACGAAGGGCAGGCGGATTACCCGGATGGGATGGAAGAGCATTTGGTACACCTTCCGCGGAAGCCTTGGCGGACGGATGAACGAAGAGGAGAAGATGCAGGAAAACGTCATCTCGGCTGACCTTGCAGAAGGTGCAAAACTGCCGATTCTCCGTGTATCCATTGAGGAAGGAAAGACCACCCCGCCGCCGCATCACACCGAAGGCACGCTGCTGCACGCAATGGAAACCGCCGGTGCAGCGGACATCCCCGAAAATGCGGAGCGGAAAGGCATCGGCACACCTGCCACCCGTGCCGCCATTTTGGAGAAACTGATTGAAACGAAGCTGATTGAGCGCGTCGGGGAAAAGCGGAAGAAGGTGCTTGTGCCGACGACCAAGGGGAAAGCCCTTGCCGCGGTTCTGCCGGAAAGTCTGCGTTCGCCCCTGCTGACATCTGCATGGGAGCAGCGCTTGCAGCAAATTGAACAGGGTGCGGAGAAGCCCGAAGATTTCATGCGGGATATTCAGGCTTTTGTCAAAGAGCTGATGGTGAATCCGCAGCGCGCTGAACATGCGGAGACGCTGTTTCCGCCGCTCCGGGAGAAAATCGGCAGCTGCCCGAAATGCGGTGCGGCGATCACGGAGCATCCCCAGGGGTATCTGTGCGAAAACCGTATCTGCGGATTCGCACTCTGGAAAAAGGGCGGTATCCTTGCCCATGCGGAAATACCCCTGACTGCTGCCGAAGCAAAGACGCTGCTGACAAAGGGGACTGTCCGCAAAACCGGCTTGCACTCCACCCGCACCAACGCCCGCTATGATGCTGTGCTGCATCTTGATTTCGACAAGGATGGCAGGGCAATCCTGCGCCCGCGCTTTGACTGATGAAAGGATGATAAAAATGAAGAAACTCATGGCGCTCCTGCTCGCGCTGCTGACCTGCTTTGCCGCTGCCTTAGCGGATACTGGAAGTAGACCGGAAATTCCGCAGGGAACGCTGAATGCTGAGGTAATGTCGTTTACGCCGGGGCAAACCTATGCGGTGTATTCCGCGCCGGACAGCAGAAGCATCCGCGGTGCGAAAGGACGCGCGCGGGTCAGCACCAACGGCTGGATTCAGGTGTTCGGCGCGGAAGGCGACTGGCTGCTGGTGCAGTATGCCATCACCCCGGAGCACTGCCGCATCGGGTATATTGACAAGAATGCACTGCCCCAAGATGCCGCTGTTCCCGCACTGGCGCTGGAAGCCGTGCCCGCCATCGTCAGCTATGACGTTTCCGTAACGGATGACCCGCTGATGAGCCAGACGCCGCTGACCCGCCTGACGGAAAACACCAGCGTGACAGCGCTTGCGAGCATGGGCGAATGGACGTACATCGAAGCGGGTACGGGCAAGAGCCGCTTCCGCGGGTTCGTCCCCACCGAGTGCCTGCTGGGGACAGTCACCGACACCCGCGAGGCGAACCGCGCCATCCTCGGCAGCTGGAAGCTGTACGCGGGCAGCTCCGTGGATGCGGAACAGATGACCTTCCTTGCGGATGGCAGCATGACGGGCTGTGCGGTACTGGCAGATGGGACGCGCGCTGATTTCTGCGGTACATGGGAGATTCAGGAATACGATACCCGCCGCGAACGCTACTGGAACGAGTCGGAGTTTGAACTGACGCTTTCGCGCGGCAGCACTGCGGAACAGTATGGGCTGCGGATTTGCCGCCGGATGACGGCGGATGGCGGATATAAGTACGCACTGATTCTCTCCGACGGCACAAAGGAAAGCAGCATGGTACTGGAATAAAGGAGGTATACTTTCCAAAACGCCAGCCGCCCTCCCGATTTTTCCGAAAGGGCGGCTGGGGTCAATTCCATTCAGTCTGCGTCAAAAAGTCGCGGATGTTTCGGTGCTTGATGCCGTCGCGGCTCATGTCAAGCTCGTCCATCGACACCACATATTTGGGAAAGTTGTCCGGCACGGAAGCGTAAACGCCAAATTCCCGCTGAATCGTCTCGTCAGAAGCCAGCAGATAGCATACCTGCACATAGAGCTTTTCGTGCTGCTTCTGCCCGACGAAATCAATCTCCCGGCTGCCGATTTTACCGACGGTGACGGTGTAGCCGCGGCGCAGCAGCTCCATGTAGACGATGTTTTCAAGAATGAGGTTGATGTCCTTCATGTTCCCGCCGAACACCGCTTCCCGCAAGCCGTGGTCTGCCATATAGTATTTCTCGTTCGTCGCGAGAATCTGCTTGCCCTGCAAATCCTCCCGATTGACCTGATAAAACAGGTACGCTTCGGCGCAGTATTTGATGTAATTCAGCACCGTTTCGGGCGCAACCGTGCGGTGTTCGCTTTTCAGAAATTTCGCAATGGATGTGGATGCGAACGTTGTGCCGATATTGCCGATGACATACGCCACAATGCGGGCAAGCAAATCCACATCGCGGATTTTGTTGCGCCTGACCACATCGTTGAGAACAACGGAGTTGTAGATGTCATGCAGATACTGCCTGCATGGTTCGGGCGCATAGCGGAGATTGGCAAGGTAGGGCATCCCGCCCAGCGTCAGGTACTGCTGAAAAGCTGCCGCGTCGGATGCACCGGGTTCAACCGTTCGGTAGAGTTCGAGAAATTCAGCAAAAGAGAAGGGGTAAATGGTAAATTCCACATAGCGCCCGCCCAGCACGGTCGCCAGTTCGCCGGACAGCAGCTTGGCGTTGGAGCCGGTGATGTAAATGTCGCAGTCCAGCTCAATGCGGAAGGAGTTTATGGCTTTTTCCCACTGCGCAACTTCCTGAATCTCGTCAAAAAACAGGTAAACTTTGCCCGCAATGGCAGCTGCCCGTTTCAGCACCTCTTCGTGCAGCGCCTGTGCCGTGCAGAGGTGCGCATTGCTCATGACCTCGAAGTTAAACGAAATCATCTGCACATCCTGAACGCCTGACGCTTTCAGCTCGTCCTGGATGAGATTCAGCATGACGGACTTGCCGCAGCGCCGGATGCCGGTCATCACCTTCACCAAATCTGTCCCGATAAACGGGCGGATACGCTTCATATACATTTCCCGCTGAATCATGCGGCACAGCCTCCCTTCGATGATACACATAGTATGGCACATCTGCGAAGAAAAATCAAGCAGAAACAAAAGACTTTTTCAGATATAACTGAAAAACTTCATCTTTGACGCAGAAAATTCACTTACAGATTATCTCACTTGCGCTTTTCCTGCGCCGAAGCACTCATACCACCAAAACAAAAAGAACGAAATGGAGCGATAAAAAACAATGACATACCTAAATCAGCTGATGCGTTCCCAGCGCCTGACCAAGGCGGAACTTTCCCGGCAGAGCGGCATTCCGGAAACTACCCTGCGCGATTTGCTCAGCGGCAGCGTGCGGCTGGAGAACTGCAAGGCGGGCACGATTCTCCGCTTTGCGCGCGCCTTCCATGTTTCCGTTGAGGAACTCCTGATGCACGGCGGCGAACACCCTGCGGATTATCCGGAGCATCGTGCGCAGTCCGTGCCGGAGGACGAGCAGACGGCGCTCTGCGCGCTGCTTCATGCCCTCTCGCAGCTGCTGCCCGATTCCTGATGACCGCGCAGATGGTGGACTGCATCGGACTGCTTGCACAGCAGGAA
>ENA-OOUZ01000906-OOUZ01000906.1-human-gut-metagenome-genome-assembly--contig:-NODE-906-length-12685-cov-2.843785_pt1 | contig 12685 bp, 10 predicted proteins | sample MGYA00241546_ERZ501274 | MGnify/ENA primary metagenome ERZ501274 (study PRJEB25962, sample SAMEA2042363) | human gut metagenome | biome: human gut; feature: human-associated habitat; material: faeces...
CATACCGGAGGCAACCACCAGACCGTTCAGTCCGTGGGGATAGAAGTGGTTGTTGTCACTGCCGCCGTAGGTAATGTACAGCTCGTCTTTAAGCTCAACAGAAGTACAAGCCTTCTTAAAACGGTTGGCTACCGGACTTTCCGGGTCCACACGGTAGGCAAGACAGAGCGGATTGGTGGAAAAGTTTACGGCAGTACCGGTATCGGAAGCAATTTTTTCCACAATGCTGCGAATAGCGTCAAGCTGTGCAAATACCACATCGTTGTCAAAGCCGCGGACCTCTCCGGTGAGTTCACAGAAGGCGGGCACAACATTATCGGCTTCGCCGCCTTTTATGGTACCGATATTGACGGTGGTTTCGCCCACATGTCCGCAGGGGATGGCGTTTACCGCAAGAGCGGCGGCCTTGATGGCATGAATGCCTTCTTCCGGAGAAAAAGCGGCATGTGTTGCTTTACCGGTGAAACCGGCCGTAAAGGAAACAATGGCAGGCGCCTGATAGGCAGCCCCGCCGATATCGCCGGTCAAATCAAAAACATAGGCTTCTTTGGATTTCAGGCGGGAAAAATCAAACTGCCGGATACCGGCACAGTAGGTTTCCTCCGCCACATCAAACAACAGCTCCAGCGGGCGGTGTGGTGTGCCGTCTTCTTTTAAGGAAGTCAGTGCTTCGAGAATGGCGCAGACGCCGGAAAGGTCATCAGCGCCGAGCACGGTGCTGCCGCCTGCTGTAATGGTGCCGTCTTCGTGCAAAACGGCTTTTTTGCCCACGGCGGGGCTGACGGAGTCCATATGGGCAGAAAAAAGAAGGGGAGGAAGGGAATTGTCGCCTTCCACATACGCATAAAGATTGCCGCTGGTGCCGCCGATTTTGCTTCCGGTATCGTCCTCTTCGTAAGGAATTTGTAAATTTTCTAAAAAAATTTTTATTCTTTCGCACATTTTTTCTTCTCTGAGAGAAGGATTGTCAATGGAAACCAGTTCTGAAAAAAGTTCCCATACCCGCTTTTCCTGAATCATAAAAAATCTCCTTTTATATTGGCATGAGGTTAAAAACTCTTGATTTTCCTACAAAGTTAATAGGTTAAGTGTATTATAAAGAACCAAAATTCCGCCGTCAAGGCAATTTGCAACAATCGGTTATAGTGTTTTTAACAAGGGAGCTATAGGTTCAAACTATTACACGCCATATTTAGCGGATATTAGCGCAAAGAAAAAGGGTGTGATAGGATAAGGCATCGAAAGGAGAGAACGCAGGTGATTACATTACAGAATATCAGCAAAACTTTTATAGACGGAGGAAAGGAAGTTCAGGCAGTAAAGGATGTAAACCTTACCATCCATGACGGCGACATTTTCGGAATTATAGGATTTTCCGGCGCCGGCAAATCGACTCTGGTAAGATGCATCAATCTGCTGGAAAGACCTACCTCGGGAACGGTTACCGTGGATGATAAAGAAATAACCGCTTTGTCTGCAAAGGAATTACGAAAGGCAAGAAAGAAAATCGGCATGATTTTCCAGCATTTTAATCTGATGCCGTCCCGGACAATATTCGGCAATGTGGCATATCCCTTAAAGGGAAGCGGACTTTCCAAGCAGGAGATAGCCGACAAGGTCCACAATCTGTTGGATCTGGTGGGCATTTCGGAAAAGGAAAATGCGTATCCCAGCCAGTTGTCCGGCGGACAGAAGCAGAGAGTGGCAATTGCAAGAGCGCTGGCAAATGACCCGAAGATTTTACTTTGCGACGAAGCAACTTCCGCACTGGACCCCCAGACTACAAAGTCCATCCTGAAGCTGTTGCAGAAGGTCAATGAAACCCTCGGCATCACCATTGTGGTGATTACCCATGAGATGGACGTGGTAAAAGAAATCTGCAACCGGGTTGCGGTTATGGACCACGGCAATGTTGTGGAGGAGGGCGAGGTATTTTCTATTTTCGCTACTCCGCAGAACAAGGTCACCAGAGACTTCATCAAGACCACTTCCAATCTGCAGAAGATTGAGGAACTGGTGGAGGCGGGGTCACCCGTTGTGGCGCTGAAACCCGGCGAACTCATCGTGAGACTTTCTTACATAGAAAAGAATGCTTCCGAGCCACTGATCTCTGCGGTAACGGAAAAGTTCGGAATTATCTTAAATATTATATTCGCAGATGTGGAAATCGTACAGAATGCGCCGATTGGCGGTACGGTTGCCATAGTCAGCGGCGACAAGGACAAGGTGGAGCAGGCGCTCACCTACCTGAAGGAGAAAAATGTAGGAGTGGAGGTAATCAAAGATGGCAGAGCTGCTGAATAAAATCATTCCCAATGTTATGAACAAGCTTCCGGATTTTCTGGCAGCAATCAAGGATACCCTTGTAATGGTGGCCTGGTCAGGCAGCATTGCCTTTGTGCTGGGGCTCATATTAGGAATTATCATCGTAGTGACAAAGCCGGGCGGCATCCTTGAAAACAAAGTGCTGTACCAGATTTTGGACAAGCTGATTAACTTTTTCCGTTCCATCCCGTTTATCATCCTGCTGACATGGGTCATTCCTCTGTCAAGAGCCATCATGGGTACTGCCATCAACGTGCCCGGCGCCATTGTTCCCCTGATTATGGGTACGGTGCCTTTCTTCTCCAGACAGGTGGAAAGCGCACTGGCGGAAACGGATCCGGGACTCATTGAAGCAGCCCTGTCCATGGGCTCCGGTCCTCTGGAAATCATTTTCCGTGTGTACTTAAGGGAAAGTGTGGCAGCCATTGCCAGGGGCACCACCATTACCGCTATCAGCCTGGTAGGTCTTACCGCCATGGCAGGTGCGGTCGGATCCGGAGGTTTAGGTGATTTCGCCATCCGTTACGGTCACGACAGAAACATGACGGACGTTACCTGGGTAACCGTTATCGTAGTATTTATTTTAGTCAGCATCATTCAGGTTATTGGCAACATCGTGGTAAAGAAGAACCGTCATTGATTGACGGCAGAAGACGGAGTGCCGATTGTAGAGAGAAAGGGATAAAAATGGCATTACAGAACAGAAAAATCATTATCATAGGAGCGGGACATGTGGGCTCCCACGCAGGCTACGCACTGGTTTCCCAGGGACTTGCGGAAGAAATCGTATATATTGATGTAGATGTAAAGAAGGCAGAAGCACAGGCGCTTGACATTTTTGACTCCACCGTATATCTGCAGAAAAGAGCCATTGTAAGAGCGGGAGATTACAGCGATGCGAAGGATGCGGATTTGATGTTTGTAGCGGGAGGACCGCTTCCCGATATGAGCAAGGGACAGACCCGTATGGACACCCTGCGCCAGACCATTGCCATTATCAAGGACGTAGCCGAGAACATCCGGAAATCCGGCTTCTTGGGCATTATCTTAAATATTTCCAATCCGGCGGATGTGGTAACCCATTATCTGCAGCATGTGCTTGACTGGGCGCCGGAAAGAATTTTATCCACCAGCACTACGCTTGACTCAGCCAGACTGCGCAGGGCAGTGGCACAGGCAACCGGCATCGACCAGAAATCCGTATACGGTTATGCACTCGGCGAACACGGCGAAAGCCAGATGGTTCCCTGGTCCACCGTAACCATTGCCGGCAAACCGTTAGTTAAGCTGATGGAAGAATACCCGGATACCTACGGAAAGCTTAATTTAGAGGAGCTCGCCGCGGCAGGCAAAGCCGGCGGCTGGATTATTTTAGGCGGAAAAGGCTCCACGGAATTCGGCATCGGCGCTTCTATTGCGGAAGTGGTAAGAGCTATTTTCGGTGATGAAAACCGCATTCTTCCCGTATCCGTGCTTTTAAACGGAGAATACGGACAAAAAGGTGTGTATGCCAGTGTTCCCACCCGCTTAAACAAAGACGGTGTGGCGGAAATCATCGAACTGGATTTGAACGAAAAAGAACAGGAACAGTTTGCGGCATCCTGCAGAACCATGGATGAAAATTACCACCTGGCGCTGACACTGTAAAAGCGCATCCTGCGTAAGATAAGAAGGTGTAAGAATGGATAAGGAAAAGCTTCTGAAAAAATTAAAAGAGATTATCCCGGATAAAAAACGCATTGTAGCGCATGACATCCCGGAGAAGTATTTAAGCGATACGTTGGGAAGGCTGAAGGGAGAAGCGGCAGCGCTTGTTTTTCCGCAGAGTACGGAAGAAGTCAGCAAAATCCTAAAATATGCGCATAAGCATGGCATCCCGGTGACACCGAGAGGAGCGGGCACCAATCTGGTTGGCTCCACGGTACCGGTGGACGGCGGCATTATTTTAGATTTTTCCCATATGGACAAGATATTGGAGCTGGACGAAAACACCATGACCATTACCGTGCAGCCGGGACTTCTTTTACAGGATTTGCAGAAATATGTGGAAGAAAGGGGACTGTTTTATCCTCCTGACCCGGGCGAAAAGGCGTCTTCCGTCGGCGGCAACATCAGCACTAACGCAGGCGGTATGCGTGCCGTAAAATACGGTGTTACCAGAGACTATGTGAGAGGGCTGGAAGTGGTAACGGCGGACGGCAGTGTTCTTACCGCGGGCGGCAAAAATGTGAAGGATGCCAGCGGACTTTCCTTAAAAAATCTTTATATCGGTTCCGAAGGCACACTGGCAGTGATTACCAAATGCATTCTGAAGCTTATCCCCAAACCGGAGACTTCTTTGAGCGTGCTTGTGCCTTATCCGGATTTGAAAACCGGCATCAGAAGCGTTCTTTCGGTACTGAGAGCCAATGCCAATCCGACGGCGGTTGAATTTATGGAGCGGAAAGTGGTAAAATTGGGAGAGGATTTCTTGGGTGTGAAATATCCTTATCCGGAAGCCGGATCCTATATTTTACTTACTTTTGACGGACATGCCACCGAGGTACGGGAGAATGCGGAACGCATCCGCAAGCTTGCGCTGGACGGCGGCGCACTGGCATACCTGCCCCTGACGGATACCGCACAGAATCCGTCAAATGTTATTCCGTCTGCAGCAGACATCTGGAAGGTCAGAGGCGCGTTGGTGAAGGCTGTGGAGGCTTTTTCTGAACAGGAGCCGGTGGACATCGTGGTGCCCATAGACAAAACAGCGGAATTTATTTCCTTTATCAACAAGCTGGATGAAGAGAGCGGCATGCAGATGGTAAGCTTCGGACATGCGGGAGACGGCAACGTGCATCTGTGTGTGGTCCGCGGTGACAGGGATTTGAAAACCTGGCACAAGGAGCTGAAAGCCAATATGGACAAGACATACCATAAGGCATACGAATTAGGCGGCATTACTTCCGGGGAACATGGCATCGGCATCAGCAAACGCCGGTACTTTTTACGGGAAACATCCGGAGAAAATCTGGAGGTTATGAACCGGATTAAGGATGCCCTCGACCCGAAGCATATTTTGAACGATAAAAAGTCTTACATACTGGAAAAGAAATAGGAGTGTTTACCATGCAGAAATTATCAGAACGTACCAAGGATTTTACGGACTCTGTTATCCGGCGGATGACGAGAGTATCCCTGCAATACGGGGCCGTCAATTTATCACAGGGTTTTCCCGATTTTGACCCGCCGAAGGAAATCCTCGACAGGCTGGCGGAGGTGTCCCATGAAAACTACCACCAGTATTCCATTACCTGGGGCGCCCAGAATTTCCGGGAAGCGCTGGCAGAAAAGCAGTCCCGTCTCATGGGCAGAACCATTGACCCCAACGGAGAAATCGTAGTAACCTGCGGCAGCACCGAAGCCATGATGGCAGCTATGATGACCGTCACAGACCCCGGCGACAAGGTGGTTATTTTTTCTCCTTTTTATGAAAACTATGGAGCGGATACCATTCTCTCCGGCGCACAGCCTATTTATGTGCCCCTGTATCCGCCTGCCTTCCATTTTAATCCGGATGAACTGGAAGCCGCTCTTAAGCAGCATCCCAAGGCGCTTATTCTCTGCAATCCGTCCAATCCCTGCGGCAAGGTATTTACTCTCGAGGAACTGACCTTCATAGCAGAGCTGGCAAAAAAATACGATACTTATGTCATCACGGATGAGGTTTACGAACACATTGTTTACGAGCCCAACAAGCATATTTATTTTGCATCCCTGCCCGGTATGTGGGAAAGAACCATTTCCTGCAGTTCCCTGTCCAAGACCTACTCCATCACCGGCTGGCGTCTGGGTTATATCATTGCTCCGCCCGAAATTATTGAGGTGGCAAAGAAGGTTCACGATTTCCTGACCGTGGGAGCAGCGGCGCCCTTGCAGGAAGCGGCAGTTACGGGACTTAAGTTTGGCGAGCAATATTACAAGGATTTACAGGAGAAATACACGAGCAAGCGCGATTTGTTCTTAAAGGGACTGGATGACATCGGCATTGCCCATACGGTACCGGAGGGTGCATATTATATTCTCCTCGATATCGGAGAATTCGGTTTTGCGTCGGATCTGGAATTCTGTGAAGTCCTGGCAAGAGATGTGGGAGTTGGCGCGGTGCCCGGTTCCAGCTTCTTTAAGGAACCTGTCAACAATTTAATCCGTCTGCATTTCGCCAAGAAAGACGAAACACTGAATGAAGCCCTAAACAGACTGGCGGATATCCGGAAGAAAATTCCGGTAAGAAAATAATAAAAAATGTTTCAAAGCCCTGTGGAAAACCTTCACAGGGCTTTTTTAAGGAATGGTTTGGGTATAAGCAATAAAAAACTCCTCCATCTGCTGAAAGACGGAAGAGTTTTTATTATGCGTATTTATAAAAGACTGCTTATAGTGGAAAACTCCATTGCCTATTCGTGCAAACATTTATTCATAATCAGCAATTTCATAAATGAGCTTTTCGGTGGATGCCCAGCCGAGACAGGGATCGGTAATGGATTTACCGTAAATGCCTTCGCCAACCTTCTGGCAGCCGTCCTCTATATAGCTTTCAATCATCAGACCCTTAACCAGGTTGTGAATATCTGCGCTTAACTTGCGGGAGTGCATAACCTCTTTGGCAATACGGATCTGCTGCTCGAATTTCTTGTTGGAGTTGGAGTGGTTCGTATCAATGACGCAGGCAGGATTTTTCAAATCTCTTTCCCCATACAGGCTAAGAAGAGTATTTAAGTCTTCATAGTGATAGTTGGGAAGATTCTGGCCGTGCTTGTTGGTGGCACCGCGCAGAACGGTATGAGTCAGGTCATTGCCGGAAGTCTTTACTTCGTAGCCACGGAAGATGAAAGAATGCGCATGCTGTGCGGCGTATACGGAGTTTAACATAACGGAAAGGTCGCCGCTGGTCGGGTTCTTCATACCGGCGGGAACATCAAAGCCGCTGCAGGCAAGTCTGTGCTGCTGGTCCTCTACGGAACGCGCTCCGATGGCCACATAGGAGAGCAGGTCGGAAACATAAGGCCAGTTTTCCGGATAAAGCATTTCATCCGCTGCAGTCAGACCGCTTTCTTCCATGGCATGAATCTGCATTTTTCTCATGGCAATCAGACCGGCTAAGAAGTCAGGTTTCTTTTCGGGGTCGGGCTGGGAAACAATGCCCTTGTAGCCTTCACCGGTGGTCCGGGGTTTATTGGTGTAGATTCTGGGAATAAGAATCAGTTTGTCTTTTACTTTTTCGTTTACCTTTGCCAGCCTCGTCACGTAGTCACAGACTGCAATTTCGTTGTCTGCGGAGCAGGGACCGATGATCAGGAGAAATTTATTGCTTTTTCCGGTAAAGACGTCGCGGATTTCCGCATCGCGCTGTTTCTTTAAGGCAATGAGCTCGGGAGATACCGGAAACTGTTCTTTAATTTCCTCAGGGGTTGGTAATTTACGGATAAATTCATACATGTCGAATACCTCTTCCTTTGTGTTTTTTTCGAGTGCATTATATACTAAATGCCGTTATCGTGCAAGAAAAACGCCGGAGAAGCATAAGAAAAATCAAACTTTTGGTCAGTTCCATTTCCGATACAACAGGAAGAGATAGAAAAAAGCGCTGAGAAGCTGGCTTAAAACCATGGATAAAATATAGCAGTCAATACCGAATGCGGGTATCAGGAAAAATACAAACAAAAGCCGCAGGGATAGGGAAAATACATTGACAAAAAAGACACTGACGGCTTTTCCCAGTCCGTGAAGGATGCCGGATAAAGTGGTGCACAGGTATAAAAAAGGACAGAGCAGACTCAAGGAACGTATGTAGCGGCCGGCAAGCTCACTGTGGAAAAGAAAACGACCTAAAAACGGCCCGGACAAAAAGAAAAACAAAGTACAGGCAGCGCCTAATAGAAGGCAGGATTGAATGGTTTTTAAGGTAGTATTTTTAACTGCATCCGTATTACCTTTGGCATCGGCCTCCGAAACCATGGGAAGAAGCAGAAGGGACATGGAGCCGGTCAGCGCATTCGGGAAAAACAAAAGTGGTAGCGCCATACCGGTAAGCACTCCGTAGACACTTAACGCCGTCACGGAGTCATAGCCGTACCGGCAGAGACGGGAAGGAATGGCAACTGCCTCCACACTCTGCAAAAGGTTTACCACAATGCGGCTGACGGTAAGCGGAAAAGCCAGTACCAGCAGATTCTTGACGGCATGAAAACGGGAGATGCCAAACGCACCTGCGTTTGAACACGGCAGAGAGGACTTCCCGGCACCGGCTTCCTCCCGGTAAAACCGGAAATAGATGGCAAGCAGGGAAATTAACATGGCGGCGCATTCGCCCACCACAAGACCCACAACAGCAGCGTTGATATGAGGAACCGTATGAGACCGGCGGGCAAGAAAATCCGCTGCCAGAACACAAAAAAAGCGCATGAACTGTTCAATTATCTGTGTGGAGGAAGGAAGCATGGTTTTCTTGATACCGTAATAATAGCCGTTAATACAGGAATGTACGGCACCGGCAGGGATGGACAGGGCGATGATACGCAGCATGGAAGCCGTCCTTGCCTCTAAAAGAAAATGTACGGCGACAAAATCCGAAAACATCAGCAGAAGAAGCATGCAGGGAACGGAGAGAAGCAGGGAAAGAAACAAACCGGTAAAAAGATAGCGGTAGCTGTCCTTGCAGTTTCCCTTTGCCACACTTGCCGCCACATATTTGGAAATGGCAGTCTGTATGCCTGCGGCGCACAGAGAAAAAGAAAGGGCAAGTACCGGGCTTAAAAGCTGGTAAATGCCCATGCCCTCCTCGCCAAACAGACGAGAAAGATAAATACGGTAAAAGAAGCCGATGACACGGCTTAAAAGTCCTGTCAACGTGAGAATGAGAGTGCCTTTGATAAAAGTCCGGTTTCTGCAAAAAAGCATGGGGTCACCTTACTTTTTTCCATATTATATTCCGGACACACAAAGAAAATGACAATTACAATTTCATGTAAACCGGCTGGTGCTTTTCGTAGATGCAGTAGTATTTGAAACCGCAGTCCGTTAAAATTTCCGAGGCAAGGGAAAAATCGGATGCCACATCAGAAGCCTTGTGGGCATCGGAGCCGACGGTAATCAGACTGCCACCCAGTTCGTGATAACGTGCAAGCAGCTCCCGGCAGGGACTTACGTCCTTAGTGCCGCTCCGCAGACTTCCGGTGTTAAGCTCCAGCCCTTTTTCCTTTTTTAAAAGAACGGAGAGTATTTCGTCCAGGATATCCTTGTATTTATCATAGGAATAATTCCGGTCCTTTTCCTTGCCGTAACGGACGCAGTAGTCTAAGTGCCCGGCAACATCAAAAAAATCAAATGTTCTTAAATTCTCAAGCTCCGCCAGGAAATATTCCCGGAAGGCTTCTTCCTCACTGCGGCCTTCAAAAAAATCGGGATAGTAGGGGTCACGACCGTTCGCCAGGTGGGTGGAACCGATGATAAAATCGTATTCGTGCGTGCCGGCAAAGGTATTCAGCTCCTTGATGAAACGGGGGTCCAGCCCGATTTCCACGCCGAGCCGGACACTAAGCCTGCCGTCGTATTTAAAACGTGTTCTGAGAAAATCGTAAATATAAGAATCTGCATTCAGAAGAAAGGTTCCTTCGGGAGTGTCCTCCGTGACAGGATACCCCATATCCATATGCTCCGTGAAAGTGATGTGGGCAAGTCCTCTCTTCAGAGCGGCTTCCGCGATGTTTTCCATGGGCTCCGTACTGTCTCCGGAAAAGGAAGAGTGCAGATGCTGATCAGCTAAAATTGACATAAATTTCATTCCTTCCTGTACTTTTACAGGTATTGTATCAGAAAAAATAAAAAAATTCCATTTTTATCTTGAATTATGGAAAGGAATTAGGTAAAATAGCCTTGTTGATAAAGTTTTGACAATCATAAACTGATTGCAATAAAGAAAGATATTCAGGAGGAAACTAAAATGTCAGTAAGAGTAGCAATTAATGGTTTCGGCCGTATTGGTCGTCTTGCATTCAGACAGATGTTTGATGCAGAAGGTTACGAAGTAGTAGCAATCAACGATTTAACAAGCCCTAAGATGCTTGCACATCTGTTGAAGTATGACTCTTCACAGGGTAAGTACAAATATGCTGATTCTGTTGTAGCCGGTGAAGACAACATCACTGTAAACGGCAAGACCATTACCATTTACAAAGAAGCAGACGCTTCCAAACTTCCTTGGGGAGAATTAAAGGTAGACGTAGTTCTGGAATGTACCGGTTTCTACACCTCCAAAGAAAAAGCAAGTGCTCATATCGCAGCAGGCGCTCGTAAGGTTGTTATCTCTGCTCCTGCAGGAAATGATCTTCCTACCATCGTATACAATGTAAACCACAACACACTGAAGCCCGAAGATACCGTTATCTCCGCAGCTTCCTGTACAACAAACTGCTTAGCACCCATGGCTAAGGCTCTGAACGATTTCGCTCCTATCCAGAGCGGTATCATGACCACCGTACATGCTTATACCGGTGACCAGATGATCCTTGACGGACCTCAGAGAAAGGGCGATTTAAGAAGAAGCCGTGCAGGCGCTTGCAACATCGTTCCCAACTCTACCGGTGCAGCTAAGGCAATCGGCCTGGTAATTCCCGAACTGAACGGCAAGCTGATCGGCTCCGCTCAGCGCGTTCCCGTTCCCACCGGCTCCACCACCATTCTGGTTGCTGTCGTTAAGGGCAAGGACGTCACCAAGGAAGCTATCAACGCTGCTATGAAGGCTGCTGCTTCCCAGAGCTTCGGCTACAACGAGGATCCGATCGTTTCTTCTGACGTTATCGGCATGAAGTACGGCTCCCTGTTCGATTCCACCCAGACCATGGTCGCTAAGATCGACGACGACACCTATCAGGTTCAGGTCGTTTCTTGGTACGACAACGAGAACTCCTACACCAGCCAGATGGTTCGTACCATTAAGTACTTCGCTGAGCTGTAATAGAGATCTTCCCAACAAAATAGCGTGAAATTAGCAGTTGGCAAAATGTTACTGCGTGCGCCGGGTTCCGGCGGGCAGCAGGCAATCCCTGTTGAGCAATAACAACTGCCAACGATTGCCGTGGGTACCCTGCGGCAGACTGAATACACGATAGAAAAGCCCCTTCCGGCTGTGAATGCAGCGGGAAGGGGCTTTTTGTATGAGAAATTTCAAATCAGTACTTCAAACAGACCGATCATCAGCGGCATGGTGAAGATTGACAAAAGCGTGCTGAGAACATACAGTGCGCTTGAATGTGCCGCATCACGATTGTACAGCTGAGCCATGGAAGTGACAGTTGCACAGGAGGGTGTGATGGCAGAGAGATAAACTGTCATCAAAATTGCCTTGCCATCGGAAATCCAACCTGCTGCATGTACCACCCGGAGTAATAAAAGAACAATTACAGGAACCACCAGCAGACGAAGCACAACAGGGAGGTAGTTCCGCAGTGTGCAAAATACCTTTTTCAGCGGGACCTCTGCGATTGCCATGCCGGCCAGCAGCATTCCCATAGGTCCAATCATATTTCCTACGCTGCTGAGTGTGCTCACGATTGGCGCTGGCAAAGAAATGTGCAACAGATACAAGAGCGCTCCTGCCACAATCGCAATCAGGTTGACATTGGTCAGGATCTTTTTCCATTCCAACTTGGTACTCCCTTGCAGGCAGGCGCTTGCGTGGGTCCAAAGTAAAATCAACTGCACGATGACAAAGGCGCAAGAGTATACAACATACTCACTGCCAAGTAAAGCTTGTACCAACGGAATAACCAATGCTGCCGCATTGCTGTAGATGATGTTGACTCTCTCGACTGCATCCAATTTCAGCGGCCTGCGTATCACTGTATCGAACGCCAGAAAGACAACGTGCATCCCCACGGCAATCGCCATCGAATACAGAAGCCCAGCACGAAGTTCAGGAGTATCATCAATCTGAAACGCATTCAGAACTACGCAAGGCATAATCAGATACACAAAAACAACAGAGAGCACCTTGCTGTCAGAGGGCTTTAGCAATTTGGCCTTGACCACAATGTACCCCATCAGCAGGACAATGAATAGTTGAGCAATCTGCTCCATCAGCAAAAGACTAACTTCCATACAAATCCCTTCCTTCATCTTGTCCGCACTATCGTACTCTTTTAAAGCTCGATAGTCAATACGCAGCTTGATGGAAATTCCCGGGAAGATGTGATAACCTTTTGACTGTGTGTATGCAGCCGAAATGAAGTTTGCCTATTCTGGCAAAAATATGATTTTTTGATATTTTAGGGCAATACCGCATAATTCTAAGTGCCGATACGGCGAGCGAGGTGCGGCAGAT
>ENA-OOUZ01000914-OOUZ01000914.1-human-gut-metagenome-genome-assembly--contig:-NODE-914-length-12591-cov-2.294113_pt1 | contig 12591 bp, 8 predicted proteins | sample MGYA00241546_ERZ501274 | MGnify/ENA primary metagenome ERZ501274 (study PRJEB25962, sample SAMEA2042363) | human gut metagenome | biome: human gut; feature: human-associated habitat; material: faeces...
AAAATTCCCCCCCCCCCTTGCATTAACCGCCTCGGTCACGCAATCGGCAAAGGTTGTCAGCGTGCTTGTGCTTACAAAAAGCAACGAAATACCCGTTGCAAAAATCGGAACAAATGCCACAAGCGGAGCAAAAACCTTGCTTTTTGTAACCTTGTCAAGATCACCGAGCAGCCACCGCAGACCGCCTATTGCCGCCACAACGGCAAGGTAACGAAAGCTGTCCGAGGGTTTGAGCAGGACGTAGCCGAATGCCGTGCCTAAGAGTGATGACAAAAGATACTTTCTCGGAACTGCCGCCGCAAATGACGCCCCGAACGGTGCAAGGCTTCCGAGAACCGCTCCCCGTGACACCAAAATTCCGCAGAGCAGACAACCTGCGTTTGTGAGCATTTTCCGCATAAAATCGCCCTGAACAGCGTCCTGTCTGTGAGCCAAAGTAGTTTTTGCTTCCATAAAAATCAACATCCCTTTAATGATTTACTTCTTTTTGTATTTTTATTATAGGATATTATGGGTAACAGTTTTGTCTTTTTGTGAATGAGAATTTTTATATTCTTTTGTAGAAACAAAGCTTTGAAAAAACTTAATAAAGTAATTACGCAAAAGATTGTTCAACATTAAAAAAAGCCGTTGTTAAAATTCTCATTTTGCATTATAATGGAGTAAACCAAAGTGAAAGGACAAACAAAATGATTATAATGTCAGTTGACCTCGGAAAAGCACGCACAGGCATTGCCGTATGCGACAAAACCGAGTTTTTAGCGTCGCCATATACGGTTATTTTTGAAAAGTCACCGAAACAGTTGCTTGAAAAGGTGTCAAATACAGCCAAAGAAACAAAAGCCGAGCTTATTGTTGTGGGACTTCCGAAAAATATGGACGGCAGTGAGGGCGAAAGCGCACAGAATGCCAGAGCGTTTGCCGAAAATCTGAGCAATGAAACAGGCATTGAATGCGTTATGCAGGATGAGCGTGGAACAACAATTACGGCTCACAATTTTCTCAACACCACAAATACAAGAGGAAAAAAGCGTAAAAATGTCGTTGACGAGGTTGCCGCCACAATAATTCTTCAGGATTATCTTGACAAAAGAAAATCGGGCTTAAACAGATAAAATCATAAAAGATTTACCTTTCCGATGATTTCGGAGGGTTATTTAATGTACATTTTGAGAATTTTGTTGATTATTGTAATTATTTATGATAAAATTTTTTCGGAGATTTAATCTCTGATTTTACTTGAGAGAGGGATTCTATGTTTTGTCCAAATTGCGGAAATCAATGTCCTGACGGCACAAAATTCTGTCAGTCATGCGGTACACCGCTCATAAACAATCAACAGCAAAACACTCAGCCTGATTTTAACAATCAGCAGGCTAATTATCAGCAGCCTAATCAGCAATATCAACAGCCAAATTACAACCAATATCAGCAACCGAATCAGTATCGGCAACCGATGTACAATCAACCATATCAGCAGTATCCACAGTATCCCGATAAATTCAACGGACATCAGATGGGTTGGTACAAATTTCTGATTTACTTTGCACTTTTTGCAGGTGCGTTCTTTAATGTATGCTATGCTGTTTTATACATGACAGGCAGTATTTACGAAACCGAGCAAATTGATCCGCTTACCGTATATTCACTTTATCCGGGTGTAAAAGCGGTTGACATCGTGTATGGCATATTGCTTCTTGTACTTGCCGTTTTTATGATCGTAACCCGTTTTCAGCTTTCAGGATTGAAAAAGAACGGTCCGAAAATGATTGTTGCACTTTACGGTCTTAATATTGCCATTGCGATTATTTATGCCATTTTAATTTCATGCACAACAGATTACATGGCATTCGATGCGTCAACAGTCGGTCAGTGCGTTATACCGATTGTTATAGCAATTGTCAACAAGGTTTATTTTGACAGAAGAAAAGATATTTTCGTGAATTAAATTATGTTGAGAATTTTATAACCTAAAATTCAAGCACGCCGCAGTTTTTCTCACTTGAAACTGCGGCGTGCTTTTAAGTTAAATGCTTTAGTACTTTTAAGTACTATAAAATCATTGTATCACCCATTTATGATAAAGTCAATAGTACCGATAGATACTATACAAGGTGATAATATGTATTTTAAAAGACTGCGTGATTTGCGAGAAGATCATGATATGAAACAAAGTGAAGTTGCCGAATATTTAGGAATTCAGCAGACGGTCTATTCACGCTACGAAAGAGGATTTCAGTCAATTCCTGTTGAGCATTTAATTAAACTGGCTGATTTGTACAAAGTTTCCACAGATTACATTCTCGGCAGAAAATAGTTACAAATTAAAAATTAAAGTCGGGCAGCAGATTTTCAATGCAAAATTTCTGTTTCCCGACTTTTTTATTTGTGATACGGCGAGTCGCCATTCCCTGTTCGTGAAGACAGTTTGTAATGTAAAAACATATTATGCCAGAGCGAAAGTTTTTTAAAATTGAAAGTTGAAAATGGAAAATTGAAAATTGCGGTCGGGCAGACAGTTTGCAAACGAAAAAATACACGGTATGTACCATTTGGCACATACCGTGGTTTTTTTATACATTATATGTTTTCAGTTAAATCAGAAGTCCATAATTTCATCGTCTTCAAGAGCAACGATAACATCGTCTGTATCGTCATTCTCAACGATTTCTGCCTCAGAATTACTCTCAAGCTGAACATCTGCATATCTCTGCATACCTGTACCTGCAGGGATAATCTTACCGAGGATAACATTCTCTTTAAGACCGACGAGCGGATCAACCTTACCCTTGATAGCGGCATCTGTAAGAACTCTTGTTGTTTCCTGGAATGATGCGGCTGAAAGGAAGCTGTCTGTTGCAAGAGCGGCCTTTGTGATACCGAGGAGGAGCTGAGTGAATGTTGCCTCACGAAGACCTTCTTCGCCGTTGGCAATACGCTTTTTAATCTGCTCATTCTCGTAAAGAACTTCGTTCTTGTCGTAGGTCTGACCTGACATAAAGCCTGTGTCGCCTGCGTCCTCAACCTTAACCTTACGCATCATCTGACGAACGATAACCTCAATGTGCTTATCGTTGATTTCAACACCCTGTAAACGGTAGGTACTCTGTACTTCCGAAATAAGGTAGTTCATGACTGCCTCGGGTCCGAGAATATCGAGTATATCGTGCGGATTAACAGCACCGTCGGTAATCTTGTCACCCTTTTTGATGTGGTCGCCGTCAAATACCTTTACACGGAAACCGAAAGGAATGAGGTAAGCTCTTTCTTCGCCTGTTTCCTTGTTAAAGATAACAGCGTGCTTTGCGTTTTTGATTTCTTCAAAACGAACATCACCGTCGATTTCACTGATGATTGCAAGGCTCTTTGGTTTACGAGCCTCGAAAAGCTCTTCAACTCTCGGAAGACCCTGTGTGATATCTTCGGCAGATGCAACACCGCCGGTATGGAATGTTCTCATTGTAAGCTGTGTACCCGGCTCACCGATTGACTGAGCGGCAATAATACCGACAGCCTCACCGACAGTAACAGGCTGACGGTTGGCAAGGTTAGAACCGTAGCACTTACGGCAAGCGCCGTGTTTTGCACGACATTCAAGTACCGAACGAATCTTGATGTGGTCAACACCCGAATTAACGATGATGTCAGCCTCTTTGTCGCCCATCATAACATCCTTTGAAACAAGAACATTACCGTTAGAATCGCAGAAGTCATCAAGGAGATATCTTCCGATAAGACGCTCGTGGAGTCCCTCGATAACATTTGATTCGCCTGCTTTGATGTCAAAGATTTCAAGACCTTCTGTAGTACCGCAGTCCTCTTCACGGATAATAACTTCCTGTGATACATCAACAAGACGACGGGTAAGGTAACCTGAGTCGGCTGTACGAAGAGCTGTATCGGCAAGACCTTTACGAGCACCACGAGATGAAATAAAGTACTCCAAGATGTTAAGGCCTTCACGGTAGTTAGCTCTGATAGGAATTTCGATTGTTTTACCTGATGTATTGGCGATAAGACCACGCATACCTGCAAGCTGTCTGATCTGGCTCATACTACCACGGGCACCTGAGTCAGCCATCATGAAGATTGGGTTGTAGCGGTCAAGGTTTTTCTGGAGGGCGTCGGTTACATCGTTAGTAGCCTTTTCCCAGATACGAAGAACTTCTTCGTAACGCTCCTCGTTTGAACGAAGACCCATCATAAACTCATCACGAATAACATCAACTTCCTTCTCTGCCTCGGCAATAATCGCCTTCTTCTGAGGAGGAATAACTGCATCACAAACGGCAACGGTAATAGCACCCTTTGTAGAATACTTATAGCCCTGCGCCTTAATGTGGTCAAGAACAACGCTTGTTCTTACCGGACCGTGAATTTTGATACATTTATCAATAATCTTCTTAAGACCCGACTTGCCAACGAGGAAGTCAACCTCAAACTTGAATCTGTTTTCGGGGATACTTCTATCGATAAAGCCGAGATCCTGAGGAATAGGATTGTTAAAGATAATCTTACCGATTGTTGTGTCTACAATACCGGATTCGATTTTTCCGTCAATTTCAAGCTCACGGCGAACCTTGATTTTTGAGTGAAGCTCGATGACGCCTGTCTGATAAGCCATCATAACTTCATCAACATCACGGAATACCTTTCCTTCGCCTCTCTCACCGTCCTTATCAAGTGTAAGGTAGTAAGAACCGAGGATCATATCCTGTGTAGGAACTGTAACAGGCTGACCGTCAGAAGGCTTGAGAAGGTTGCCTGCTGCGAGCATAAGAAATCTTGCTTCTGCCTGTGCCTCTGCCGAAAGAGGTACATGGACAGCCATCTGGTCACCGTCAAAGTCAGCATTGTATGCTGTACAAGCGAGCGGATGAAGTTTAAGAGCACGACCTTCAACAAGAACAGGCTCAAATGCCTGAATACCAAGACGGTGAAGTGTTGGAGCACGGTTGAGGAGAACGGGGTGTCCCTTGATTACAACTTCAAGTGCGTCCCAAACATTGTCCTTTGCACGCTCAACAGCTTTTCTTGCTGATTTGATATTCTGCTCTGCTTTAGTTTCAACAAGGCGTTTCATAACGAACGGCTTGAAGAGTTCAAGTGCCATTTCCTTAGGAAGACCGCACTGATACATTTTGAGTTCAGGCCCTACAACGATAACCGAACGGCCTGAGTAGTCAACACGCTTACCGAGAAGGTTCTGACGGAAACGGCCCTGCTTACCTTTAAGCATATCCGAAAGTGACTTGAGGGCACGGTTGTTAGGTCCTGTAACCGGTCTGCCTCGTCTGCCGTTGTCAATGAGTGCGTCAACGGATTCCTGAAGCATTCTCTTCTCGTTACGGATGATGATTTCAGGTGCGTTAAGCTCAAGGAGCTTTTTAAGTCTGTTGTTACGGTTGATAACTCGGCGATAGAGGTCGTTAAGGTCACTTGTTGCAAAACGACCGCCGTCAAGCTGAACCATAGGACGGATATCCGGCGGAATTACCGGAACAACATCGAGAATCATCCACTCGGGACGGTTGCCCGACATTCTGAAGCTTTCAACAACATCAAGTCTTTTAAGGAGTCTAACTCTCTTCTGACCCGATGCAGTTTCGAGTTCTTCTTTAAGTGAAGCGGAAAGAGCATCAAGGTCAATCTCGGCAAGGAGCTTTTTGATTGCCTCGGCACCCATACCTGCTTCAAAGTCGTCTTCATACTTCTCACGCATATCATTGTACTCACCCTCGGTAAGACACTGATACTTTGCAAGGTCACGGCAGTCGCCGGGATCTGTTACGATGTACTGTGAGAAATAGAGTACATTCTCCAAAAGCTTGGGAGAAATATCAAGCATAAGGGCAATTCTTGAAGGAATTCCCTTGAAATACCAAATGTGCGACACGGGAGCGGCAAGCTCAATGTGTCCCATACGCTCTCTTCTGACCTTTGAACGGGTTACTTCAACACCGCAACGGTCACAGATTTTACCCTTAAAACGGATTCTCTTGTATTTACCGCAGTGACATTCCCAGTCCTTTGTCGGTCCGAAAATGCGTTCGCAGAACAAGCCGTCTCTTTCAGGCTTGAGAGTACGATAGTTAATTGTCTCGGGCTTTTTAACTTCGCCGTAAGACCATTCTCTCATCTGCTCAGGAGAAGCAAGTCCGATTTTAATTGAGTCAAAAACATTATTATCTATCATTGCATTTCCTCCTTACATATCGTCACTGCCAAAGTCATCGCTGAAATCATCCGATGTATAGCTGTCCTCTTCAACATCGGCAAGTGAATCGTCAAACATATTGCCTTCTTCGCCGCCCTCGTCAAGAGTGTAGCCGTCCATTGATGTCATTACATGGTCTTCTTCAAATTCCGGATTTGTTGCATCAACAATATCCTCGTCCTCATCAAACTTCTGCTTAATGTCAATTTCCTCACCGTCAGAGTTAAGAACACGAACATCAAGTGAAAGTGACTGGAGTTCCTTAATAAGAACTCTGAATGACTCAGGAATACCCGGAGCAGGAATATTCTGACCTTTAACGATAGCCTCGTAGGTCTTAACACGGCCGACAACATCGTCCGACTTAACTGTAAGAATTTCCTGAAGTGTATAAGCAGCGCCGTAAGCCTCAAGTGCCCAAACTTCCATCTCACCGAAACGCTGACCGCCGAGTGGCTGCTGTGTAACGAGAGAGTAAGGACCTGTGCTTCTTGCGTGGATTTTTTCATCAACGAGGTGATGGAGCTTGAGGTAGTACATATAACCTACTGTTACAGGGTTATCGAAACGCTCGCCTGTACGACCGTCAACAAGCCATGTCTTACCGTCCCCGCTGTAACCTGCGTCTTTAAGACACTGGAAAATGTCCTGCTCATGAGCACCGTCAAATACAGGAGTCATAATCTTCCAGCCAAGTGCCTTTGCGGCATAACCGAGGTGAACCTCAAGAACCTGACCGATGTTCATACGAGAAGGTACGCCCAACGGGTTAAGTACGATGTCAAGCGGAGTACCGTCAGGAAGGAACGGCATATCTTCCATTGGGAGAATTCTTGAAACAACACCCTTGTTACCGTGACGACCTGCCATCTTATCGCCTACGCTGATTTTTCTCTTGAGTGCAAGGTAAACTCTTACAACCTTGTTTACACCGGGCTGGAGTTCGTTTCTGCTGTCTGCACGGGTAAACACCTTAACATCAACAACAGTACCGCATTCACCGTGAGGCACACGGAGAGATGTATCTCTGACTTCTCTTGCCTTTTCACCGAAGATTGCACGAAGGAGTCTTTCCTCGGCTGTAAGCTCTGTTTCACCCTTTGGAGTTACTTTACCGACAAGGATATCGCCTGCTTTAACCTCAGAACCGATCTGAATGATACCGTCCTCGTCAAGATACTTGAGAACATCTTCACCTACATTCGGGATATCTCTTGTAATCTCTTCAGGGCCGAGCTTTGTATCTCTTGCCTCTGTGTCATATTCTTCAATGTGAATTGATGTATAAACATCATCACGAACGATTTTTTCGTTGATAAGAACAGCATCCTCGTAGTTGTAACCTTCCCATGTCATAAAGCCGATGAGAGCGTTCTTACCGAGAGCAACTTCACCGTTTTCGGTAGCTGGACCGTCTGCGAGAACTTCACCCTTCTTAACTCTCTGTCCTCTTGACACGATAGGACGCTGGTTGATACATGTACCCTGGTTAGAGCGGAGGAACTTGATAACCTCAAAGTCCTGAACTCTGCCCGAGTCATACTGTACACGAATGTTACGGGCGTCAACGCTCATAACGATACCGTCTTCCTCAGCGAGGATACAAACGCCTGAGTCTGTACCTGCCTTGTACTCCATACCTGTACCGACGATAGGAGCTTCACTGCGGAGGAGCGGAACTGCCTGACGCTGCATGTTCGCACCCATGAGAGCACGGTTTGCGTCATCGTTTTCAAGGAACGGAATCATAGCCGTAGCAACAGATACAACCATCTTAGGAGATACATCCATGAAGTCGAATCTTTCGGGAGAATACTCTACGAACTCGTCACGGTAACGACCTACGACTCTTGAATGAACAAATCTGCCGTTTTCATCAAGCGGTTCGTTAGCCTGTGCAACAGCGTAGTTATCCTCAACATCGGCTGTCATATAAACAACCTCGTCGGTTACAACGCCTGTTTCCTTGTCAATTTTACGATAAGGAGCTTCGATAAAGCCGTACTTGTTGATACGGGCAAATGAAGCAAGATATGAGATAAGACCGATGTTAGGACCTTCAGGAGTTTCAATAGGACACATTCGGCCATAGTGTGTGTAGTGTACGTCACGAACCTCAAATCCTGCACGATCTCTTGAAAGACCGCCCGGACCGAGGGCTGAAAGACGACGCTTGTGGGTAAGCTCTGCAAGTGGGTTACCCTGATCCATGAACTGTGAAAGCGGTGAAGAACCGAAGAATTCTTTAATTGCCGCTGTTACGGGACGGATATTGATGAGTGAGTTAGGTGAAAGCGACTCCATATCCTGTGACTGGGTTGTCATTCTCTCTCTTACTACTCTTTCAAGACGGGAGAAACCGATTCTGAACTGGTTCTGAAGAAGTTCGCCTACGCAGCGGATTCTTCTGTTGCCGAGGTGGTCGATATCATCTGTATTACCGACACCGTGAGCAACACAGTTAAGGTAGTTGATTGTTGCAAAGATATCGTCAACCGTGATGTGGTTAGGAACAAGCTCATCTGCACGGCTTCTGAGCATTTCCTTGAGGTCATCCTCATTCTCACAGGAATCAAGAATTTCGCAAAGAACATCAAAACGAACATTTTCCTTGATATCACACTCTGCTTCTGCGTCAAAATCAACATAGCAAGCGATGTCAACCATACCGTTTGAAATAACCTTAACGATTGTTTCATCGGCAGCCTTTACATAGGCAATCTTAACACCTGCGTTTTCGATTTCAAAAGCCTTTTCCTTTGTGATTTTTTCATCGCGAAGAGCCATAACCTCGCCTGTGCGTGGGTTGGCAATCGGCTCTGCAAGAACCTGACCTTCAAGACGGTTTGCAATACCGAGCTTTTTGTTGTATTTATATCTGCCTACTCTTGACATATCATAACGACCGGGGTCAAAGAACAGGTTGTTTATGTGTGTCTGCGCACTGTCAACTGTCGGAGGCTCAGACGGACGGAGCTTTTTGTAAACCTCGATAAGACCTTCTTCAACATTTGAAGCGGCATCCTTTTCGATAGTAGCTCTCATTCTTTCATCGTCACCGAAATAGTCGAGAATTTCGGCATCCGTGCCAAGACCGAGTGCTCTGATGAATGATGTAACGGGAAGCTTACGGTTCTTATCAATACGAACATAAAAAACATCGTTTACATCGGTTTCATACTCAAGCCATGCACCACGATTCGGGATAACTGTTGTTGAATACAGTTCCTTACCGGTTTTATCGTGATCCATTTTATAGTAAACGCCCGGGCTTCTTACAAGCTGTGAAACGATAACACGCTCAGCACCGTTGATAACGAATGTGCCGCTTGCGGTCATCAGCGGGAAATCGCCCATAAATACATTGCTCTCTTTGATTTCACCCGTTGACTTGTTCAAAAGTCTTGCGGTTACTCTGAGAGCAGCTGAATATGTTGCATCACGAACCTTACACTCAATTACGCTGTAGTTCGGGTGATCAACATCAAGTGTGTAGTCGATAAAATCGAGAACAAGGTTGTCCTGATAATCGGTAATGCCCGAAACATCTTTAAATACTTCTTTAAGACCTTCGTCAAGCAACCATTTGTATGACGCTTTCTGAATGTCGATAAGATTAGGCATATCAATTACTTCATCGATTTTACCAAAACTCATTCTTTCGGTGTTGCCAAGCTTTACGGGTTTGACATTAACCATAGGCGTATCACTCCTTAAAAAATCTATGAAACGGGGCAAGCGGTACTGAAAATCTGCTCATAAAAAGCTCTTGACACAAAAGGATTTTTGTGATAATATCCCCTTGTCGGATAAAGTTTTTTGCGGATTTTCCCGACCTCTTCGGTACATATCCCCATTATGGTACATTTTATTATTCTATATTGAAATAATCAATAAGTCAAGAGAATTTTCGGATTTTTTTCGGATTTTACTGACTTTTTTATATTTTTACAGGTTTTATTTCCCGAAAAGAATTATTTTCCTTTTCGGGCTATTTTTTGCATCCCAATGCAACGCCCGACACGGTGTATGGTTTTAAACAGAAGAAGCTAGAAGCGTTCATCGGACACCCCTACAAATTAACAACTACTTTCATATAAAAAAACGAAATTGCATCAGAACCTTACTGGTATCTGATGCAATTTCTTTATCTAACTATATTATCGTATTTCTTAATGCGTAAAATTAGGTTTATATATGTACAGTCATTATCACTTAAACAAATGTACATCTGCAAAACCAAATTCTCCCCACCAATTTTCTTTCTTTTCAACATACAGTTCGAGCTTTTTGGCATTTGCAATATCCAGCTTAACCGTCTGAGCTAACTGTGAACTGTCAACATCATAAGTCGCTATTAATTTATCGTCTGCTAATACTTTTAAAGTCACTTCACAAACATCCGAAGTAGAATCATTCTCACCATAAGCACCGTCTACAAAACCGTAAGTAAATTGAATTTTGGAATATTTTCCTTCAAGATTATAGTCTGCATACAAATCTTTTGATGACAATTCTGTTGTTAATGTAAAACTATTATTTCGATGTTCGCCTGACATAACAAATGTATCCGAACCTCTGTATTCAACATATTTTTCACTTCTATAAGGCTGATAAAAATCAATAATATTATTGTCACAAAGTTTATCTGACAAATTTGACTCTTTGCTAAATTCCTTATTGCCGTTATCGTTTTTGAAAGCCTTAACTGCATATGTATATGTTGTTCCGTTTGTTAAATTTTCGTGTGTATATGTAAGAGAGTTCGCATCGGTTTCTGCCAATTCTTTTAGCTCACCTGTGTTTTCTTTACAAAACACAACATATCCGGCTGCTCCCTCAACCTTGCTCCATTCAATTTCAAATGTATCTATATCCAGGGCATTGACATCTTTTAATATTGGAGCTTTAAGAGCAAAACTGTCATTTACAACTTCTGTTTGCTTTTCCGTTTGAGATACAGTTTCTACCGACGAATTATTAGAAGAAATGTTATTTTTATTCAACAACGGTGAACATCCCGAAAGAATAAAAACAAGCATACAACAAATAATTGCTTTCTTCATATCTACACATCCTTTACGACAAATTAAAACATTGAAATTTTACTGATTAGGTTTTGTTTGCCCACATCCGCAAGAGCCAACATAGTTTTTATGAATTTTACCACAGTTAGGACACTGCCATTCATCTCCTTGCGGTTTACTAAAAGTTATCACTTTGGGCGAACTGCAATTCAAACAATATTTAACACTATCTGCGTTCAATTGCCCACATCTGGGACATTCCCATTTATTATAGTCGTAAATAGGCTCTTTACGGTCAATATTATCTAACTGCGAATTTACATCATTCAAATATGTATTATATGCTGTCTGCGCCAATTTTTCACTTCTGTTTTTTGCATAAAGAAAAGCAAAAGCACCCACATAAAAAAAGACAGAAATTAACATACCATTTAAATTTTCTTCTCTGTGATGATTTGAAAATTCCAAAAAATTCATAATAAATACAATAGCTCCGGCAATTATACAAATTGCAAACAGCACAAAATATACTATTATTTCAGGATGCTTTGCTCGATAATCAGCCATAAATTCTTCTTTACTTTTTATATGTTCGGTCTTTCTTTCAGTATGCTGAACATTGTAGTTTTGATACACTTTTTCATTAACTGAATTGTTTGACACAAAATTTCCTGTATACACTCCGCAATATTGGCAAAACGCACTTCCATCATCAATTTGTTTTCCACACTTTTGACAATACATAATTCTCTCCTCAATTCATAATATATTATTTGTTGCTTTAATTTGTTTTTCAACAATGTTCAATTAACGATTACAATAAGATTATATACTATAGTATAGGCATTGTCAACACTATAGTGCATATTTTATGCTTTTTATTACATTGTGTGCAAAATAAATGTGTATTAGTATAATTAAAAAGTACCCTAAAGAGCAGGATGAAGCATATGGAACGCACCGAACTTAACAAAAAGATAGGACAAAACATTCGGAAATATCGTTTAAAAATTGATATAAGCCAAGAAAATCTTGCTATGTCGGCAGGTCTTTATCCTGCATATCTCGGCAGACTTGAACGAGGTGAAAAGTGTCCCACAATAGACACACTGTATAAAATATCCTGTGCGCTCGGTATAACAATCAATGAACTTATTTGTTTTGATTCCAAAATCGACTCATCGCCAACTAATAATCAGGCAAAAATGCGAATTGAAGAAGCGTTAAAACAAATTCCTGACACACAACAATTGCGAATTGCAGAAATTGTTGAAAATATCGCAGTCATAATAAAAGAAGAAAAAAATCAGTAGTAGCGGCAGTCAGTGACCACCACCATTGCAGAAA
>ENA-OOUZ01000917-OOUZ01000917.1-human-gut-metagenome-genome-assembly--contig:-NODE-917-length-12553-cov-2.568731_pt1 | contig 12553 bp, 10 predicted proteins | sample MGYA00241546_ERZ501274 | MGnify/ENA primary metagenome ERZ501274 (study PRJEB25962, sample SAMEA2042363) | human gut metagenome | biome: human gut; feature: human-associated habitat; material: faeces...
GATCCAGGAAACGGATGGTAACAGGACATCCTTCCAGAGCTTCGTATAATTTTTCGAAGTCACCCTGCTGATAAGGAAGAATCTTATCCAGAGCTGCTTCTCTTTCTTCTACTGTATCGGAGCAGATCATTTCACGGAATGCTGCAATTCTGTCTTCTTCGAAGAACATATGCTCTGTACGGCAAAGACCGATACCTTCTGCACCAAGTTCACGAGCCTTCTTTGCATCGGAAGGAGTATCTGCGTTTGTACGAACTTTCAGCTTTCTGTACTTATCTGCCCAAGCCATGATTCTGCCGAATTCACCGGCGATGGTTGCATCTACAGTTGCAATCTGGCCGTCATAAATGTTACCGGTGGAACCGTCGATGGAGATGTAGTCTCCTTCATGGAATTCCTTACCGGCAAGAGTAAATTTCTTGTTTGCTTCATCCATTGCGATGTCGCCGCAACCGGATACACAGCAGGTACCCATACCACGGGCAACTACTGCTGCATGGGAGGTCATACCACCACGAACGGTTAAGATACCCTGGGATACCTTCATACCTGTGATGTCTTCGGGAGAGGTTTCCAGACGAACCAGAACAACCTTTTCACCCTTAGCTGCCCATTCTTCTGCATCTTCTGCTGTAAATACGATCTTACCGCAAGCAGCACCCGGAGATGCACCAAGGCCTTTGCCCATAGGAGTTGCAGCCTTAAGAGCCTTAGCATCGAACTGAGGATGTAACAGAGTATCTAAGTTACGAGGATCGATCATAGCTACTGCTTCTTTTTCGGTTCTCATTCCTTCGTCTACTAAGTCACAAGCAATCTTTAGTGCAGCCTGAGCTGTTCTCTTACCGTTTCTGGTCTGCAGCATGTAAAGCTTCTTGTTTTCAACAGTAAACTCCATATCCTGCATATCTCTGTAGTGGTTTTCAAGGGTTTCGCAAACCTTCTTGAACTGATCGAATGCTTCAGGGAATTTATCAGCCATCTCTGCGATAGGCATAGGTGTACGAACACCGGCAACAACGTCTTCGCCCTGTGCGTTTACAAGGAATTCGCCCATCAGCTTCTTCTCGCCGGTAGCCGGGTCTCTTGTGAAGGCAACACCGGTACCACAGTCATCACCCATGTTACCGAAAGCCATGGACTGTACGTTTACAGCAGTACCCCAGGAATAAGGGATATCGTTGTCACGACGGTATACGTTTGCACGAGGGTTGTCCCAGGAACGGAATACAGCCTTGATAGCGCCCATTAACTGTTCCTTAGGATCATCAGGGAAGTCTGCACCGATTTTCTCTTTGTATTCAGCCTTGAATTCGGAAGCAAGTTCCTTTAAGTCTTCTGCGGTCAGTTCTACGTCGAAAGTAACGCCCTTCTTAGCCTTCATCTGGTCGATGAGTTCCTCGAAGTACTTCTTACCAACTTCCATAACTACGTCAGAGTACATCTGGATGAATCTTCTGTAGCAGTCCCAAGCCCAACGGGGGTTGCCGGACTTCTCAGCGATTACGTTTACAACGGTCTCATTTAAGCCAAGGTTTAAGATGGTATCCATCATACCGGGCATGGAAGCTCTTGCACCGGAACGAACAGAAACAAGAAGGGGATTCTCCTTGTCACCGAACTTCTTACCGGTAATTTCCTCCATCTTTACAATGTATTCATTGATCTGAGCCTGAATTTCTTCATTGATTTCTCTGCCGTCCTCATAGTACTGAGTACAAGCTTCTGTGGTAATAGTGAAACCCTGGGGAACAGGAAGACCAAGACCGGTCATTTCAGCCAGGTTAGCACCCTTACCGCCGAGAAGTTCACGCATGTTTGCGTTACCTTCGGTAAATAAGTACACCCATTTTTTCATGTTTGTTTTCTCCTTTATAGATTTATAAAACTATTTCAAGCACAAAAAGAAAGCCAAAAAAGCCTTTTCTGTGCTTAATCCTTATACATTTTATCAATTAGCCGGAAATATATCAAGATATTTAATTTAAAACTTTGGAGCAAAATCCACTTTTGTGCATTTTGTTAAAATTATATCTATCATTTTCGTCTATTTTTATAAACTTCTGTCGGTTACTCTTCTGCTTCCACAATATCCCTTGCCACAAACACACCGCTTGCGGAGGCATGGGAAAGCGAATGGGTAATACCGCTGCCGTCACCGATGACATACAGTCCCTTGTAACGGGTCTCCAGATGTTCATCGATTTCCACTTCCATATTATAGAATTTAACTTCCACGCCGTAAAGCAGTGTATCATCATTTGCCGTTCCGGGAGCAATTTTGTCCAGTGCATAAATCATTTCCATGATGCCATCCAATATGCGCTTCGGCAGTACCAGACTCAGATCCCCGGGGGTCGCTGCCAGAGTGGGACGCACCAGACCCTCTTCTATTCTCTTGGCATTGCTCCGCCGTCCGCGCACAAGGTCACCGAACCGCTGCACAATGACACCGCCGCCCAGCATATTGGAAAGACGCGCTATGCTTTCGCCGTAGCCGTTGCTGTCCCGGAAAGGCTCGGAAAAATGCTTTGCCACAAGCAGGGCAAAGTTCGTGTTTTCCGTCCGCAGATTTTCATCTTCGTAGCTGTGTCCGTTTACCGTCACAATGCCGTTGGTGTTTTCGTTTACCACGATGCCGTAGGGGTTCATGCAGAACGTCCTCACGTTGTCTTCAAACTTTTCCGTACGGTACACAATCTTGCTCTCGTAAAGTTCGTCCGTCAGATGGGAAAAGATAACGGCCGGGAGTTCTACGCGCACGCCGATATCCACACGGTTGGACCTGGTGGGAATTTCCATATCCCGGCACACCTGCTCCATCCACTTGCTGCCGCTTCTGCCCACCGAAATAATACATTTTTTACAGGTATACGTTCCGTTTTCGCAGACCACCTCATAGCCATTCTCAGTCGCTTTTACGGTTTTCACCGGCGTATCAAAGAAAAAGTCTGCTTTTTCCTTTAATTCCGCATACAGATTTTCCAGTACCACAAAGTTGATGTCCGTACCTAAATGCCGCACGGAGGCATTCAGCAGATTTAATTTGTTCTGCATGCAGAGCTTTTTGAATTTGGATCCAGCCGTAGAATACAGCTTTGTCCCCTCTCCGCCGTGGGACATGTTGATGGCGTCCACGTACTTCATCAGCTCCAGCGCCTTTGCCTTGCCGATATACTCGTACAGTGTACCGCCGAAATCGTTGGTAATGTTGTATTTTCCATCAGAAAAAGCTCCGGCACCGCCAAATCCGCTCATAATGGAGCAGCTTTTGCAGTTGACGCAGCTTTTGATTTTCTCGCCGTCAATGGGACAGTGTCTCCTGTCCAGTGCATGACCACCTTCAAAAACCGCAATCTTCAAAGCAGGGTCAAGCTTTGTCAGCTCATATGCCGAAAAGATGCCCCCGGGTCCTGCACCGATAATAATAACATCATACATTCATTCATACCCTCTCTTTTACCGTGATGTCCTCATTATACCCTTTCTCCCGATAAGTGTCCAATAAATTCCATGACTCTTTCATTGTCCTTAGAGAACAGTTCGTCCGGTGTTCCTTCCGCCTTGATGATACCCTCTTCCATAAAGATAATGCGGTCGGAAACCTCTTTTGCGAATTTCATTTCATGAGTAACGATAACCATGGTCATATGCTCCCTGGCAAGCTGTCTGATAACCTTAAGCACTTCTGCGGTAAGCTCCGGGTCCAGTGCGGAGGTCGGTTCGTCAAAGAACAGGATCTGCGGCTGCTTTGCCAGCGCTCTTGCTATGGAAACACGCTGCTGCTGTCCACCGGAAAGCTGGCAGGGATAGGCATCTGCCTTGTCGGAAAGCCCCAACTGTGCCAAAAGCTTTTCCGCGCGCTCCACGGCTTCCTTCTTGGGAATTTTATCCACATGGATTAACGCATCCGTAATGTTTTTCATGACATTGTAATGAGGGAACAGGTTAAAGTTCTGGAACACCAGTCCGAAACAGCTTCTTATTTTCTTAAGTTCTGCCCTGGTGGATGTGGCAGTCACCTTCTGTCCTAAATAAACAAGCTCGCCGTCGTCCATTTTTTCCAGCATGGTGGCACAGCGGAGCAGAGTGGATTTACCGGAACCGGAGGGTCCGATAATGGAAACCACCTCTCCCTTTTCCACGCTTAAGGAGATGTCCTTCAAAACACCGTGGCCGTCAAATCCTTTTTTAACATGATTCATTTCCAATATTTTCATGGGACCACCTCCTTATTTATAGTATGCGAACGCTTTCTCGATTTTTTCCATTACAACCGCCACAATCAGGTTGAAAATATAATAGAACACGCCGGCAATCATAAGCGGCATGATTGTGGTTTCCTTTGCCGCAATCTGCTTGGCAATGGTAAACATTTCCGCCTGTGCAATGGCAAATGCCAGGGAGGTATCCTTTACCAGCGTAATGATTTCGTTGGTGACGGACGGTAAAATCCTCTTGATCACCTGCGGCAGGATAATCTTGAAAAAGGTCTGCCCCCAGTTATAACCGAGCACCTTTGCCGCTTCGTACTGCCCCACCGGCATGGATTCGATACCCGAGCGGTAAATCTCCGCAAAGTAAGCGGCATAGTTGATGGAGAATGCCAGAATAACCGCAACGAAACGGTATCCGGGCCCGATTTTTACCTTAAACAGAATAGAAGGTCCGAAATAGATGATGAGAAGCTGCAGCATCAGAGGAGTACCTCTCATGATGGATATGTACGCTTTCGTCACGGACCTTAACACTACGTTTTTCGCCATTCTGCCAAAGGCAACTACCAGCCCCAGAGGCAAAGAAAACAGCAGGGTCAGTGCAAAGATTTCAATAGAAACCAGCATTCCTTTCGCTAATTGAAATAAAATCATCTGTATACTCATATTGTCACGCTTGCCCTTTCCCTGCCGTATTGTTCTTTCGGTTTTGTTCAGGTTATTTTATTGCTGAACCGCTCTTTTCTTATTTGCCTAAGCAGACGGTATCTGCCACGCCCCATTCGTCGGCAATCTTCATGAAGGTACCGTCATCCACCATCTCAAGAAGGGTCTTGTTTACGGTGTCACGGAGTTCTTCGTTGCCAAGCTTGAAGCCTACCGCATACTGCTCGGTGGATAACTTCTCGTCTAAGATCACATAGCCGTCGCCGCGGGAAGCAATCTGGTAATTTGCCACACCGATGTCCATGGCTACGGCATCCAGTGCGCCTGCTTCCAGATCCATGAATGCGGTGTTGTAATCCGCATATTCGGTCAGGCTTGCAAAGCTGTTCTTTAAGTCACTGTTGTCTTCTTCATTTAAGGCGCTCAGTGCGGAAGAGTCTGCCTGTACGCCGACTGCCTTGCCCGCAAGGTCCGCCATTGTGGCAATACCGGAATCCTTTGCCACTACAAATACCTGGCTGTTGTCAATATAAGGGTCTGACCAGGTGTAATCATCCTCTCTGCCGTTCATGGTAAAACCGTTCCAGATGCAGTCGATATTGCCGCTGGTAAGCTCCATATCCTTGGAGTTCCAGTCGATGGGGCGCTTTACAAGCTCCCAGCCGTTTCTCTTGCAGACTTCTTCTGCCAGATCCAGGTCAAAACCTACATATTCCCCGTTGTCATCCATATATCCGTAAGGGGGAAACTCTGCGTCGAAGCCGACCGTAAAGGTCTTGCCTTCGCTCTTGGAACCACATGCCGTCAGTGTCAGTGCCAGACATGCTGCCACCAGTAAACTCATTTTCTTTTTCATAAGCTCCTCACTTTCTCCGCTGAACGCGGAACTACAATCCATCCCTGTGCCCCGCATTTTCATGCATCAGCACTCTGCCATATTATCACGTTAAAGTGCCCCTGTCAAATAAATTCCTTGAAAATTACACTTCTTTATGTATAATAGAATACGGACCCGAAAACTAAAAAACACAGCATTTATGCGGAATCATCCGCAAAAAGTGCCTATTATGAGGATTGTAAAATGATTAGTGCTAACAATGTCACCTACCGTGTAGGAAAAAAGGCGTTATTTGAAGACGTCAACATCAAGTTTACCGAAGGAAACTGCTACGGCTTAATCGGTGCCAACGGTGCCGGCAAATCCACCTTCTTAAAGATTTTGTCCGGAGAACTGGACACCACAAACGGTGAAATTTTCATCACCCCCGGCCAGCGTCTCTCCGTCTTAGAGCAGGACCATTTCAAATATGATGACTACACCGTACTGGACCTTGTCATTATGGGAAATGAGCGTCTTTACCAGATTATGAAGGAAAAGGATGCCATCTATGCCAAAGAGGATTTTACCGATGAAGACGGCATCCGCGCCAGCGAACTGGAAGCGGAATTTGCGGAAATGGACGGCTGGGAAGCAGAGTCCAATGCAGCCTCCCTGTTAAACGGCCTCGGCATCGACACCTCCCTGCACTACTCCGTTATGAAGGACTTAAACGGTAACGAAAAGGTAAAGGTTCTTTTAGCAAAGGCCCTGTTCGGCAACCCCGACATCCTGCTTTTAGACGAACCGACCAACCACCTGGACTTAGATGCTATCCAGTGGCTCGAAGACTTCTTAATCGACTTTGAGAATACCGTTATCGTGGTATCCCATGACCGTTACTTCTTAAATAAAGTCTGCACCCAGATTGCAGACATCGACTACGGCAAAATCCAGCTCTATGCCGGCAACTATGATTTCTGGTATGAATCCAGCCAGCTCCTTATCAAGCAGATGAAGGAAGCCAACAAAAAGAAGGAAGAAAAGATCAAGGAATTACAGGAATTCATTTCCCGTTTCTCCGCAAACGCTTCCAAATCCAAACAGGCTACTGCCAGAAAACGTGCCCTTGAAAAAATCGAACTGGACGAAATCCGTCCTTCCAGCCGTAAGTACCCTTACATTGATTTCCGTCCCGACAGGGAAATCGGCAACGAGGTCTTAAGCGTGGAGCACCTTTCCAAGACGGTAAACGGCGTAAAGGTCTTAAACGACATTTCCTTTATTGTCGGACATGATGATAAGATTGCTTTTGTCGGCGGCAACGAACTGGCAAAGACCACTCTGTTCCAGATTTTAGTCGGTGAGTTAGAGCCGGACGAAGGCAGCTACAAATGGGGCATTACCACTTCCCAGGCGTACTTCCCCAAGGACAACACCAAGGAATTTGACTGCGACCTGACCATTGCCGACTGGCTGACCGGCTACTCTCCCGTCAAGGATGTAACCTATGTCCGCGGCTTCTTAGGACGTATGCTGTTTGCCGGCGAGGACGGCGTAAAGAAAGTCCGCATCCTTTCCGGTGGTGAAAAAGTAAGATGTCTCTTATCCAAGATGATGATAAGCGGCGCCAACTGCCTGATCTTAGATGAGCCCACCAATCACCTGGACATGGAGTCCATTACCGCCTTAAACAACGGTTTAATCAAGTTCGGCGGCGTAGAGCTTTTCGCCTGCCATGACCACCAGTTTGTGCAGACCACTGCCAACCGTATTATGGAAATACTTCCGGACGGCAGCCTGATTGACAAGATAACCACTTACGACGAATACCTTGCCAGCGATGAAATGGCAAGAAAGCGTACCGTATACAATAAAACAGATGAGGATGAGGATTGATGGTAGATTTACACGTACATTCCACCTGCTCCGATGGCACCTTTACCCCCACCGAGCTGGTCGAATATGCACTGACACATCGGATATCCGCTTTTGCCCTGACAGACCATGACACTACTGCCGGTCTGTCGGAGGCCATCTCGTGTGCCGAAGCTCTTTCCGGCACCGTTTCAGAGAAAAATCCCGAGGGTGCTTCTGTGGAAGTCATTCCCGGGATTGAACTTTCTTCGGAATATAACGGTAAGGATATCCATATTGTAGGATTGTTTATTGATGAAAACAGCAAGGCTTTCAAGGAGCATGTGGCTTCCTTCTTAGCCTCCCGGGAAAACCGCAACCATAAGATGTGCAAAAAGCTTGCCGAATACGGCTTTGACGTTTCCTATGAAGATTTGCTGGCATATTTCCCGGACTCCGTGATTACGCGAGCCCATTACGCCAGGTACATGATGGAAAAGGACTATGTGAAAAGCCTAAAGGAAGCGTTTGAACGCTATCTCGGCGACCACGCTCCCTGCTTTGTGCCCCGTGAAAAGATTTCCCCGGAGCAGGCGGTTTCCTTAATTCTTTCCGCAGGCGGCATTCCCGTGCTCGCCCACCCCACCCTGTATCACATGGGGGATGAGGCACTGGAAACACTGGTTGCCCGCTTAAAAGACTCCGGACTTCTTGCCATCGAAGGCATTTACTCTACTTATACGCCCTCCGATACCCGGAAAATCCAGTCGATTGCGAGAAAATTCGGTCTTGCCATCAGGCTCCGATTTCCACGGCGAAAACAAACCCGGACTTTCCTTCGGCACCGGCTATGGAAGACTCTACATCCACGAGGACGTTCTTGCCGGCTTAAAGCAGCTGCTTCCCCGTCCGTAATTCCTTAGCGCAAAAAAGTCACAGCGTCATGCTGTGGCTTTTTACGTGCTGTCTTACTTACCGCTGTCGCCGTAGTTGGAAAGAACTCTGGCGCTGGGGTCGTTTACGTTGCAGCCCTCCCAGGATTTGTTCGGCATCCAGAAATCGGGTACCATACGAGCCTGGCCGGGATAAAATTCTTCAAAGATTTCACGATACAGAAGGCTTTCTTTGGTGAACGGCTGCGCAAAATCGTATTTTGCACGCAGTTTTTCGTACTCTTCATCACTGTAAAGTCCTTCTGCATATTCTTTCAGGTCATCTACCATGCTGTGGCCTACCGCATCACTGAAGGCTGCCTTTTCTCTCCAGAGAATGTCTTCCGGCAGAATGGCATCCTTTTCAAAAGCCTTTCTCAACAGGTATTTTCCTTTTCCGTATGTATTCATCTTCTTTACCGGGTCGATTGCCATGACAAATCTGGCAAAGTCCAAATCACCGAAAGGAACACGCGCCTCTAAGCTGTTGGCAGCCAGGCATCTGTCCGCACGCAGCACATCATAGAAGTAAAGCTCACGCAGTCTCTTTTCCGCTTCCTTCTGGAACTCCTGTGCGTTGGGCGCAAAGTCCGTATATTTATAGCCGAACAGTTCGTCAGAAATTTCACCGGTGAGAAGCACCTTGATATCAGTGGTTTCATGGATTGCCTTACATACCAGATACATACCCATGCTGGCACGGATGGTGGTAATATCATAGGTGGCAAGCGCCTTGATAACCGTCTTTAAGGAAGCTAACACTTCTTCCTTTGTCATAATGACTTCCGTATGGTCGGCGCCGATGAAATCGGCTACTTCCTTCGCATACTTTAAATCAATGGCATCGATATCCATACCGATGGCAAAAGTGCGGATGGGTTTCTTTAAGATGTTTGCCGCAATGGCGCATACCAGACTGGAATCCAGACCGCCGGAAAGTAAAAATCCCATGGGCGCATCCGCGTCCAGACGTTTTTTTACACCTTCCGTCAGCTTGTCGTGAATACCCTTTGTGATAGTGTCCATATCCGCATGAATGTAACCGCGCACTTTGTCGATTTCTTCATATTTGACAAACTCACCGTCATAGTAATAGCTGCCGGGAGGGAAGGGCATAACCTCTTCCACCAGATCCATCAGGGCAATCGCCTCACTGGCAAACGCAATGTGGCCGCTCTTGGAATAACCATAGAATAACGGGCGGATACCGATGGGGTCTCTTGCCGCAATCACCTTGCCGGTCCTGGCATCATAAAGAACGCAGGCATATTCCGCATCCAGATGGGCAAACATTTCCAGCCCGTACATTTCATACATGGGAAGTAAAATCTCACAGTCGGAACCGCTCACAAAGCTGTAGCCCTGTGCCGTCAGTTCTTCCTTTAATCTTCTGAAACCGTATATTTCACCGTTGCAGATGGAAATGCTTCCATCCTTCATGAAAGGCTGCATACCTTCCTCACTAAGTCCCATGATGGAAAGTCTTGCAAAGCCCATATAGCCAAACGTCGTTTCCACCATCCGGCTGGCGTCGGGGCCTCTCATTTTCGTACGGTTCAAATGTGCCTCCATTTCTTCTTTGGTAAAGTCTTTTCCTGTGTAACACATAATTGAGCACATACTGTTTCCTCCTTTTTTTATAGAAATTTTTATAAATAAAAAGACGTCAACGAACCTGCTTTTGCAAGTTCCCTGACGTCTTCGTCATACTTAATACTGTTCTGTTTTAACGGACATCTCATTTGTCCGCGGCAAAATGTATGTCCCTAACCTTCTACTATGAGGTATCTGCCATCGCCTATATCGAATACTTCGGAAGCCTCTAAAATCGTTTCCTCATCGGCACCGTCCATATCGATACCGGCTTCATCGAAGTATGCAAGGACATCTTCTGCGGAATCAACCACTACAGCCATACAATCCTCTAAGAAGCTTTCCGCTTCTTCCTCGGTGGAAGCTACTTCCTCCGGGAAAAGCTGTAACTGATTTTCCAAGAAACAGGCTAAAACTGCATCATCGTACTCATGCATAACCCATCCTCCTGCATTCATATTAAAACTATCATTTAACCATAATATTCGTTCTAAGCCAAATAGTCAAGTAGTTGTTGCGGTTTTTTTATCAAAACATCCGCATGATTTTCTTTAAGCTCTTTTTCCGTCCGGAAGCCCCACAGGGCGCCCACGGTAAACGCGCCTGCCGCCTTGCCGGTCTGCATGTCGGTTCCGGTGTCTCCGATGTACAACAAGTCCTCCGGTGTGAGGGACAGCTTTTCCAATATTTTGAACACACCGATGGGGGACGGTTTCCTCGGTACATCATCCTGCTGCCCCTGCACCACGTCAAAATAGCCTTCGCCAAAGACTGCCTTAATTACATCCTTAGTTCTTTCATGGGGCTTGTTGCTTAAAACAGCAATCTTTACTCCCTTTTCCTTCAGGGCGGAAAGCAGCTCTCTGATGCCGTCGTAGGGCTCCACTTTATACATACAGTATTTTTCAAACACCTTACAGTACTCTTCGTAAGCGGCATCCAGATTTTTAAGCTCCGTATCGCCTCCGGCAATCAGACACCGTTCCACCAAAACCCTTGCCCCGTCTCCTACGAAAACCTTGTACTGGTCCTCCGTGTAGGGACCCATGCCGAATTTCGCCATCGCCATATCCCCGCTTAATTTCATGGACGCAAGGGAATTGGTCAGTGTACCGTCCAAGTCAAAAATTACAACCTTTTTCATAGCCATTCACACTCCTTAAGCTCCTGGTAGACTCTTGCCACAGGCAGACCCACCACGTTGTTGTAATCCCCGCAGATCCCCTTTATAAATGCCGCAGCCGGACCCTGGATACCGTAGCTGCCGGCTTTGTCCATACAGTCCTTTGTGCTGACATAGGCCTCTGTTTCCTGCTTTGTCATCGGATAAAACGTAACCTTCGTTTCCTCGTGAAATACCTTTCTCTTCTCTTCGCCGTTCTGTCTGTAAAGGAAGCAGACGCCCGTATATACCTCATGGCTTCTTCCCGCAAGGGCGGAAAGCATTTCCACCGCTTCTTCTTCCGACTTCGGCTTTCCTAAAATCCTGCCGTCCAGCACCACGATGGTGTCCGCGCCGATTACCAGGGCTTCCTTGTCTGTTTCCCTAAAAACCGCCTCTGCCTTTTGCTCCGCCAAAGACTCCACCACCGCTTCCGGATGCGTATCTTTTATTTTTTCTTCCACATGGCTTACCCGCACCTCAAAAGGAATGCCTATCTGTGTAAGTAGCTCCTTTCTGCGCGGGGAAGCGCTTGCCAGTATGATTTTATTCATGGTGTGTTTCCGGAATAAACACCCTTGTTTCCCCTTCCTCAGGAGCCGCCTTTGCCAGCAAAACGGCTTCCTTACAGAATTCATCCTGGGAATTCAGAGCTTCCTTTCCTCTCCTGTCTACCTTTTCATAGCTGCCTTCCGGTGTAAGCACATGCGCCTTTATCGTATCCTTCAGCTCACAGTCTAAAATGTGATACAGTCTCTGGCGCAGCTCTTCTTTTTCCACCGGGAATAAGATTTCCACTCTTCGCTCTAAGTTACGGGGCATCCAGTCCGCACTGGAGCAGTAAAATTCGGGATTGCCTGCATTTTCAAATTTGAAAATCCGGCTGTGTTCCAGGAAATTGCCTACGATGGAGCGGACGGAAATCGTCTCGCTGACGCCCGGAATGCCTACCTTTAAGCAGCAGATACCGCGCACAATCAGCTCTATCTTTACACCTGCCGCACTGGCTTCATAAAGCGCCGCAATAATATCCGGATCGCATAAGGAATTCATCTTCGCAATGATATGGGCTTCCTTCCCCGCCCTGGCATTGTCACTTTCCCTGCCGATTAAATACAGGAATTTCTTTTTTAACCAGATGGGCGCCAGTGCCAGCTTGTTCCAGGAAAGCGGTTCGGAATAACCGGACAGCATGTTGAATACCGCCGTTGCATCCTCGCCGATGGCTTCGCTGCAGGTAAGCAGCCCCACGTCCGTATAGAGCTTGGCGGTGGCGTCGTTGTAGTTGCCGGTGCCAAGGTGCACATAG
>ENA-OOUZ01000925-OOUZ01000925.1-human-gut-metagenome-genome-assembly--contig:-NODE-925-length-12488-cov-2.226574_pt1 | contig 12488 bp, 9 predicted proteins | sample MGYA00241546_ERZ501274 | MGnify/ENA primary metagenome ERZ501274 (study PRJEB25962, sample SAMEA2042363) | human gut metagenome | biome: human gut; feature: human-associated habitat; material: faeces...
GCCGCAATCATCATCAGCACGCCGCCCATGCTGTGCCAGACGTTGCCCGTCAGTTCCGACGATGGCATGAGCATCACATACTGCATCCCCCAGCTGCGGTTGCCCAGCGCAAGCAGCGTGTAGGGGACGCCGCCGGAGACGAATTCGCGCTGCATGGTTGCCTCGTTGCCCGCAAGCAGGGATGTCAGCTCATCCGCCGAAAGCGGAAGTTCGCCCGATGATGCCAGAATCGCGCCGTCATGCAGGATGCAGGTGTTTGCGTTCATAGCAATCGCGTCAGAAAAGAGCTGCTGATAGGTGTTCTGCCGCAGGAGGAAGAGCATCGACCCACGTTCACTTTTCTGGCTCATGCCCAGCGGGATAATGAACGTCGTCATGTCGTACTGGTCGCTGCCCAGAAGGGAGGATGCGACTTTCTGCGCTGGAAGGACGCACAGTCCGCCGGGCTGACGGATCAGGCGCATCAATTCCGCGCCGGACACATGCTCGTAGTGCATCAGGCTGCTGAACATGTCCAGCGTCATCATCGAGGAGGAAGAGTACAGATAGTCGTCGCTGGCGAAGCACAGGTACATCTGGTCAGAAAAGTCGTTGCTGACCGTGTAGGGGACAAGCTGCTGCATCAGTTCATAGGCGCGCCACGGCTCGTCGCGGTAGCTGAACGGCTGCAGGTAAGGGGAGAGGCCGATCTGCTCGGCAGTGTTGAGCATGTTGTCCAGATACCCCTCGTGCTGGTAAGCGATGCGGCTCAAACGGTTGATGCCGTTGGAGATGACCTGCGCGCGCACCTCGCGGTTCATGTAGACGTACATGTACAGGAACAGCGCGCTGAGCGCAAGAAGCAGCACCAGCATATAGGACACGACGTAGCGCGCGAAGGTGGAAAGGCGTTTGCTGCCGGATTGCTGTTTCATTGCTCCGAAAGTCCCTTCATGTAGCGGTCATAGGCGGTTTGGTAGAGCGAAACGTACTCCTGTGCGCCGACGCTGTTCAGCTCCGTCAGGAAGTCAGCAAAGCGCTCGTCCGTCACGCCGCGCGTGACGAATTCCACCAGATACGCATTCACGGCGGATTTCAGCGACGTGTAGAGCTGCTGAATGCGCGCGGATTCCTCGCTCGTAATCGGCACGGTGTTAATCAGCAGCGTGTACGGAACCTCTTCCAAGACGCCGGATTCGTCGTAGAGCGCGCAGTAGGCGGATTTCTCCTGCCGGTGCGCCGCCGGAACGTATACCGAGGCATAGTAGCTCGCGGGTGCGAAGAACTGCCCGCAGATAATCGGCACGGTCTTGTACAGCTCATTTCCCGCGGGAACGTAAGCGACCTCGTAGCGCCCGTCGCCGCGCAGAATCAGCGTGTCGCCGATTTTGCCGTTCTGCGCCACCAGCATGTTCTCTGTCTCGAACTGCGCGTCCAGCCAGCGAAGCGATGACGGAATATCATGATTCTGAATCGTCAGCGCCGCGCCGAACTCGATTTCGTCTTTCGTCCGCGCAAGCCTCGCCGTGTACCCCTCTGCGTGGACGGGCAGCATAACCTCGTAGTCTGCCGCAATGTCTTCGGAAAGCGCAGTATTGATGAGCCGCCAGTAGGTGAAATACCCCGCCTTCTGTTGATTCACCTTCGCCGCCCAGAGATTCGACCCCTGCGTGAGCGACTCCACATCCAGCAAGCCTTCCTGACAGAGCGAGTGCAGCCACTCCACGCACGCGCGGAAGCCGTCCTCCTCCGGCATGAAGAGCACCTTGCCGTCCGCGGACAGCTGAACAAAGTACTCGTTCATCGGGATGCCGAACGCGCTGAAGGCGTTGTACAGCCCGGTGTTCACGTCGGCGAATGTCGCTTCGTAGGGGATTTCGTCAGCTAACCCGTTGCCGTTCGGATCGCCGTTTTTGAATGCGCGCAAGACTTCGGTCAGCTCCTCCGTCGTCGTCGGGACGGACAGTCCCAACTTGTCCAGCCACGTTTTGTTGATGAAGAAGTGTCCGTTGGTGTTGATGCCCTGCGAGAGCAGAAAGCCGACGTAGTACATCTTCCCGTCGGAGGAGGGGAGGGTGCGCCCCGCGTTATCAATAGACAGGCGGCCGAAATACGTCGGCATGTATTCTTCCAGATAGTCATCCAGCGGCAGAATCACATGCTGCGTCACGCCGTAGTCCTCCACGTCCAGGCTGCCGCGCAGAATCAGATCGTGATAGCGCCCGGAGGCGAACATCAGGTTGACGCGGTTCGTCCAGTCCGAAAGCTTGACGACGTCGAAATCGACATGCACGCCCGTCTGCTCCTCAATCTGCTGGAAAAACCACATGTTGTCAAAATCAAGCGTCTGGTTCTCCAACTCGTATTGCAGCGCGGTCAGAGATACTTTCTCTGTCTCCGGCGCAATGCTATCACCGCAGCCGCTGAGCGTCAGCAGCAAAAGAAGAAGCAGCAGAAGGAAAAACGCATTTTTTCGCATGTCGTCATGCCCCTTTGCATGTTTTTGTTACTTCTGATTATATCACAAACTGCAGAAGATAGCAAACGAAGTTCGGAAGCAATTTACGCCGGAAAGAGAAAAGCCGGAGAGTCGCAAGGGCTCTCCGGCAGGCTTTCCTCAGAGGCTTACTTCGCCAGATAAGCGTCGTAGGCGTTCTGGTACAGTTCGATGTAGCGTTCCACGCCGATGGCCTTGGCGGTTTCCACGAAGGTGTTGTAGCTTTCGTCGGTCACGCCGTTCTTGATGAAGTCGGTCACGGATTCTTCCATGAACTTCTTCAGCTCGGTGTAGATGTTCGCGGCTTCGACAGCATCCTCGTTATCCATCTTGCTCAGCTTGGAGACGTACTGGTAGCTCTTGTGCTCCAGAACGCCCGCTGCAGCGTACATTTCGGAGTCGAGGTAGCGTTCGACGCGGTGCGGCGCCATCTGATAAATCTGGGTGTAGTATTCGCCGGGCGCGAAGAACTGACCCATCGTGACAGGCACGAAGGAGTACAGGCCGTTGTTTTCCGGCACGTTGATGACTTCGTACTTGCCTTCGTCGTTGAGCTGAATCTGCTCGCCGACCTTGCCGTTCGCCGCCACCATCATGGTTTCGGTTTCCAGCTGCGCGTCGATCCACTTCAGGGACGCAACGGGGTTCGCGTTGGTCGAAGTCAGGATAGCACCCTGTTCCGGCACTTCCAGAATCGCGGAGACAGCAGCGCCGTAGGTCGGGTCAGCCGGGGGAAGGATGGACTTGAAGTCCTTGTAAACGTCGGGAGTCAGGGCAGTGTTAATCAGGCGCAGGTACGGGAAGGAAGCAACTTCGCCAGCATTGACCTTGTTCGCCCACAGGTTGGAGTCCTGCGTCAGGCATTCGGGGTCAAGCAGACCTTCTTCGTAGAGCATGTGCAGCCATTCAACGCACGCGCGCCAGCCGGGCATCGTGCCGGTGAATTCGACCTTGTCGTCATCGGTGATGTGATAGAAGGCGTAGTTTTCCGGCACGCCGAAGGAAGCGAATTCGTTCCAGATGGTTTCCGGGCCATAGCCGAAGGTGGAGGTGGACAGCGGGTACTTGATGCCCGCTTCCTTGAACTTGCGCAGGACGTTGGTGTACTCGTCGATGGTGGTGGGCACTTCCAGACCCAGCTGGTCAAGCAGGGTGGTGTTGATGTACCAAGTGCCGTTGTGGTTGACGTTCTGGGCGATCAGGTAGCCGATGTAGTAGCTGTGACCGTCAGAAGCGGGGATGGAGTCGCCCGCATTGTTCAGGTTCAGGCGGGAGACGTAGTTGGGCATGATTTCCTCGGTGATGTACTCATCCAGCGGCATCAGCAGGCTCTGATTCACGCCGTAGTCCTCAATGTCGGTGCTGCCGCGCAGAATCATGTCCATGTACTTGCCGGAAATGAACATCAGGTTGAGCTGCGTCTGGAAATCGGCGTCCTTCACCATCGTGAAGTCAACGTGGGTGTTGGTCTTCTCTTCGATCTGCTGGAAGAACCAGAGATTGTTGAAGTCCGTGGACTGGTTTTCCAGCGTGTACTGGAAGGCGGTCAGGTTGACCTTGTCCTCAGCAACCGCGGAGCCGACGAGCGTCAGCAGCATGGCCAGTGCGAGGAGAACAGAGACGATTTTCTTCATAGAGAAAATCTCCTTTCGTTTGCGCCATTCTCACGCGGGGAATGGCACGGTATTGATTCATCACGCCGCTGCGGACGTGTGAAATCCGAAAAAAATGGGGAAACGAAGGGGTCAAGGGGGCGATCGCAGACGTCGTCTGTTTCCATTGCCCCCTTGTCGCTCCCGCAGGAGCGAAATCCCCCTGCCGCAAAAGCGCATTGCAGTGAGAAAAACCGAAGGAAAGTCTGAAAGGATTATCCCTTCAGCGACCCAATCATAACGCCCTTGACGAAATACTTCTGCATGAAGATGTACAGCACAATCGCGGGAACCGTAGACACCACGATGCAGCAGTACTTGGCGACTTCCGCCTTGCGCATGGCCTCCTGCAGGCCGCCGAGGTTGTCGGCGTAGGCGGCGAAGAACGTATCGCTGGAGCCGGAAATGGACAGCGAAGCAAGAATTTCGCGCAGCACGGTCTGCAGCGGCAGATACGCGCGGTTGCGGATGAATACCAGACCCGTGAAGTAGTCATTCCAGCGCGCCACACCGTAGTAGACGCTCAGCACGGCGATAATCGTGCCGGACAGCGGCAGGACGCAGCGGAAGAAGTAAGTGAAGTGATCTGCGCCGTCCATCACCGCGGCTTCGTACAGCTCGTTGGGAATGGAGGACTGAATGTAGGTGCGGGCGACCATCAGGTTCCACACGGACACGGTGTTCATCAGAATCATGACCAGCCGCGTGTCGTACAGCCCCAAGTCGCGCACGTTCAGGAAAATCGGAATCAAGCCGCCGGAGAAGAACATGGTGAACGTAATCAGGAAGTTGACGAATGCTTTCCCGGCGAATTTGCGGCTCAGCGCGTACGCCGCTGCAAGGGAGACAATCACCGACAGCGCCGAACCGAGAACCGTGTAAATGATGGAGTTCAAGTAGCTCTGCCACAGCTCGCTGTGCTGGAAAACCGCCTCGTAGCCCATGAGCGAGAAGCCCTTAGGCCAGAAGAGCACTTCACCCGCCAGCACCGCATCCGGGTCGGAGACGGACGCAATCAGCACCAGCCACAGGGGGTAAAGCGTGATAAACAGCACGATCATCCAGAAAATCAGGTTGAGAACGTTGAAAGTACGGTCAGCGCGCGTCTCTTTGATGCGAATGCCGTGTACTTCCGCTTCCTTCTTTGCCATTTTGCTTTCCCTCCTTTCTTAGAACAGGCTGATGTCGCTGGCCTTGCGGGAGATTGCGTTGACGGAAATGATGATGACGAAGTTGATGACGTTCAGGCACAGACCGATGGCGGAGGTGTAGGAGTACTGCGCCTTGCCGATGCCCGTGTTGTAGACGTACACGCCGATGATATCCGAGGTTTTGATGTTGCCGGAGGTCTGGAGCAGCAGCGCCTTGTCCGTGTTGGAGGACAGGAGCGAACCGCAGGAGAGAATCAGCATCATGACGGCAATCGGAATCAGGTGCGGAATGTCGATGTTCCTAATCTTCTGCCAGCGGGTCGCGCCGTCGATGGTCGCGGCTTCGTACAGCTGCGGGTCGATGGAGGTCAGCGTGGCAATATAAAGGATGGTATTCCAACCGGCGTTCTGCCAGATGTCCGAACCGATGAACAGCGGGCGGAACCAGTTTTCCTCGACCATGAAGTAAATCGACTTGCCCCCGCAGGCCTCTATCACCTTGTTGACGATGCCGTTGGTGGGGGAGAAGAACAGGTAGAGCATACCAGCCAGCACGACGGTGGAGATGAAGTGCGGAACGTAAATCGCCGTCTGCGTGAAGCCCTTGAAGCGCTTCGAGTTCAACTGGTTGAGCATGATGGCGAGCAGAATCGGAATGGGGAAGGAGAACAGCAGCCCGTAGAGGTTCAGCAGCAATGTGTCTGCAAACATGCGTCCGCAGTAGTACATGCTGAAGAAATTGCGGAAGTGTTTGAACAGGTCAAGCTGCCCTTTTGTACTTGCCCACGGACTGGCGGTGATGCCCAAGCCGACCTTGAAGTCTTTGAAGGCAATCTGGACACCGTACATCGGGAAGTAGCAAAATACAATGAAGAAAGCCAGTGCTGGAATCAGCAGAACCCACAGCTGCCAGTCGCGGTGAATTGTCCGCCGAGCACGAACACCAAACGGCTGATGTGGTTTGGTCGCTGCCGTCTTTGTTACCGCCTTTTGCAATGAAACCCCTCCGTTCATCGGGAACGCTGCCCCGTAATCAACTACGAATATGATACCATGCAGCACGCCGCCTGTAAATCGACGAAATTTTTGTGCATATCGCGCAAATGCTGATTTTTCAAGGGTTTGCGAATGTGCGAAAAAATTGCGCATTTCAAATTTGGGCGTTTTCAGGTAGAATAGGACAGGGAAAACAGGTCAGAAGCGGGACAAAAATGACATTTCCGCTTCTGCAAAATGATAGGAGGATAGCCAATGCTTCCAAAAACAGGGGTGACCTTTTCCTGCGATGACGCGGCGCTGCAAAAGCTTTTTGACGAGGCGGAGCGCAAGTGCCTTCATAATTTGAAGGACTTCGGCGCGGATACCGTCTTGGTCGAGGGCGGCGGGTACGAGAAGATTTGGCTGGAAACGCAGCCGATGGGCGGTGAAATGTACTGGAAGCGCAACATGACCGCCGCGATGAACAATCAGCTGCTGTTCATGCGCACCCAGCGTGCGGACGGGCGGATTGCCGGGTCGATTCAGTGCCATCCCGACGGGACGATTGAGCCGCAGTTCAACAAGTTTCAGGGCTTCTGCTTCCCGCTGCACGCGCTGAACATGTGGTATCTCTCCGGCAAAGAACCGGCGTACCTGGATATGCTGGCGGACTGCTTAGAGAAATTCGATGCGTATCTCTGGAAAACGCGTGATTCCGACGGCGACGGATGTCTTGAATCCTTCTGCGTCTACGATACGGGGGAGGACAACGCCCTGCGCTACGGTCACGCGCCTGTCTACTGCACGACCGATACGCCGCCCGAAGATGCGGACGTTGTGCCGATGGCGTCGATGGACGTGACGTCGTTCTCCTACGCCTGCCGCGATACATTGGCGGAAATCAGCCGCCTGCGCGGCGACGGGCGGGAAAGCGAATGGCGCGAAAAGGCGGACGCGGTCGCGGCGAACTTGAAAGCACGCTTGTGGGATGACAAGCGCCACGCCTGCTTTGACCGCGACAAGCACGGCAAGACCATCGACGTGCTGTGCCATAACACGCTGCGCTGCATGTACTGGGGTTCCATCAGTCAGGAGATGGCGGATGCGTTTGTGCGCCAGCACCTGCTGAATCCGCAGGAATTCTGGACGCCGCTGCCCCTGCCGAGTGTTGCGGTGAACGACCCGATGTTCCGCAATGCGCCGGAGAACAACTGGAGCGGGCAGTGCGAGGGGCTGACGTATCAACGCGCGATTATCGCCTTGGAGCGCTACGGGTACGAACCGCTTGTGACAAAGCTCGGCAGGAAGCTGCTGGATGCCATCATCCGCGGCGGGTATGTGTTCACGCAGCAGTTCGATCCTTTCACGGGCGAACCTTCCCGCGTGGGCATGGTGTCGCATGAGGTGCTCTCCCGCGACAGCGATGAGCCGTTTCAGGATTCCTACGGCCCGACGCTGCTGGCGGCGCTGGAGTACATCGCGCATATCTGGGGGATTGCGCTGGTCGGCGACGAAGTGTGGTTCAGCTTGGGTTCGGGGCTGTCCTATACCTATGCGCAGCGGTTCGGGGATGATGTGTACGAAATAAAATCCGACGGTCGGTCTGGTTCCATCTACAAAAACCGAATCGCGGTCGGTTCCGCACCCTGCGGCGTCCGGCTGGTGACGAACCGCGACGGGAAAATCCTCCGCACAGTGAAAATTGAGGAAGGCGTATAATATGAAGACAGTCAAAATCCGTTTAGACGGCCTCGGTGGAATGCCGATGGATGAAAAGACGCTCAAAAGCACCTACGCGACCGGCATGGACTTCGAGCCGGACGAGCGCCGCATGACGATTGACAGCGAGGGTATCGTCAGCCTGCAAGTGACAAAAGAACCGTACATGATTCATGTCAAGATGGCGGTGCCGCTCTACGGGTATTTGTGGGTGATGGCAGACAATCAGGGGGAGGGGTACACGGGCGAATTTGTGGACTTCGTGACGGAGGCCGTCCGCACTTATATCCACCATGCGCAGAAGTACGCGGCGGGTATCACGCTGTCCCCGACGACGCAGGGGCATCTTGACGCGGCGATTGAATTGCAGCATCTGGCGAACCGTGGGCAGGATACGCCGGACAATCGCCTGTACGCGCTGTCGAACGCGATTTACGCGGCGGAGGGCGCGCTGGTGGAATCTGCCCGCGCAAAGGCGTTTGCCGCGCCGAGAAGCGACCTCAAACTTGGCTGCAACTTCGCGCGCTACACGTCGGATGCCTCCCGGTATGCGAAGTTTTTCGCGCAGGCGTTCGACTTCGCGACGATTCCGTTCTATCCGCGCACGACCGTGCCGGAGAAGGACTGCTACGACTATTCGTATGTGGATCATGCGCTGTCGTTTCTGCTGGACAAGGGAATTACCCCCAAGGGGCATCCGCTCTGGTTCGGGCATCAGGACGTGAACCCGAAGTGGCTCTTCGGTCTGCCGTACCCGGAACTGCGCCGGGAAGCCGCGAACATCGCGCGCCGTCACGTCAGCACCTACCGCGACACGATTCAGTACTGGGACGCCATGAACGAAGCGCACGACTGGGCAAATTGCTTCGAGCTGACGCAGGAACAGCTGATTGACCTCACCCGCGCGACGACCGACGCATTGCGCGAAGGAAACGACAAGGCGGTGTCGATTGTCAACGTCTGCCTGCCGTTCGCGGAGTACGTCGCGGGGCGGTACAACTGCTACGGCGCGCTGCCGGAGCATCTGCGCAGTCCGCTGAGCTACTTCAAGGCCATCATCGAAGCGGGGATTGATTTTGACGTGGTGGGTATTCAGCTGTATTTCCCCGGCAGGGATTTGGTGGCGGTGGACTTGCTGCTGAACGCCTTTGCTGCGCTGGGCAAGCCGATCCATATCACCGAAATGGGCGTTAACGGCGGCTTCCGGCAGAAAGGAAACGCGGGCAGCAGCTGGTCGCAGATGGCAATGTCCGAGGGTACTTGGCACGGCGGCTGGAACGAACACACGCAGGCGGACTGGCTGGAGCAGTTCTACACCATCGCCGCGTCGCGCAAGGAGATTCAGGCGCTGACGTGGTGGGATTTTATCGAGCCGAGCTTCTCCGGCAACGGCGCGATGCTCTACGAGAACGAGAATCCGCGTGAGTCGTATTTCCGGCTGCTGGCGCTGAAAAACAGGATTATCCGCAAAGCATAACGAATATCCTGTTTCCAGATGAAAAATGCGCCAAGATGCGCAGGCGAATCTGGAAATAGCATTCTCTGATGTAGAAATAGAAAAATCCCTGCTGACTGTCTTAAAGGACATATCAGCAGGGATTTCTGATTTAAGCATCAATCCGCCGGGATGTACTCGCCGTAGATGAACTCGTGCAGCGCCCGCACGTTCTTCGGGAAGGACTTGCTGCCCATATTGATGACACTCGCGCCGTCCACATCAAGGTAGGAGTAGGTGCCGTCCATCGGGACGTGGTGCTGCTCCAAAAGAGACTCGCCGCGGGTCAGGCGGTCGGAAATACCCGAACGCAGGACGCCCAGCGCCAAATCAAAGAGCGTGCTTGCCTTCATGTTTGTCTGCACATAGGGCATACAGGCGTTCAGCAGGTTGTTGAGTTCCGTCATGCTCATGCCGCCGTCCAGCACCTTTTCCAGCAGCAGCTCCATCAGCTTGCGCTGGCGCGCCGTGCGGCCAAAGTCGTTGTCCACCTTGCGCAGACGGGCGTACATGACCGCCTGAATGCCGTCGCAGTGGTGCGTGCCGGCTTTGTTGGGCAGATTCTCACGCTCGTAGTCCTTGCTCTGATTGTCATACTTCGGCGGATGCTGGCGCAGGTAGGTGTTAATGGCCTTTGCTTCCTTTGCGGTCATTTCAATGTCAATGCCGCCCAAGCTGTCAATGATGGATGCCAAGCCATAAAAGTTGATGGTAATGTAATTTTCGATGTTCAGTTCAAAATTCTTGTTGATGGTGCGCATGGCAAGCTGACCGCCGCCGCGCGAATAGGCGGTGTTGATGCGGTTCTTGTTCTTGTAGCCGGGAATGGTGACATACAGGTCACGCAGGATGCTGGTCAGCTTAATCGAGCCGTCGTCCTTGTTGATGGACACGATAATCTGCACGTCGCCATTCTGCAAGCCGTCATCCAGCGATGTCGAGCGGGTATCCACGCCGACGAGCAGGATGTTGACGACGTTCGAGGGAAGGTTGGTGTTGATGTCCAGCTTATCGGGGTCAATGGTGTCGTCGATTTCGTTGTCCGTGATTTCGATGGTCGAGCCGTCGTCATCAAAAATCACGTCGCCGCCAAGGTCGTCGTCATCATCGAGGATAATATCGCCATTATCGCTGATGGTGTAGTCCTCACCCGCGGATGATTCGGTCACACTGCCGACTTCCTCGTCCAAATCATCGGTCAGGTCAATGTTGCCCGCCAGTGCGCCCGGCATCAGCAGGCAGAAAATCATCAGCAGCGCCATCCACTGCTTCCACATCTTCATGGGCAAATTGCCTCCTTACGGGAAATTTCGTCGTATACGTTCATATTATAGCGGCTTGGGGGGAAAATTGCAATCCATTGCCGACTTTTCGCGGAAATTGTTACATTTGTGCAGGCGCGCCGAACACGCCGCGCAGGAAGCAGATACTTTCCAGCAATGCCTGCTCGCTTTCGACAAGCTGCGCGTACGGTTCGAGAATCACCGCGCCGTCGAAGCCATCCTCGCGCAGGACGCGCGCAAACTGCTGCCAGTCAAACACGCCGCGCCCCGGCAGACACAATTTGCCATCCGCCGTCCAGTCCAGCACATGCAGGTGGCGCACATGTCCACGCATGGCGCGCAGCATGTCGAGAGGGTCAACGCCCGCCTGATGCACCTGCTTGGTGTCAAGCACGAACTCCACGTCCGGGATGCGTTTGAGCAGGATGCGCACGTCCTCCGGCGTGGCGACGCTGCACCAGCTGACGCTCTCCCACAGCACGCGCAGGTGATGCCGCGCCGCGCGCTCACGCATCTGGTCGAAACGCTCTTCCAGGAAGGGGATATTCGCGGGCGAAAGATGCCCCCGCACGCCGAACGGCCCGTGAAAGATGTAGTACGCCGCGCCGAGCGACTCTGCCGCACGGCAGACGTTCGCAAACATTGCAAACGCATCGTCCGACTGGCGCGCGGCGCGGCCGAACAGCTGCGGCTCAAATTGCGTGCTCAGCGGGTGCACCGACGTGACGGGGAAGTTGTTCATGTTGTAGCGCATCCGAAAGGTAAAATCCGTCGTGTATTCGCTGGGCGTTTCCAGAAACACTTCGCAGGTGTCCAGCGGCAGCTCCGCAATGTGCGCGGCGGCCTCATCCGTCTCCAGCTGGCCGTAATAGGCGGCGCTTGACAGCCCGATTTTCATGCCTGATGCCCTCCCGGCTGATTCAGCTCGTCCAGCGTGAGCGAGAAGGAGGGAACAAATTCGCGGATGAAGTCCTGTACTTCGGGCAGGGTGATGGCATCTAACTGACGTCGAATCGCCTCGCCCGCCGCGTCGAACTCGTGATTGCCCGCGCGCCGCTCTTCCACGCACTTGAGGTACGCGCTGAGCGAATCCGCCGCCTTGACGATTTGGTGGTCATAGTCGCGCCCTTCACACAGGTACGGCGCAAAGCACTTGCGCAAATCCTCCGGCAGCATGGCAAGCAGGCGGTCGTTCGCCATTTTTTCTACATCTTTGTATGCGCCGCGAAGCTCCAATGAATGGTACTTGACGGGCGTGGGCATATCGCCGGTGATAACCTCGCTGGCATCGTGATAGACGGCGAGGGTGACGATATGCTCCGGGTTGCAGTCGCGCCCATAGCGATTTTTGCCGATGAGCGCCATGCCATGGGCAAGCATGGCGACTTGCAGGGAATGCTCCGCATCGTTCTCGGACATGGACGAGCGCATCAGCCCCCAGCGGCGGATATAGCGCAGGCGGGCGATGTAGGCGAAAAAGTGGTGAATCATCGGGAAAACTCCTCCTGTTGGGGTGATTTTGTGCTGATGGAAGCGAATAACGGTTTTTGGTTAAACACGCGGACGCAGCATGAGAGTGTGCTCAACTCAATCGCGCGAAAGGGTCAAGGGGCAGCACCACCCGCGTTCCCCCATAAACACGCGCATACTGTATGCAGTAGCGACCAACTCAATCGCGAAAAAGGGAGTCCAGAGGGTCGAAGACCCTTTGGCAGGGTCAAGGGGCAGCGCCCC
>ENA-OOUZ01000937-OOUZ01000937.1-human-gut-metagenome-genome-assembly--contig:-NODE-937-length-12350-cov-2.353558_pt1 | contig 12350 bp, 6 predicted proteins | sample MGYA00241546_ERZ501274 | MGnify/ENA primary metagenome ERZ501274 (study PRJEB25962, sample SAMEA2042363) | human gut metagenome | biome: human gut; feature: human-associated habitat; material: faeces...
TCATTTTCTTTAAAAACATAAGTATTATTCTGAGCTGTAATTTCTAAATCAGAACCGAACCACTTTTTAGAATCACCAATACCAAGCCAGAGCTTCGCGTGGTCGTGTTCCATAGGAATTGTAACATATGATATATTATAATCTACATTATCATAATTAACAGACTTATCTTTAATGTATCCGCTAAGTTCTTTATCAGTAGGATCGGTATCTACATTCTTCCAAGTGTGCATAGTGTACTTCGTAGGGTCATCCACATTCGTAGCTATATACAAATTCTTCTTATTCACATTACTCGGTGTCTTGGTAACATAAGATGTTGTTTGTGAATCGGAGGTAAATCTCCTGTAGGTTCTGAGGGGACTGTTCACACCGACAGAAAGGGTGTTAGTTTCCGAATTATTAAGGAACAAAGAAATTGACTGCGATGCCGTTCCCGTGTTCTTTACCTCTGTACAGAAATATTTTGTTTCATGGGCAGGAACAGTTGTCGGAGTTTTAAAATCAAACGGAACAGTACTATACTCACTGCCGTCATCTTTTGTAGCAACATAAGTAACAGCAGTAATATTTTCTCCGTTTGTCACATTGTAATCTCCGCGCCAAGAAAGGGAGTCGCCCTTTTGCACATCAGGACGATTAAACCACGAAAAAGTCGTAGTTGTTCCACACAACAAACACAGTACAAGTCCGAGTACAATAACAAGTGTAAATTTAGATTTCTTCATGGTTTCACCTCCGTTGAATTTTTAATACGTCTCCCAACTGTCTCCATTGAAATTGCCATTAACCTTGAACAAGTTTTTAGTATTATCAATAGTTGTATCAAATCCGTTATAGTAACTGCCGGAAACAGCTCTTGACAAATAAATTTTGCCCTTATCTATCGGAACACTCAATTTATAATCTTTAACCACTTCAGAGTAATCAGACTTATAAGAATCACTATCACTAAACTTATAAGCGAGTACTGCATCATTGCCATTAAACCATGTGCAATCTCCGGTATAAACATATATCTCTCTGATAACATTTTGTCCGGGAACATAGGTCATCCAATAGCCGGTTGAACTTCCTCCGCTATTTGGAGAAGATGTTATAACATAACAATTATTATTGTAATCAATTGTTATATCAGAAGTCTTATTCCAAACATAGCCATTCCAATCTTTCGTTGGGAAATCGTTCAAATTTTTGCTCGGATCATATCTTACAAAAATTACTTGCTTCCATTGATTATTATCTAAAGCAAAGCTGTAATAATTGTCATAGTCAGTTTTAGATACTTCAAGCCATTTCTTATTGCCATTATCATCCCAAACATACGCTGCAAGTTTCGCCTTATCACCTGACCACAAGCCTCCATCATTAAGGTAAAATGTAACGCCTGTCTTCAACTCAAACTTAGCATACAGAGTGATTCCCTTGCTAACATTATTTAAGGTTATAGGTGACGCATTGTTGTTTTCATTGAAATACGGTTCATTACAAGCCTCGTCCTTATACCAACCGACAAACTTGTAACCGTTATTGGCACTTGCCTTAACTGTTACATTTTCGCCCTCCATAACGGGAGCTTTCGATATTTTATCGGCTTTTTCGTTACCAACCTGTACAGTACCGGCTGTATAAACATTTTCGTTGTTGTACATCGCTTTGGCTTCTACCGTATACAAAGCCTTAAATCTTGCGTACAGTTCATATGTCTTTACATCGGAATATGGTATATTAATTTTTGTAGAATAGACGTCACCATTTAATGTACAATCTTTAACCGCTACCTTCGGATTTGCTGCATCCTTAGTCGCATACCAACCGATAAAAGCATAGCCTTTTTCAGGCTTAGCATAAAAAGTAACTTCTCCGTTACGATTTACCGTTGTTGTTACTTCAGACGCATAATTATTATTATCAAAAGATACATTACCGGCATCACCGGAAGGAGGATTGTTACCGTGCTGAGCGTATGCTTTTACAGTATAAATATCAACTTTGAATTTCGCATACAACTTCTTGGAGGTCTCAACATTAGCCAATTCATATTTATCGCTCAAATTCTCCGGTACACTATTACAGTCTGCATCTGTGTACCAGCCGTCAAAAACATATCCGTCATTAGCTTTTGCGTAATATGTAACTGTGCTGCCTTTAACAGCATTGAGTGTAATGTGTGTTACATCTTTGGAATCTACAGTCGAATTTTGGTTTCCACACTTAATTTCAACTGAACCGCCCGTTGTGCTTTCAGAAAGAACTTTACCGTCATATGTTCTGACATAAGCCTCAAATGTCAACGACTCAACATAAACGGCTGTAAAGTTATAGTTACCTGAAGCTGTCGGGGGAAAATAACCGTTGCTGTCAATGCCGTCTGCCACGGTACTTGTACCGCTGATTACCCAGTTTTTCAATACGAAACCTGTTTTAGGATTTGCTTCTAGCTTAACCTTTGTACCGGGGGTTACAGAAATTGTAGTACTTTTCAAACTATCATAACTAACTTTAGGATCTCCTGCATCATTCTTGCCTGCAGTAACAGTAATAGTAGCAGGTGGATCCCAATAACCTGTTGTAGCAGAAGTAACAACAAAATGCGTTGAATTGCCTCTGTTAGGAGCAGGAATTTCATAATTCTTACCGTTATTTTTAAAAGAAAAAGTCATGTTGTCTGCCTTTTCCTTTGCAATATAACCGACCCATTTATTCCTGTCATTAGTAAATGGCATTCTAATTTTACTGCTATTGTCATTTTTATCCGGAACCATATATACACTTGAAACATTGCCTGTATCAGGGAGTACATCGGTTTTGCTTGAAACACTGATTTCAATCACTTCGCCCCATGTACCGTATCCGGCATTACTGCTATTATGATTGCCATAGGCGGTGTAGTACATACTGTCGCCTGAATTGAGCGACTTCATATCAGTAGACCAAGTGACACTTCCCGAGGTGAACTTAACTATTGTATCGCCAGCGGCGGGTGTGTATTCACAGGAATATGTATGCGAATTCTCATTAAACTTCATCGTTACAGGAGTTTTGTCACCCTGCTGAAATGTTACACCCTTTGTCCAATTTTTTATATCTTCATTTACGGTACGGTCAACAAAATACACTTTATTGCCTTTTTTGTTCTGAGTTACAATATTAACACCAGATATTGAAACAGTTTTACCGGCATATTCAGTAGTCGCCTTATCATCCTGAAGCCACACTTTAATATTTATTGTTTTACTGCTTCCTTTATCAACCCTAAACAACTCGGTTGGTTCAGATTCAGGATTAACAACAAAATCGCTAAAAGCACGAACAGTCTCAGGAGTTTGATTGCCCTCTGCTTTACTGACAACATTTTTATTACTTGCCTCAGAACCGCATACAACCGTATTTTGAGTATCGGTATCTGTAATTGCCATTCTTACAAGGTTTCCTGAAACATCTGCACCACCTATAGTTATCTTAGGTACTTGATCAAGGTAAAACTCTGCATGATTCGCGTTAAAGGTTTTATCAACCTTTACATTAAATGAAAAGTCAATATAATTAACATTCTTATCGTTTACATCCGCACATCTGTAAGAATTAGCACCAAAATCAGAAACATCCGATTTCTTTATCGGGAAAAATATATTTTCACCGTCAGCACTTGAAGCCGAAGCAAGATGCACTCCACCCGCAGCACGGAAATATTTAGTCAAGTCAATGGTTTTGCCTGAATAACCATTACCACTGCCAATATCGGCATTAGTATAAACATAGTTGTCAATTTTTGCGCCCTCAGCTTTAATTGTGATTGTTGAAATAGTTTCAACCCAAGCCGAAACGGACACAACCGATATGGCAAGTACTTCAACAAGTGCCACCATAGTGAGTATAAAACCTTTTCTTGTTTTTTTATTCTTGCCAAATGCAAGTCTGTTTTTCAAATACTCCCTTAAAAGAGCAAGTCTTTCTCTCATCGTGACACCTCCTTAATGTGTTAATCAATTAATTTTCCCAATTGCCTACTTTTATTATTTTGCCAGATCCTTCATTTACCAATTCATAGGATATGTTATAAGAACTGCCACCTTCACGCACTACAAATGTATGCTGAATGTTATCAGGCACATCATATCCGCATTTTTTTGTATCTGTATCAGAAATATACAAATCAAATCTTACAAGCTTCGAACCGGCTTTAACACTTGTCCTATTTAGTTTACACTTATCTCCGCTGCTCTCCGGTTTCATTGCATAAGCGGTTTCATTACCGTGTGTATCGCTAAATACGGCTTTTAGTACAAAAACATTCTGACTAAGCAGATTTCTCAGACCTCCGCCGCCGTTATACCAATTATAATCATTAAACCATAATTTGTTATCAATTACGATATCCGCCTCTGCATATGCATCTCCGGTTGTCGGCTGTTGTTCGGTTGTAGTCGGTTCAACACTGCCACCTGAACTGTTGGGATACTTTGTACCCCAATATCCGATACAGGGGGCAACATTTTCAGCAACAGTAGGGGTATCGCCGTAACCGTTACCGTGTACGGCATAATAGGTATTTTCTTTATTTCCGGTTGCAGTTCCGTCATCTGTGCGGTATGTCTGAAGACCGTGTTCTTTATTTATTTGATGTGACCAATTAAACGCTTTTTCACCTTTGCCACTATTATTTGCTTTAATCCAATCATTTACTTCAGCTGTTGTATGCCATACATTATATATTCTGCCTACCTCAACCTCATTAGTTCCGTCAAGCTTAATTTTCTCTTTTACTTTACTATATCGCATAAAAGATATGTTTGTTATTTTATCCTTTGGCAGATAAGCTATCCATTCAATAGGTTGTGGTTTTCCCTCAGCATTAACCTTAGTCTTTGACGCACTCATTACTACTGACTTTGGATTTTGAAAGTTTTCGTCATAATAGGTCATAACAAGGAAACATCCGGCATTGCCAACCCACATGAGTTCCGTATTTTCGTCATTGTCAGCATCACCTTTTGTTTTGTCAACGAAAGTAACATATTCCATATCTTTCCAGTTACTTTCAAGTTCAACTGTAATTGACACATTCTGACCCTCGTAAGCGTCACAGTTCTCTCCGGTTGCCTCAAGCCAAGCAACCATGGTTATGTTTTGGGATTTAAGACCGTCAAGAGTAAAAAGAGGAGCACCTGTACCGAAATAGTAGTCGGAAAATGACCTGCCCTTTGCTTGAGTGGTTGTTGCCGAGCCGAGCGAATTAACAGAGCTTACTGCCTGACATTCGTCAGCGTAGCTGTCAATAATTGCAGTGGGATCAATAACGGTCGAAGCCTCAGCACTGTTTCTGATGAATGCAATCCTTATTGGGCAAGGATTCTGATATGCCAGATATGTCGATGGCTTTTTGTTGCCGTCAACAGTAATATGTGTTGCACCGTCATAAACTTCTGTCTTTTTTGTATATTTATTTGTTACCTCAACTTTGTAACTTTTTACATATACCTCAACCTGACCGCCTGTTTGACCGGTAAGGGTAAAATCGCTGTATATGTATCCGTTATTTTTATCTCCTACTGTGCCTTCACGAAATTTCATTTCGCTTGTGTCAACGCTTTGTCCTTTATCGCCGTATCCGCGATCTACAGGGAAAAACATATTACGACCGTCAACACTTGATGCTTCTTTCAGCTTTGCGTCCTTTACGGTGATTGTATTTCTTATTTCTTCACCCTTATTAACTCTCATTCCGGCAGCAGATTCAAGAGAAAAGGGATCTGAATCAATAGTTGCCGTATCTCTTATTGTGAACCATGAAAAGGTAGATACTGCGAAAATACTTAAAACAAGAAAAAGAGCAACATATGAAGTCGTGACCTTTTTTGTGTTATTCAGTCTTGAGTCAACTAAACCGTTGAGAAAGTTACAAAACTTATCTTTCAACTTCATCAAAAATTCTCCTTTCCTACTTTAAAATCAACTTTATTTTGTCTCTTTTGTCAATACAAGATTAACCTTAAATTTTCCGTTTACAAGGGCAAGTCTTGCCTCTGCGTCTTCGCCCTCAATCCACATATTACAGGTTACCATAGCGCCGTAGTCGCCGTAGTATGGATCGGTATCGGTATCTGAGGACTTTTTAAGTTGTGCAATGTTTTGGTTTTGACCAAGCTCATAGGTAAATTTTCCGCCGTCAAAACCATCATTATTCACAACAAACGCCTTATCAACATCAGTACTGCTGACTGTGTGTTGTACTCTATTCGTGTCATAGTATACATGACTGTACGATTCTCCGCTTGGCATATCGTCTGACAAAGTGTACTCGTCAGTCGTCTGCTTCAACAAGATATTCGGAGCCGGCAACCACAGGAGCTTTTTTGAAGGAGCAGCGGATTTATAGTCAACAACCGAGAATCTTACAGCACCAACTACGGAATCTCTTGAAAAATTACCGTACTTGCTTTGATTTTTAATGCCCGTACCGTCTTGAGTTGTGAGTTGAGGAGCATCCGGTTTTATTGTTGATTTTTTGCCTATTGATATATTATACTGCGATTTTGAACGAATGTAAAGGTCAAATGACAAATAATGCTCATTTGCAGTAGGCTCACTCCACTCTGCTTTTGTATCAACATGGGCTTGACCGCCTGATTGAATCAAAGCCGGTTTTCTAAAAAATGTGCCGTCACCGGTTATTTCGGTCAACTGAAGGTTCTCAAGAAATTTGCAATTAGTTTTATTAAGCGTAATATTACCCACTGTATATTTATCATTGGCAGGAGCAGGGGCACCGTGCCCAACAACAGCAATTTCAATACCGTCAGGTGCCTGACACTCAACCTCTATACCGTTGGCTTCGGCTGAACGCTTATCCGTAAACCACGCCTGAATGCCGCAAAAGCCGGCAAGTGCAACAGTGAACAGAACTATTAAATTTTTAGCAATCATTCTGCCCGTTTTTCTGTTGGGCGCAGTAGAGTTTTTCATTTTTGCCCCTTATTCTTTACCAAAGTAAACTGAAACAAATCCGTTTGCTTTCAGAGTTTTGTTATGGAAAACAGTTGTTTTTCTTTTGGTTGCATCTCTTACAATGTTTTCAAAATTCATCACAAACGGTCTGTCAACACCGGAGAATGTAATTACAATCGGCAGATTGCTCATACCTTTCAGCATTGAACACAAATCGTTAAATGCAACAGTAAGATCTGCCTGCTTTTTATAAACATTATATACGCTTGCGCTGCTCTGTGAAAAGCCTGCAAGCACAACACCCTTTTTACTTCTGCATATGCAAAGAGATCTTACGCTTTTCTGTGCGTTTATAAGCTCGTCTGCGATTGAAAGCTTGCCGAATTTTGCAAGCTCTTCGGCATATTTTGAAACAACTGCAACACTGCCGAAGCCGTAGTCACGAACGAACAAATCGCCTGTATCCTTGACAGATTTAATTTCATCCTTAGCAAGGCTGATTTTTTCGCTTGCTTTCTTTTCGGCTTTGCGAATTTCAGCCTGAGCCTCTTTTTTAACCTCGGCAACCTTGGCTTTCATACGCTTTTCACAAGCTTTTTCTGCAAGCTCAACCTTTTTGTCAACCGACTTATAAGCCTTTTTAAGCTCAGAAGCGTGAGCGGCATTGCTTGCGGCTGATGATTTAAGGTTGGCTTCCTTAATTTCAACAAGTTCATTCTTGTGAGTCTCTTCTTTATCTGCAAGCTCTTTAAGATGCTTTTGCTCTGTTTCATTTGCCTTTGCCGCAAAATCCGCATTCAGCTTTGCTACATAAGTGTTATGTTCAACCTCTGCATCGTTGAATTTATGGTTAAGCGATTCAACCTCTGCCGAATGAGCATCATTCATCTGCTGTTTTTCTTCAGCAAAATCGGCATTCATTTTGTTGACTGTTTCCTTGTGCTGAACACGCTCATTCTGAAGTGTTTCCGTAAGATTTTCATTTTTCTCGGTTAGGTCGGTAATCCTGCGGTTATCCTCTTCAATCTGCGCATGGCACTTTTCAAGGTTTTCCGTAAGAGCCGTAATCTTTGCAAGCTGCTCGGCAACCTGAGTTTCAAGCTCTGCAATATGAGCCTTCTGCTCGGCGATAACAGTTTCCTGCTCTTTCACCTTTGTCTGCAAACGAGCATTCTCCTGCACAAGCACGAGAATTCTGTCATTTAATTCTACTATTTTTTTATTGAGTGTGTCAATAGTCTGATTGAGTTCATCAATCGTTTTATTCAACTCTTCAATAGTATCTTTTAACTGCTGATTTTCTTCCTCAAGCTCGGCAATTCTCTTTTCTGCCTCCATCAACTTGAGTTTTGTCTGCTGGAGCTCTTTCTTAACCTCTTCAAGTTGGTCTTCAAGAGCAGAAACCCTGCCCCTAAGAGTGAGAATCTGCTGTTCTTTCTGATCAATTATAACCTTTAAATTCTTGATTTCATTCGTGAGGTCAAGAATTTTCTTTTCGCGTTCACGGATTTCACGAAGGCGGATTTCCATCTCCTCTTTACGAACAGCATCAAGCTGTGCCTGCATAACCGCCTCGCGGGTCTTCTGCGGCTTTGATTCTTCCTCGGCAATTCGTGCATTTTCAGCGTCGTACTTTTCCTTAAGGATTGAACGAAGTCCCGGGTTTGTAGCAATAGACATCATAAAATGCTGGAATCCCATCGCAAAGTAAACATCCTGCTGAACAGTATCTGTCATTTTGCCGTTGTATTCCTCGCTTACAACCTCAAAGCCTTTACGCTTGTAGCTGTCGAGAAAGTTCCACAGCTCAACCACTCTTTTAAAGTTGGGGTTCTTTTTGAGAAGGTTGGTCTGCATGAGCGGCGGACGAACCTCAGGCTCTTTTGAGATTTCCTTAATCAACTGAGTGTTTAAAAACTCATTGAGGGTTGTTCTGATTCTTCTGATTCGGTCAAAGTCCGAAAGCTGAGAAACATCAAGAACATCAAGGTCATCTGCAAGAGTTTCGTGAGATTCATTTATATAGTTAAGATTAAAATCTACTTTTTTCTCATTAAAATCAATGTGGCGAACCATAGAAATTTTATTATAGCTGTCGTTCGGCACATCTTTCATTTTTGAATATTTATCGTCAACAAAATGAAGCGCTTTGCGAATCAGCGTCATAAGCACACGGTTTTCATAAATAGCAAAGCTTTCTTCGCGCTCAATCGTGAGGATTTTGTTAGGCGTTACCATATCACCCTCAACCTTGGCAATAAAGTTAGTGTGCTGCGAAAGGTGCTTAACAGACTCGGGGCCAATCTTTTTTGCAAGCTCAACTCTAACAACATTGTCAACCTGCTTAATAAAACGGCGCTGTTCGTCTATTGCTTTCTGAATGTACGGAAGTGTTTCCTCAATGGCAACAACCCATTCCATATCAATTACCTTTTCGTTGGTCTTACCGTCGAGCTTATCCTCGCCCTTATCGCCGTCCTTAAGGCCTTCTGTTATGTAATTGTAAGTAAAATCATTTTTCAGAATGTCCTGCATATACATATATGCTCTGAAATATTTACCAAAATCAGCCATTGATTTTTCTCCAATCAGATAGTTTTACCGCTAAAGGAACAAAGTCCTTTCACCAAGCAAAGGGCGAACAGAGTTCGCCCTGAATTGCTAAAATTATACAAGCTTCTTGAGCATACGGAGATAATCCTTGCTCTCAGTCATATTTTCTTCGCCGAAAAGCTCGTCAATATACGCACAAAGGCCATCTATTTCATCACGAATGTATGAAAGATTGAGTGACTCAAATTTTCTAAATACCTTGCGGGCAAGAACATAGTCAAGACCGTCAAGCTCTGTACCGCCTGTTCCGACATAAGCAGGAACAAAGTCACGAAGCTGTTTTACAATACGGTTACCAAAAGCTATGCGGAAATGCTCAATAACATAATCATCCAGAAGGGCAATCTTTTTGAGGTTCTCTTCCGAAACAACAAATTGAACCTTAGCGGCATTGAGGATGTACTCAAAATGTTTGTATGAAATGTATACAGAGTCTGTGAGAGGTGCGTCAAAAGGAACACCCTTTGTGTCGATGTTAATCGGCATAGCACGGTCATAAACCTTATCTGTGATAGCAAATGTCGAGTCATCGTTATTCGCAGTACCGATGTACCACATATTCGGCGGAATTTTGAGCTGACCGTTCACGATATGCTTCGGGTCAGACGGCCAAGAGTTCGGGATGATATCAACAACCCACTCATCTCTTGACGGCATTTCAAGAATTGAAAGCATCTCGGCAAAGTAATACTCAACTCGAGCGATATTCATCTCATCGAGGATTACCGCATAGATGTTTTCGTTATACGATGCCTCATACATTGCACGGAGAAGCTCGGTTTCGTTGAACTTCTTTGTAAATTCGTTGAAGTAACCGAAAAGCTCTGTTCTGTCGCGCCATGACGGCTGAACGGAAGCAACGATTGAAGGATTGTTTACAAACTTACCAAAGGCGTAAGCAAGTGAAGTTTTACCTGTACCTGAAATACCCTGAAGGATAATAAGTCTGGTAGATGCAAACGCAGCAACAAAAAGTCTGATAAGCTTAATATCGTAGTAAAGACCAAGCTGTGAACAAGCAAAGAGTCTGAAACGCTCACAGAACTCGGGAAGTGTGATATCGTTGTCATAAACCGGCGGAACATAATCTGCCCAAAGCTGATCGATTTCCGTAAGCTTGTAGAAACGGCTTTCGCCTGTGTCCTCTTCTTCGCCGTTGTTGAGCGACTCGATTTCTTCGCCTGTAAGCTCTGAAATCTCGTTGGGGTTAAGACCAATCTGTGAAACCTTCATAGAGAGAATCTTATCCTTTTCAAGGTTGAGTCTCATAACCTCTTTGTTGAGTGCCTGAACCTCTTTAACAAGAGAATCTGTATCTTTTCTTCTTCTGTGCGAACGAATAAACTTTTTTACAGCGACGACAATAAGCCATACGCAAAGTGCAAGCACAGCTACCAGAAGCACAATGGCAATAATCGCAATTACCCATGCGAGGCCGCCAAGCTCCGTGGTATAGGCATTAATAATGTTTACATAAGCGGAAAAATCAAAGGCATTGCCTACTCCGCCAAATAACCCGGTGATTATTGACCATAACGAGCCAAAAAACTGACCGAGAAATTCAAAAAGAAATTTAAATACTGTATCCACGGTACTTCGTCTCCTTAAAAAAATCTACTCTCATCTTTTGTGTAAGAACACATTTCTAAATTCCTATCTGAAATCTGTCATAAAGGACAGATTCTTCAAGGCGGGCGGCCGATGACCGCCCCTACAGTATGTAACTGTATTTCTTTCTCAGCTTTGATACTGAGAAAGAAATATACCGTTACGATAAACGCTATGAATGCGTTAGGGACAAATTTGTCATAACTTAATCGGAATTATCAGCGGAATTATTGCCATCAGCAGGTGTTTGTACTTTGGGCTCATTTTCCGCCTTGTCCTGATTTTCTCCGACGGAGGCAAGATATTCCTCAATAGCTCTCTTTTTCTGTTCTTCGGTAAGCTCGGCGGAATCAACCGCAAGCTGTGCCTGTTCAAGAGTTTTTTCCTTATTGTAGGCAAGCAGGTTGAGAACAACACGAACCGCTTCATAAACAAAGAAAATAATCATCGGAAGCAGAACGCAGAGGAAAAATCCAAGCTGAGTTCTGATAAAGCTTAAAAAGTTACCCACGCCGCCAATCTTCGTACCTGTGTATTTGGCAACAATAGTTGAAGAGGTTTGAAGATCCTTATCGGGCTCCGGGTTAGTTTTCTTATTGTCACCCTGTGTTCTGTAGTAGGTAATGTTGTCATCCTTAACAACCTCAACAATTCGGTGAGTATTGAGTTCGGAATTACCGTTGATATCCTTATAGAAAGTAACAATATCGCCTTTCTTATATTCATATGAAGGATCATTTGTAACCTCACAGAAAATAAGATCGCCTGTATTAATTGTATCTTCCATTGAACCTGTCAGAACGCTGAGGGGTGCAACACCGAAAACATTGGGGACCCCTGATGATTTGGAAGTTAGTGACAATGTAACGATTAAAACCGACACTGCCAGAATCAAAACTACAATAATATTATGTTTATTATTCTCTTTACAACTTTTTTCATAAGGGGTCTCCATTGCATTTAGATTTTTGCGAAAAATTTACGAATTAGTTTGCCTTGCTGAATGTAAGGCTGATATCGTTAAGTGTGATTGCATTTTCATCAAGACACTGTGGGTCAGTACCTTCGTACCAAACAACGAGTGTGTAGTTCTTGATATCCTGTGGTTTAAATGTTGTAAGAGATGCATTCTTTGCTACTGTTGTAACATTTGTATCACCTGAATGCTCACCAACAGTTGT
>ENA-OOUZ01000948-OOUZ01000948.1-human-gut-metagenome-genome-assembly--contig:-NODE-948-length-12246-cov-4.976376_pt1 | contig 12246 bp, 5 predicted proteins | sample MGYA00241546_ERZ501274 | MGnify/ENA primary metagenome ERZ501274 (study PRJEB25962, sample SAMEA2042363) | human gut metagenome | biome: human gut; feature: human-associated habitat; material: faeces...
TTATCGAGCATTTTGGCAACGCAGATGCCGTGCCGCAGCCGCCGGAGCGGTGCTTGAGCCGTTAGGCGGGAATTGTGCGGTATTGCCTTAGAACCCCCAGTGCAGAAAATCAGCATCTTGCACGATTATTTGAAATATTTTTTGTGAATACTCTTGACAGAGCGTGGTTTATCCGCTATTATTATAAATGCGTGAGTTAAGGGGTCAAGTGCGGCCAAAATGGAAGCACAACCCCCGCAAAAAACTGCGCGGAATAATCAAGAAAGGAGAAAAGAAATGCCTACTTTTAACCAGCTCGTACGCAAAGGCCGTGAGGTCCTGGTAACCAAGAGCACTGCTCCTGCCCTTCAGAAGAGCTACAACTCCCAGAAGAAGCAGTACACCACCATGAACAGCCCCCAGAAGCGTGGTGTTTGCACCGCTGTTCGTACCATGACCCCCAAAAAGCCCAACTCTGCTCTGCGTAAAGTTGCCCGTGTCCGCCTGACGAATGGTATCGAGGTCACCTCCTACATTCCTGGTATCGGCCATAACCTGCAGGAGCACAGCGTTGTCCTGATCCGTGGCGGTCGTGTTAAGGACCTGCCCGGTGTCCGTTACCACATCATCCGTGGTACTCTGGATACTCAGGGTGTTGCAAACCGTAACCAGGCTCGCAGCAAATACGGCGCAAAGCGTCCCAAGGCCGGTGCCAAGAAGTAAGGAAACATCTTTTCGCCATAAAATGGTCAGCTGACCCTTTTGTGGCATAACGGGAGTTTTCTTTAACTTTCGAGTACCGATGATATCATTAATGTGAAGGAGGGAAGAAAGATGCCCAGAAGAGGTAAAATCGCAAAGCGCGAAGTTCTGGCTGATCCTATTTACAATTCCAAGCTCGTCACCCGTCTGGTCAACAGCATCATGCTGGATGGCAAGAAGGGCGTCGCTCAGAAGATCGTTTACGAAGCTTTTGAGACTGTCAAAGAGAAGACCGGCAACGATCCTCTCGAAATGTTCGAGAAGGCCATGGAAAACATCATGCCCAGCCTCGAAGTTAAGGCCCGCCGTGTCGGCGGCTCCACCTACCAGGTTCCCCTGGAGGTCAGCCCCGCCCGCCGCGAGACCCTCGGCCTGCGCTGGCTGACTCTGTACAGCCGCAGCCGTGGTGAAAAGACCATGTCCGCTCGCCTGGCCGCCGAGATCATCGACGCTACCAACAACGTTGGCGGCGCTGTCAAGAAGCGCGAAGATACCCACAAGATGGCAGAAGCCAACAAGGCTTTCGCGCATTACCGTTATTGATCTGCTTACTGAGGAGGTTTAAGCCATGGCAACGCCGAGAGACGTATCCCTGCAAATGACCCGAAATATCGGTATCATGGCCCACATCGACGCAGGCAAGACCACCACCACCGAGCGCATTCTGTACTACACCGGTATTAACCATAAGATCGGCGAAGTTCATGACGGCGCTGCTACGATGGACTGGATGGAGCAGGAACAGGAACGTGGTATTACCATCACTTCCGCTGCAACCACCTGCTACTGGAGCCACACCGAGACCCAGCACGATCCGGCTCTGTTCAAAAAGAACCGTCATCGTATCAACATCATCGACACCCCGGGCCACGTTGACTTTACTGTTGAAGTTCAGCGTTCTCTGCGTGTTCTGGACGGTTCTGTTACCGTTCTGGCCGCAAAGGGTGGCGTTGAGCCTCAGTCTGAAACCGTTTGGCGCCAGGCTGACGAGTACAAGGTTCCCCGCATGGTTTACGTCAACAAGATGGATACCATGGGTGCTGACTTCTTCCGCTGCGTACAGATGATGCATGATCGTCTGCATGCCAACGGTGTGCCTATCCAGCTGCCTGTCGGCCAGGAAGACACTTTCCGCGGCATCATCGATCTGATCGACATGAAAGCTGATATCTACTATGATGATATGGGCAATGATGTGCGCGTTGAGGAAATTCCTGAAGACCTGAAAGAACAGGCTCAGGAATATCATGACAAGCTGATCGAAGCTGTTGCTGAGACCGACGAAGAGCTGATGATGAAGTACCTGGAAGGCGAAGAGCTGACCAAGGGAGAAATCAAGGCTGCTCTGCGTAAGGCTACTATTTCCAACGAGATCGTTCCTGTTGTCTGCGGCTCTTCTTACAAGAACCGTGGCGTTCAGAAACTGTTGGATGCAATCGTTGATTATATGCCCGCTCCGACCGACGTTGCGGCCATCAAGGGCACCAACCCGGAGACTGGCGAGGAAGAAGATCGCACTTCTTCCGATGATCAGCCGTTCTCTGCACTGGCATTCAAGATTATGACTGACCCGTATGTCGGTAAGCTGTGCTTCTTCCGCGTGTACTCTGGTACCGTTGAGGCTGGCACCACTGTTTACAACTCTGTTAAGGATCAGGACGAGCGTATCGGCCGTATCCTGCAGATGCATGCAAACAACCGTAAGGATATCGACATCTGCTACGCTGGCGATATCGCCGCTGCTGTTGGTCTGAAGAACACCACCACTGGTGATACCCTGTGCGATGAGAAGCATCCCATCATCCTCGAGTCCATGAACTTCCCCGAGCCGGTTATCCGCGTTGCCATCGAGCCCAAGACCAAGGCTGGCAGCGAGAAGATGGGTATTGCCCTGTCTAAGCTGGCTGAAGAGGACCCGACTTTCCGTACCTGGACCGATGAAGAAACCGGTCAGACCATCATCGCCGGCATGGGCGAGCTCCACCTGGAAATCATCGTGGACCGTCTGCTCCGCGAGTTTAAGGTCGAAGCTAACGTTGGCGCACCTCAGGTTGCCTACCGTGAAACCATCCGCAAGGATGCTAACCAGGAAACCAAGTACGCACGTCAGTCCGGTGGTAAGGGCCAGTATGGTCACGTTAAGATCAAGATTGAGCCCAACCCGGGTAAGGGTTATGAGTTCGTCAACGGTATTGTTGGCGGCGCTATCCCGAAGGAATACATCCCCGCTGTTGACAACGGTATCCAGGGCGCGATGAAGTCCGGCATTCTGGCTGGCTATCCCGTCGTGGATGTCAAGGTCACTCTGTGGGACGGCTCCTATCATGAAGTTGACTCCTCTGAAATGGCGTTCTCCATCGCCGGCTCCATGGCATTCAAGGATGCTATGAAGAAGGCTGATCCCGTCATTATGGAGCCCATCATGAAGGTTGACGTTGTTGTTCCTGACGAGTATATGGGCAACGTCATTGGCGACTTGAACAGCCGCCGCGGCGCGATCCAGAACCAGGAATCCACCGATGGCACTGCCCGTGTCACCGCTATGGTTCCTCTGTCCGAGATGTTCGGTTACGCTACTGACCTGCGTTCCAAGACCCAGGGCCGTGGCCAGTATGTCATGGAGCCGTCTCACTACGAGCCGGTGCCCAAGAACATTGCTGACCAGATCATTGCTGGTCGTACCAAGGGCTGATCGCTGAAAAGCAAAGATAATTTTGCCGGGGTAGTGTAACTCCGGCAAAATTTCCTGTAAAAGCACTTGATTTTACAGGGTAAATTTAGTAGAATAGCCTTGCAGTACAATCTTGTACAAGCAGGGTTGTTGTAACCAATATCAAAACCTAATTATAAGGGAGGATATTCCAATGGCTGAAAAGGCAAAGTTCGACCGTTCTAAGCCGCATGTGAACATCGGCACCATCGGTCACGTTGACCACGGCAAGACCACTCTGACTGCCGCTATCACCAAGGTTCTGGCTCTGAAGGGCGATGCCGATTTCATGGATTACTCCAGCATCGATAAGGCTCCTGAAGAGAAGGCTCGTGGTATCACGATCAACACCGCTCACGTTGAGTACCACACCGCGAAGCGTCACTATGCCCACGTTGACTGCCCGGGCCATGCTGACTACATCAAGAACATGATCACCGGTGCTGCTCAGATGGACGGCGCTATCCTGGTTGTTGCTGCAACCGATGGCCCGATGCCGCAGACCCGTGAGCACATCCTGCTGGCTCGTCAGGTTGGCGTGCCCAAGATCGTTGTGTTCCTGAACAAGTGCGATATGGTTGACGACGAAGAGCTGCTCGACCTGGTCGAAATGGAAGTTCGCGAACTGCTGGACAGCCAGGATTTCGACGGCGACAACACCCCGATCATCCGTGGTTCCGCTCTGAAGGCTCTGGAGAGCACTTCCAAGGATCCCGATGCTCCGGAATACAAGTGCATTTGGGAGCTGATGGACGCTGTTGACAGCTACATCCCGACCCCGGACCGTGCTGCTGATAAGCCGTTCCTGATGCCCGTTGAGGACGTTATGACCATCTCCGGCCGTGGCACCGTTGCTACCGGTCGTGTTGAGCGTGGTACTGCTCATGTCGGCGATCAGATGGAAATCGTTGGTCTGAAGGAAGAGAAGCTGACCACCACCATCACTGGTCTGGAAATGTTCCGCAAGAGCCTCGAGTTCGCTCAGGCTGGCGACAACATCGGCGCTCTGCTGCGTGGTATTGACCGTGACCAGATCGAGCGTGGCCAGGTTCTGGCTGTTCCCGGCTCTGTTCATCCCCACACCACTTTCGATGGCCATGTTTACGTCCTGAAGAAGGAAGAAGGCGGCCGTCATACCCCGTTCTTCAACAACTATCGTCCTCAGTTCTACTTCCGTACCACCGACGTTACCGGCATCATCACCCTGCCCGAAGGCACTGAGATGTGCATGCCCGGCGACAACGTTGATATGCACGTTGAGCTGATCACCCCGGTTGCCATGGAAGAAGGCATGCGTTTCGCTATCCGCGAAGGCGGCCACACTGTTGGTTCCGGCGTTGTTTCCAAGATCGAGAAGTAATTTTCGGCTTGTGATATAGCTTTCAAGGCTCCTGCTGTTAAGGCAGGGGCCTTTTTGTTGTGTACGACTTATGGGACGGGGAGGGGGCAAAGGCCGGGTGTGGAAGACCAAGGAAGGCATCATGAAAACATCAGGAATTGTAGATAGGGGAGAGGACACCATTCGGAACTTTGAAAAAGTGGGGCAGGAGGGGGCACTCACACCGCCCTACCTTGGGAAGGTGTATTTCAGGTCGCGGTTAAGGGGTAAGGATTGATCTATCCCTAAGTTTTCTGAACGGTCAGGAACGCTCTCTACAGTACAATTTATAATGGGCAATTCTCAACCTCCAATTTTCCCTTCAAGTTTCCTCCAATCTCTGCCAAATCTCTCAACAAGCCAAACCGAAATGGCAAAAAATGCGCGGTCACAATACCGGGTGATTGTATTAAGAGATTGCAAAGAACATTATCAGGGTAAATGTTTAATCATTTGATAAAAACAGGAATAAACCATTCAAAAATGTTAATAAATACCGCCAAAGGGTCACCGCACCGCAACGCAAATAATGTGCGAAAAACAGGTTTCAGTTGATTCAAGGACAAAAATTTACATAGAAACCGCTCTAATTAACTATGCAAATTCTGGCAACTGTGATATAATGTATATACCTAGATGTGTCGGAATGGTTATCATTTGCAGGATCAAGGCATGCAGCCGGTACAACGTTTTGTCAGCCGCTGTGCCGGGGCCAAAAGCCCCAAAAGCAGGCCGCAGCCCGGCAAGGGATCGCCAGACCGAGGGAGCACAACCAGGCGTTTTGCAATCAACACCTGCAAAGTGCCGCACATCTGCCGTACCACTTTTCACACAAAAGGGGAAAGTAGTAACACTTAAGGGAGGATAAAACTATGAAGAAAAACCTTCAGCGTTTTGGTGCATCCGTGCTGGCAGCAGCCATGGTTGCCCAGAGCGTGGCGCTTCCCGCAGCAGCCGAAACTACCAAGATTGATTCTTCGGTAGCGCAGTCTGTTGCAGCTAGCGCAGCAAGCGCGGCCAGCGCTGTGCAGTCCCTGCCCAAGTTCACCAGCACCGCAGACCTGATCAAGCAGACAGCCCAAACGCTGGCTGCCCAGGGCGAAGTGCATGAACTGGAGCAGGACGATGCCAAGCTGGAAGCGACTGCACAGAGCAAGGCGGGCATGAGCCTTGCAGCGTTGGAAAATGCACTGGCCGATGCCATGTACGCCAACGCCGCAGCCGGCAAGATCAACACCGAAGCCTATGGCCTGAACAAGGACGAGATGGCATCGGTGATGGCTGCCACCATCAAAACGTATCATCTGTCCAGCGCCGTTACCGACCTGGGCTATGAGACGAACGCCGCAGGCGTTGTGACCGCCGTTACCTTTACCGGCAGCTCCGGCATGACCTCTGCGATGGAGTCCATGACCAACAGCGATGATGAAGTGATTGCGCAGCAGGCTGACAGCTACGCACAGGCTTACGTTGCTGAAAACTCCGATACCTTTGCTGCCAGCGCCGCTGCAGACGGCCATACCTATGGCGAGCCGAAATGGTACTGGAATGACACCAACCCGGAGGATGGCCACACCCACACCTGGAAGGAAACCCCCGATGGTTACTGGACCAAGACCGATGACGGCTGGGCTTACACCGCTGTGTATACCTGTGAAAAGGGCGATGCCTACCAGAAGGTAGAAGGCACCGTAACCAAGGATACCACCGAGGCAAAGCCCGGCGTTGCCGGCAAGACCGTTTACTCTGCCAGCGTGCCCGCTGACAAGAGCCCGGTTAAGAAGGAATACAAGGAACCCACCACCCGCACCGACGACATTGCCGCCCTGCCCTGCCAGAGCCATGTCGTGTCCAAGGATGCAGATGGCAACTTTGTTGCTACCTTCAACTGGGAAATGAAGAAGGTCGAGGGCGAGCTGGAAGCTGACTACAGCAACGCCCAGCTGTTCTATGACAGCGAAACCGGCAAAATTTCTGCCGGCGCTCCCGTTACCATTGACTGGGAATGCACCAGCGTCACCTTCAAGTGCGCTGTCTGCGGCGAAGAAATCAAAAACCAGCCGGTAATGACCATGCCGGTCAGCGTTGTGGTAGACCAGAATGACAATTCCGTCTACATCAACGTGGGTGGCACCCCGACCCTGGATACCACCTCCGGCGGCACCGGCGTTACCCTGGTGTCCGCAATGAAGGACGGCAACTGGTACGATATGCAGAACAACCCGGTTGACGCAAGCAAGGTGAACTTCACCTATCAGAGCGGCGACAACAAGGGCAAGCCCAGCCTGCTGCTGTACGACAGCCAGAAGACTGCCGTGTATGTGGACGACCAGGGCAACCAGGTCACCAATACTTACGATGTCTCGACTGCGCAGATGAACTACTACTACTTCCAGCTGTCGCAGTTCAACCAGGACGAAGCAGAGTACTTCGGCGTGGTTGCCCCGTTCTGGACCTCCAAGGGCGTTCAGAAGCAGGGCGAGGATGGCAGCATCACCGGCACCATGGGCGCAATCAAGATATTGTGCAGCATTGATCCGAACGATGATGTCCCGCCGACCACCATGGCATTCATGCTGAACATGCTGCCGCAGGCGTTCATGTCTTACGTCATGAACTATGGCGAAGCTCTGAAAGCCATCCGTAATGAAGGCTTGAAACAGGTTGCCGAGCTGGGTGACAGCGCTGACTATGTTACCAAGCTGCTGATCCTGCACGACTGGATCTCCCAGGTTGCAGAATTCGATATGGGCTCCATGGGCGATATCACCGGCGGCGGCAACAACGACCCCATCCAGACGACTGCTTTCGGTGCCCTGCTGGGCGGCGAGATCGGCGCTAAGGGCGTTGAGTATGGCTGCATCTGCCTGGGCTATGCAGCTGCATTTAACTACATGGTCCAGAATTTGCCTGACAACAAGGAAATCTATAAAAAGACCGTTGACGGCAAAGAAGTTTGGAAGACCCCCGATGAAGTAGGCGATAACGCTGTTGTTGACTTTGCCCAGATCCTGTATTACTGCGATACTTCTGATACCAGTGTTGCCGGTAATGCGTTCGGCGGCGGCATGTTCAACAACGTCCACTACTTCAACGCAGTCAAGGTCAACAAGCTGCAGGGCGACAGCAATTCTGCTACGATGACCACCGGCGAAGCCAACAAGAACTGGTACTATGTTGACGTCTGCTATGATGACGTGAACACCGAGTGCATGGCCCAGACCCGCGTTGAGAACGCAGGCGACATGCGCCATGTCAACTTCCTGGTTTCTCCCTCCGGTCTGGAAGGCCGTTACAGCAAGTACTATGATTACATTGACTCGCTGTACGATGGCTACACCTACACCAAGAACAAGAATCCCGATGTGGATGATGACGGCAATGTTGTGTTGAACAACGGCAAGCCGCATTACTCTTACACCAAGGCGGAGAACAAGAACGAGACCCGTTACACCGATACCTGCTACGAGGATACCTGGTTCACCTCTATCTGCAGCCCCATCTACTTCGACAATAATTACTTCTATTACGTTGATACCACGACCAACCAGAACCTGTATAACAACATGCGCCGCCAGCAGTCCGAGAACGGCAACAACGGCAACTCTGGTTCCGGCAGCTCTGGTAACAACTCCCAGATGCAGCAGTTCATGAAGAAGATGCAGAACCAGGGCCCCGATACTCTGGAAGCACGTCCGCGTAATGCGAACTACTATATCCGCAAAGAGGATTCCAGCAGCAGACCCGGCGGCATGAACTTCAGCATGAGCAGCTTTACCAAGACGGATGACCCGTTTGATATCATCCTGATGTACTACAACGATCTGAAGGAAACCAGCAGCAACTTCAATGATGACGACAGCAATGCCAAGGTTCTGGCCGAAGCTGGCACCATCTATAAGATCGATACCAGTGCAAAAGATAAGCATACCAAGGTTGAAAACAACCTGAACACCGAGTGCCTGGCAGACGCTGCTGCAAAGCGGATCTACCCCGCACTGGTACACTCTACCGCACTGTATGATGGCAAGCTGTACTTCAACGTCAACAACGCCATCTACCGTATGGACCCGACCACCGGCGCAGTGGAAGAAGTGAAGGAATACAACACTGTCTATGGCGGCATTAAGCTGACCAAGGATAAGGACGGCAACATGGTTCCCGATACCCACTTTCCCGGCATGAGCATGGTTATCATGGACAGCCCCCAGAATACCGACAGTGTGCAGTATCTGAAGACCTTCATGAACCATCCTCTGGCTGGCCTGACCCTGCGTGATAGCTACAGCTTTGCTACCACCACCCAGCAGGGCCAGACTGTGATCACCGGCATCAACACCACCAAGGATCAGCTGGTCGTTTCTGTCGGCACCAACCTGTCCAACACCTATAAGAGCCTGGACGAGCTGGATTCCGATGGCAAGCCGGTTGTTAAGACCGATGCCTCCGGCACTTCTTATGCAAACCGTAAGAGCTACAAGAACGAGTCCTGGAACTACAACCCGAGTTACAACCAGAACATGGGCAGCTCTGACGAGAAGAACAAGAACGAAGAGTTCATGTGGTGCGCTAACCTGGTTGAAACCATGCCGATGTCCGACATGGTCAGCGACCTGAGCAGCGGCGCAACCACCAATGTTTCCGTTGAAGCATGGTGCGATACCCCCGCTTACACCCAGGACCGCACCAACAAGTACGGCCTGACCAAGGGTAAAAAGGTGTACGCTGACAACGCACTGCCCAAGGGCCATACCTGGGCTCTGGACGAGCTGGAAACCAAGTCCGTTGGCAACAATGTGTACCTGTGCTCTGATTGCCATACCGCAACCGAAAGCACCCCCCACACCGTTACCCTGCCCGATCCAGTTGAAGGCGTTACCCTGACCCTGGGCACCACCAGCAAAACCTACATCAAGGACGATACCGTTACCCTGACCGTAGAAAAGACTGGCACCGATATCGTTACCGTTACCGCAAAGAGCGGCGATACCGAAGTTGCTCTGAATGAAGTTCAGGAAGCAGCGCAGGACGAAGCCGCAGCCCAGGCTACCACCGAAAAGGCGAAGACGGTTTACACCTTCACCATGCCGGACGGCGATGTGACCATCAGTGTTACCAAAGCTGCTAAGACCTATGCGGTCAAGGTGGCTGATGCTAACAAGGATACGTTGAAGATCACCAGCCCCGAAGCTGACCTGGATAAGGTTGCTGAGGGCACCAGCGTTACCGTTGTGGCTACCCCGAAGGATGGCTATACCCTGACGGCTGACGGTGTGGTGGTTACTTACGGCGACAATCAGACCCTGAAAGCAACTCCTGACACAGAAAAGGCCAACACTTACACCTTTGCAATGCCCGCTGGCGATGCAACTGTCAGCGCAGAGTTTGAAGAGGTTAAGAAGTATAACGTTACTGTGGCGGGTACTGTTGAAAACGGCACTGTGGGCGTAGAGCCGAAAACCGCAGCTGCGAAGGATGTTGTTACTGTTACCGTTACCCCGAATACCAACTTTAAGTACACGGACGGCAGCCTGAAAGCTACTTATACGGATGGCGGAACGAAGAAAGAAATTAACGACTTTAAGGCAGTAGACGGTAAGGAAAACACCTACACCTTCGAGATGCCCGCCGCTGATGTTACCGTTAGCGCTGCGTTTGAGAAAATTGCGACCGAGACTTACACAGTAACTGTTACCAAGGACGGCGACGGCAAAGTTACGGTCAATGAACAGGAAACTGAAAAGCTTGAGGGTCTAAAGTCTGGTGATACTGTTACACTGAAGATCAACCCGATAGATACAGATACTTTGCTGACTGAGCTGGCAGGTGTAACGGTTACATCTGGCAAAGTTGATGTCTCCACCACAAAGGTAGATGAAAATACCTATACTTTCAAAATGCCGGACGGCGATGTAAATGTCAGCGTAAAGTTTACGACCGTTGAGTATGGCATTGAAGTTAAGATGCTGGGCGAAGGCGAAGGCACTATCACATTTACTGATGGTAAGACCCGCTTCGCGGCAGGTACAAGTGTTACAGCTACCATCACGCCGAATGGTACCACCTACGAATTGACCAAGGTGATGTATGATGATGGCAGTGAGAACAAAGATGTTACGAGTGAGTTGAAGAACGGTTGCGAGTATACCTTCACTATGCCTGCAAACCATGTGAAGATTGAAGCAACCTTTGGAGAGGCACCGTCTACTGAACCCGAAACGCGCACCGTTCACGGTGCCGCTGAAAAGACCACCATTACCGCAATGGCTGTCTTTACCTGCACCGATAAGAACTGCGCAAGTGCACAGTTCGTGGATGCAACTGTAAAGCAGACCAGCGGCGTTACCACCGCTGCTGTCAACTTCAACGGCAAGGACTACACCGCCAAGTACGGCGAGAAGAACGGCTGGGTTGAAGAAAACGGCAAGAAGTACTGGTACGAAAAGGGCGTGAAGCAGGGTACCACCGGCCGCGGCAAAGAGATCTATGATCCCGATTCCGACGCCTGGTACTGGCTGGATGCTGTCCAGGGCGGCGCAATGACCGTCAGCAAGGACGTTTATCAGGAATCCGCCGCCGGCCAGTGGGCTGATAAGCCCGATGGCACCGGCAAGTGGGTCCGTTACGATGAGAACGGCCACATGGTCAAGGGCTGGCAGACGACCGATAAGGGCACCTACTACTTTGACCTGATCACCGGCGCTATGGCTAAGGGCGCAGGCGATATTGACGGTGTACCTTGCGCATTTGACGAGTACACCGGTATCGCTCTGGACGGCCAGTGGCTGACCATCAAAGGCGCTGACTTCTGGTACGAAAAGGGCGTTCGCCAGGGCCTGGATGGCCGCGGCAAGGAAATCTATGACCCGGCTTCCGATGCTTGGTACTGGCTGGACTCTGTTGATCAGGGCAAGAAAGCCACCAGCAAGGATGTCTATCAGGAATCCGAAGCTGGCCAGTGGGCTGATAGGCCCGATGGCACCGGCAAGTGGGTCCGTTACGATGCACAGGGCCACATGATCAAGGGCTGGAGCGCTGACAAGCGTTACTATTTCGACCCGATCTATGGCACCATGGCTAAGGGCGATGCAGTCATCGATGGCCGCACTTATCATTTCGATAAGAAAACCGGCATTCGGCAGTAATCCCACAGCCTGAACAATGAGCTGTAACCCAGCCCATTAACCCCTAAATAGAAATGCCGCAGCAGATGTAACAGTCTGCTGCGGCATTTTTGTATTTGTGGGCATAGGTTCGGTGAAATATTTGCCAGGCCAGTAGGGCGGGGGACCCCATGATTGTGGTGGCTCCCCTGGAGGGAAGCTGGACGCGAAGCGGCCTGAGGGGTAGTTCCTTGCCGCAAACCTAAGGCAACACCGCACAATTCCCGCCTTACGGCTTAAGCACCGCTCCGGCG
>ENA-OOUZ01000950-OOUZ01000950.1-human-gut-metagenome-genome-assembly--contig:-NODE-950-length-12236-cov-2.380757_pt1 | contig 12236 bp, 10 predicted proteins | sample MGYA00241546_ERZ501274 | MGnify/ENA primary metagenome ERZ501274 (study PRJEB25962, sample SAMEA2042363) | human gut metagenome | biome: human gut; feature: human-associated habitat; material: faeces...
CCGCTCACGGTGGCAGCCTCTGCAGGCTGGGCTTTCAGCGTCAGCTTGTAGCGTGCTCCCGGTTCGGGAGGACTGTCGGGGTTGAAGTCCTGTCCTCTCGCCACCATGCTTAGCAGCATGGCGAGGAGAGTCAGTATATATCTTGACTTGATCATAGTAGCTTTACTTTACTATTTTCTTATGATTCTGAATATAGATGCCCTTCTGGGCTGTGCTGTTCACGCGTCGTCCGTCGATAGTGTAGATGGCGTTGTCGGCGTCGGCGTCAGTAGCTACGGTGTTGATGCCCGTAGTGGGTGCCTCGAAGGTGAGTGTGAAGCGGTCGTCCATGTATCCCTCAGCAGCGCTGAAGGTGTACGGCATCTCTACCTCCACACCGTAGTCGAGCAGTTTCACGCCCAGCTCGTCGCGGTCTACGGCGATGGTGTATGCGTCGTCGGCAGGCAGATACATGCCTAATGCCACGCTACCGCCAAGATGAGCACCCTCGTTCACAGCCAGCTGGTCTGCACCGGCGATGGTGTATATCTGCGGTGTGCCCTCGTAAGCCATCATCTTCACGGCGTCGTTGTCTGCGCAGAAGTCGTCAGAAGCGTTGGCGTTCACTACGACGCGTGTGCGGTCGGTGCGGTCGGCGCATGTCAGAGCCACGTCTACCAGCTTGCGCTGCACCTGCTTGCTGCGTGCTGCGCGGCGCATAGCCAAAGCCGAGTGGTCGATGGTCTTGTTGATCTGTCTGCCAGCAGGCTGGAACGTGATGGCGTCAACCAGTTCGGGCTTCTGAACGAAGAACGCCTGCGAAGGCATGAGCACGAATTCGTCGTCGGCAGCGCTGTATGCGTTATATGTGCGATTGTTGATGTTCCACACCGTGATAGGTGCTGCGAAATCCATATAGTAGATGTCGTAGTAGCAAGGATATGGGTTGCCCACAAAGTTCCATCCTGCGTTGGCGCTCTCTACGGCAGCATACTGTACGAGCGGTGTGCTTACGGCTTCGCTGCGGAAGATGGCGTTGTGTGTCTCCTCGGTAGCAGGGAGTTCTACATAGCCCGAACTATTTATGCGGAAGATATATCCCTTACCCATGTGCAGCACAGAGTCGGCTGGCACGTCTTTCCAGTTGCCGCTTGCGCCGTTTGTAGCGCGCGACTCAGAGTCGTAATAGCGCACGGCGATAGCTCTGCCTTCATTCAACGGAGTGATTTCGCTGCGCTTCACATCGAACGGCATACATACGTAGTGCCAATAGCCAGAGCCAGAGGTTGCATCAAAATAATACTCTATGGTTGAAGCTGCGGAAGTCATAGCGTTACAACGGCTGATAAGCGACGAAGTGTATGTGTCATCCTTATCCATACGCTGCTTATAGTTGCCAAAAGCCTGCGCATTGTTGCCGTTTACGATGAGCGCAGAACCACTACCAAGATAGATATCCGGCGAGTTCGGTATGCGTGCATTGCTGGTAAGCTCCAGCTTCTTGTAGAGGTTCACCTTGTCGGGCTGGTTCGGATTCGGCTCCACCTTTGTGAACTGACTCCAGTAGTTGTCGAGCTTGTAGCTCACCATTGCATATTCGGGAACGTAAAGCGTTACGCTTGTAGGAGAATAGAATGGTGTGCTACCTACGGCAGGAGGAGCTGGCGCAGTGATATACACACGCTTCAATTTATTTTGGTCGCTATAAAAACAATTTGTTTCCAAGCTGTTGATAGAAGAACCAAGAACCACTTCCTCAAGAGCATGGCAAAGATAGAAAGCATTACTTTTTATAGTCGTAATGTCGTTTCCAAACGTCACTTTCTTAAGACCCGTACAAGCAATAAAACTACTATTGTCAATCGAAGTAAGAGTTGTCAGGTCAGCTTCTTTAAGAGAATAGCATTGGTAGAAACTATCATAACCGATCGATTTGATACGCGAAAAGTTTATATTATCCAATTTCTGACAATTATAAAATGCCTCCCTATCTATGGTGACAGGAACAACATCCTTAATACTTCTCAACGAATCGCAACCATAAAAAGCACGATAAAAAATATTTTTCACATTCGTGCCGCCATGCACAACAGCAAGTTTTTTACAGTTATTGAATAATGACCGAACAATTGTCTCCATGTTGTTATTCAATGTAGCGCTCTGCAAAGATTGGTTGTCATAGAAAGCAGCCTGTCCTATACCTCTTACACTTTCCGGTATTGTCACCTCTGTTATATAATTTTTCTGAAATGCTTCTTTACCTATGCTGTCTAATCCTTCCGGCAACACAAGCGAACCGGTAAGATAACGATTGTCGAAAGCATTGTCGCCGATTGTCTTGAGCTTGGTCGGTAAGTCGACAAAGCGTATCGAAGTATTAGTAAACGCACTGGCAGGAATTGTTTCAATGTCAACATTCGTCATATCAATAGCATAAAGACCAGTCATCTTGCTGATATCATTCCAGTCGGAAGCATTCATCTTGCCAGAGAGACGCAGATAATGCATATCGGGCAAAGTATTGACATGCGACAACGCCTCATTACCAAGCGTACCTGGAGCAGAGAGATTAATTGTCATATACTGACTCTCTACACTTTTAATGCAGATATTGCCGACAGAGAGAACCTGAGTATAGTTAGTGGAAGTGGAATAGCCATGATAATGAGTGAATATAAACTCATGCTCGCCTTCATCTAAGTAAAAGAAATGAGTCTGAGTTGTTTGGGTTTTATAGGCGCTATAATTATTCACCACTTCAACGCCATCCAAAGATATTCTTCGATAGTCAACGCCTGGATAAGAGTCGAATGTGAAATCGTACTTTATAGTTGTACGTCCCTTAGCCTTAAACTTAATAGTAATGCTGGAAGATAAGCTTCGATTCAACTTACCTATTGTACTCGACGCCATTCCGTCTGCGACGGTCCACGGGTGCGCCTCGTCGTTAGTCACTTCCGTCACCTCGATATCATCAGAGGTGGTGATGAGCGCTCGCAGCTGTTCGTCTATTGCAGCCACGGCAAATTGCAGCCCTGACAATATCAAGACCGCAAGCATGAAAATTCTTTTCTTCATATTCTGTTCTGTTTTTTGATTTGCTAATGGGTTTGGGTTTAGTTCTACTGTTGGTTGTTGCCAGACGATGTCGGTTGGAGTTGCCCGACGGTGAAGAGCGGCGCTTACCAACCGTATTCGTACGCCGTCTCGTCGTCGTCATCGGTCTGAAAGCCGCTCTCCCAAAGGTCGCGCGACGGACTCTGCATTGGCGGCGGTGTCTGTCCTCCGCCACCTCCTCCGCCACCTCCTCCGCCGCTGGCATTGCCGCCACCGGGGATAGTAACACCACCACCCGGCGAAGCGGTGACGGGACTGATCGGACCCAACTCAATCGAGTGGATCACAGGGGTTTGATACTTCTTCTTTACTCTTTTCATTTCTATATATTGTTTCTTGTTATATGCTAATCTGGTTTTTGCGCGATATGCAGGTTCAGTTTTTGCGGCTATATGCTAATCAGCTCGGTGTCCTTATTGCATATTTCGAGGTCGTCGCCCTCCATGAGGTCGATGTGGTCGGTCAGCATATCCTCCACCATGTCGTACGACATACGCATGGTGTTGGGTACGCAGGCGCTGGCGTACATAGCCGAGAGCAGATCCTGCTCCTCCTTCATTGTGGTGGGCGGATCGAAGTCCATCGTTATGTACGACTGGGTAGCTTTCGTGTCGTGTTTGGTCTTAGTCGTCGCGTTTTGGTCGGTTGAGGTTTCAGTTGTTGGTTCTGTCTTGGTTTCGATGTTTCGTTCTGTCTTTGTCTTGATGTTCGTTGTCCTTGTTTCGTTGTTCGTTGTCTTAGTTTCGTTGTTCGTTGTCTTAGTTTTAAAAGTGTTGGTTGAGGGACGGACATTGGTGCCAGTCTGAGTTAGTCCTGTTGTGTTGGTTATGTTTGTATCTTTGGTTGAGCTACCGTCGTTTGTTGTCATATCCATTCTCTTTTAGCGTGAATACTCTTTTAGGTTTAACAGGCTAACACTCCACCGCTCTGCGCATACATATTATATATGCGTAACACAAGAACAATATCGTGTTAAGTTTCTGCTGCAAAGTAAGCTAAAAATCTGCAAAAAGAGTAGGATATTTCTTACAAAAAATAGCCATTTTTTATCAAAACGCCGATTTCTTGCAAATTTTAGACCTATACTTACCATTTTTGACGTTTTGAAACTCTTTCCTGTTGCGTTCGCCGTCCGATCGGATTCCGTCCGCCATCCGATCGGGTTGCGTTCGCCATCCGATGCATTAAACTACGACTCTTGATGTTTAAAAAATAACAAAATATCATTTCATTTCGTAGTTTTGTTTTAATTCCTCTATATTTTATTCGCCAAACTCAGAATTTCTTTTTAATTTTGCAAGAAATTATAACTATACATATTTATAATTATGGCAGAATTATCTAATCGCCTCAATCGTCTCGCTCCATCGCAGACACTTGCAATGTCGCAGAAGAGCGGCGAGATGAAGGCACAGGGCATCGACGTAATCAACATGAGCGTCGGCGAGCCCGACTTCAACACACCCGATCATATCAAGGAGGCCGCCAAGAAGGCCATTGACGACAACTTCTCGCGCTATTCGCCAGTTCCGGGCTACATGGATCTGCGCAAGGCGATAGTGGCAAAGCTCAAGAACGAGAACCATCTCGACTACACAACAAGCGAGATACTCGTGTCGAACGGCGCCAAGCAGAGCGTTTGTAACACAGTTATGGCACTCGTAAACGACGGCGAGGAAGTGATAATACCCGCGCCTTACTGGGTGAGCTATCCGCAGATGGTGAAACTCGCAGGCGGCACACCGGTTATCGTGAACGCCGGCTTCGAGCAGGAGTTCAAGATGACGCCCGAGCAGCTCGAGGCAGCCATCACACCCAAGACACGCATGCTCATCCTCTGCTCGCCGAGCAACCCGACAGGCAGCGTCTACACTAAGGACGAGCTCGCAGCACTCGCAGAAGTAATCAAGCGTCACGAAGGCATGTACGTGCTCGCCGACGAGATATACGAGCACATCAACTACGTGGGCAAGCACGAGAGCATCGCGCAGTTCCCCGGCATGAAGGAGCGCACCATCATCGTCAACGGCGTGTCGAAAGCATACGCCATGACCGGCTGGCGCATCGGCTTCATCGCCGCACCCGAGTGGATAGTCAAGGGCTGCAACAAGCTGCAGGGCCAGTACACAAGCGGTCCGTGCTCAGTAAGCCAGAAGGCAGCCGAGGCAGCATACACCACCTCGCAGGAGTGCGTTGAGACCATGCGCAAAGCGTTCGAGCGCCGCCGCGACCTCATCGTGAGCCTCGCCAAGGAGATACCCGGTCTGGAAGTGAACTGTCCGCAGGGCGCGTTCTACCTCTTCCCCAAGTGCTCGGGCTTCTACGGCAAGAGCTACGAGGGCAAGACCATCAGCAACTCCACCGACCTCGCCATGTTCCTCCTCGAGGAAGGCCACGTGGCAACAGTAGGCGGCGACGCCTTCGGCGACCCCGATTGCTTCCGTATGAGCTACGCCACCAGCGACGATAACATTCGCGAGGCTATGCGCCGCATAAAGGAAACGTTGGCTAAACTGAAATAAAAAAATGTTAAATGCTCCGCAATAGTATGATTATTTGCCATTATTTGCTAACTTTGCCATGCTAAAATAGTGCAAGAAAGCAATTATTGGCAAACAATCCTAATACTATGCAGAAATAGTACTAACATAAAGAGAGAATTTTTTATTAACCATTTAATAACTTATTAAACTTTAAAAAAAAATTATGGCAACTACACAAGCTAAAGCGAATCCGAAAAAGTCTTCTGGATTCCAGGGTGTTAAAAATGCGTTCTTTATCATCCTTGTATGTTTTGTACTCGCAGTGCTTTTCTTCAAGTACATCCTTGGTGCACCTGAGCACTTCGTAAACGGTGATCCGACACAGCCGGTTAAGGACGGTAACCTCATGGGTACAGTCTACAAAGGTGGTGTTGTCGTTCCTGTGATCATCACTCTTCTCTTCTCTGTAATCGCTCTCTCTATCGAGCGCTTCTTCGCTCTCCGCACAGCTTTCGGTAAGAGCTCACTCGGCAAGTTCGTTATCTCTGTAAAGAAGGCTATCGTAGCAGGCGACATGGCTAAGGCTCAGGAGCTTTGCGACAAGCAGCAGGGTAGCGTAGCTAACGTTGTTGGCGCTTCTATCGCAGCTTACAAGGAAATGGAGAACACACCTAACCTCAAGCGCGCTGCTAAGGTGTCTAAGATCCAGCAGGCTCACGAGGAGGCTACACAGCTCGAGATGCCTACACTGCAGATGAACATGCCTATCATCGCAACTATCGTTACACTCGGTACTCTTACCGCTCTTTTCGGTACTGTGGTTGGTATGATCCGTTCATTCGCCGCTCTTGCATCAGGTGGTGGTGGTGACTCTCTCCAGCTTTCAGAAGGTATCTCTGAGGCCCTCGTTAATACCGCATCTGGTATTTTGACATCATGGGTAGCCGTAGTCTCATATAACTACTATTCAAACAAGATCGACAAGCTGACATACGCTCTTGACGAAGTAGGTTACACTATTGCTAAGACATACGAAGCAAACCACGCAGACGAGGCTTAATTTTACTAACCCTTTAAAACATTTATCATTATGGGTAAAGTAAAAGTTAAGAAAGCGGACGTTTGGATAGACATGACTCCTATGTCTGACGTGATGGTCCTCTTGCTTACATTCTTCATGTTGACATCAACATTCGTGAAGAACGAGGCAGTGAAGGTCGTTACTCCAGGCTCGGTATCTGAAATCAAGGTGCCGGAGTCAAATGTCTTGACAATCCTCTGCGATAAGGACGGCCGAATCTTCGTAGGTATGGACAATCCAAGAAGAATGGGCGAACTCGTTCAGGGCATGGCTGACCAGTATGGCGTACAGCTCACCAAGAAGCAGGTAGAGACTGCTCAGGGCGCTGCTACCATCGGTGTAAACATGCAGGATCTCGGATCCGCTCTGAACCAGGAAGACAGATTGAATGAATTCCAGGCTACAAAGGGTATCCCTACTGATAGCGTGGACGGTAAGATGAGCCAGTTCCAGGATTGGGTTAAGATGGCTCGCGATAACAACGGCTCGGATATGAAGCTCGCCATCAAGGCGGACGCAGGCACTCCGTACAAGACCATCAAGAAGATGATGTCGGAGCTCCAGGACATGAGCGAGAACCGTTACTATCTCATTACCGCACTTAAATCAAAATCGGAGGACTAAGACATGGCAAAGAAAAAAGCAAGCAGACAGAAAAAGATGCAGACCCGCGTGGACTTCACGCCGATGGTGGACATGATGATGCTTCTTATCACGTTCTTCATGCTCTGTACATCTTTGGCTAAGCCTCAGACTATGAACTTGACCATGCCTTCGAACGACGAGAATATCTCTGAGAAGGATCGTAACGCTGCTAAGGCATCACAGACCATTACAATCTTTGTATGTGGTAACGACAAGATCTATCACGTTGATGGCTTGCCTAAGTATGATGACCCGAACTGTCTGAAGGAAACTACATGGGGCCAGAAGGGTATCCGCTCGGTGCTCTTCAACCACATCACCGAGGACGGCTCGCAGCCTGTTAAGGACATCATGATGGCTAAGGACGCTCTTGACAAGAAGAAGCTCGCTAACCCGGCTGCTTATCCAGAGGAAGTGTATGACGCTGCTCTGACTAAGATCAAGAAGGGTGAGCTCGAGTCTGGCAAGGTGCCGACTATGACCATCATCATCAAGTGTACTGACGATGCATCATACAAGAACATGGTTGATGCTTTGGACGAGATGACTATCTGCAGTATTGGTACTTATGTCATTGACAAGATTAATGAGCAGGACGCTAAACTCCTTGCCTCAAAAGGTATCAAGTAAATGACTAATAATTAAAGAAAGGACGAAGAAATGTCAAAAATAGATTTGATATCCAATGAATGGACTGACCTCGTGTTTGAGGGCAGAAACCAGTCATATGGAGCCTACAAGTTGCGCAAAGGCACTGGCAAGCGTAACGTTTGGGCTCTCATCATCGTTGCCCTTGCTGCAGCACTCCTCTATCTCGGTCTCCAACTTCAGAAAATGGCAGAGGCAAACAAGAAGGTTGAGAATACTCAGGCCGTTGAGCTTGCCAAGCTGAACACTGAAAAGAAGGAAGCTAAGGTTGAGAAGAAGGAAATCATCAAGCAAGAGCCTGAAAAGGTAGTAGAGCAGGTTAAGTCTTCTGTTAAGTTCACCGCTCCTGTCATCAAGAAGGACGAGGAAGTTAAGGAAGAGGACGAGATCAAGCTCGACGAGGTTCAGAAGAGCGACAAGGCTGTCGGCGCCTTCACCGTTGAGGGTAACGACGAGGTCGGCGGTGCCGTTCTCAAGGCTAAGGAAGAAATCGCAGCTCCCGAGCCTCCGAAGCACGTTGAGGAGCATAAAATCTTCACCGTGGTTGAGCAGATGCCTATGTTCCCTGGTGGCGATGGAGCGCTTATGGGCTACCTCTCAAGCCATATCAACTATCCGACAGTGGCTGCCGAGAACGGCGTTCAGGGTCGTGTAGTAGTAGGCTTCGTTGTTGAACGCGATGGTTCTATCACCGACGTACAGATCTTGCGTGGTGTTGACCCGTCACTCGACCGTGAGGCTATGCGCGTGGTTAAGAACATGCCGCGCTGGACTCCTGGTAAGCAGAACGGTTCAGCTGTGCGTGTTAAGTATCAGGTGCCGGTATCATTCCGCCTCCAGTAAACGCAACGCATTCTAATATCTTGTCTGACCTTGGTCGGGCAGGATTAACATAAACAACCATCCACGTGGCTCCGGCTTTATGCCAGAGCTCATGGATGGTTGTAGCTTAAAATCAGGTTTCTCGAAACCAAACTGTTCCAAACCACTCCGCAACTCTTTATTGTCGGTTGTAGTTTTATACTTCTGCGCAATGCAACATTCGGCGCTCTGTAGCGCGATTCACCCCACCGACTGCACATGCGGTCCACTTAATTTGAACTGTATCTCACAATATATATAAGAATTTAGCGTTATACATTCAGTAGCGGCGCAGCCGATACCTGTATGTATCATCTATAATAAAAATAGAAGAAACGATGAAGACTAATTTTAAGAACATATCGATACTCGCTCTCGTGGCAATGATGCTCGTTATGGCATCGTGCGGCGGCGAGAAGAAACGCAAGGACGGCAGAACCGACACAACAACTCAGGGCGAAATCAGCTTTGCATGTGACGAGAGCTTCAGTCCTATAATCGACGAGCTTATCGGCGTCTACGAGATGCAATGCCCCAACACCAAGCTCAAACCTATCTACACCAACGAGATTGACGGCGTAAACATGCTTCTCAAGCAGAAGACATGGCTCACCATCACAGCACGCAACTTCACTCCGAAGGAGTACACATACGTAAAGGACGGACTGAACATGCTCCCCGAAGCGGTGCGTCTCGCATACGACGGCATGGCGCTCATCTGTAACAACCAGAATCTCGATTCATGTATCAGCGTGAAGGATGTGAAGAACATCCTTTTGGGCAAGAAGACAAAGTGGAACGAGGTGAATCCTGGTTCGAAGCTCGGTGAGATTTGGGTTTGCTTCGACAATCGCAAGTCGAGCGCCGTCAACTACTGCTGCGACTCAATCCTCGGCGGCAAGCCAATTAACAGTCCGAACGTCTTCGCAGCCAAGAACAGCAAGGACGTAATCGACTACGTGGCACGCACACCGAACGCCATCGGCGTAATCGGCAGCAACTGGCTTAACGACAAGCGCGACTCTACCAACACCACATGGAACAAGGCTATCCGCGTGATGTCTGTCTCAAAGCTCGACCATGCTACAGCCATGAACTCATGGAAACCTTATCAGGCTTGGCTGCTCAACGGACGCTATCCGTTCGTGCGTACTATCTGGGCACTGCTCAACGACCCGAAGCGTGGCTTGCCGTGGGGCTTCGCCCATTTCATCGAGTCGCCTAAGGGTCAGCTCATCCTCTTCAAGGCTGGTCTGCTCCCATCACGCGGTGAGATAACCATCCGCGACGTGCAGGTGAGCAACCAATAGTTTAGAATTGCGAATTTTCGCTAAGATATGCTAATGTTCACGCATCCATTTAAACTAAGTGTGTTGTTATAACATCAATTCAGTAAACGGAATATTAACAAATTAAACAATACGAATTATGAAGACTATTAAATATCTCGTAGCTGGACTGCTTCTCGCAAGTTTGTCAGTACCGGCAATGGCGCAGACATCACAGGCTGATATCGACGCTATCACAAAAGTTATCGTAGATGCTAAGGGCGACGCTGTCGCTACTAAGGATCAGGTTAAGGAATTTAAGAAGGCTCACAAGAAGGACGCGACAGCTCTTGCTGGTCTCGGTCGTGCTTTCCTTGAGGCTAAGAACTTCCAGATGGCAGAGGAAATCGCTAACCTCGCCATCAAGGCTAACGCCAAGAGCGCAGAGGGTTACATCCTCCTCGGCGACATCGCTTCTGCTCAGGACGACGGCGGTAAGGCTGCCGGTTTCTACGAGCAGGGTACTTACTATGAGCCGACAAACCCGACTTCATACGTAAGATACGCTACCGTTTACCAGAAGGTAGACCCGGACGGAGCTGTTGCAATGCTCGAGAAGCTCCGCGCTGTGAAGCCCGACTATCCCGTTGATGCAGCTGCAGGTCGCATGTATTCACGCAACGGTCAGTTGAAGTCGGCTATGGCTCACTACGACAAGGTTGCCGACCCGACAACTATCGAGGACTATATCCTCTTCGACTACGCTCTTACAGCATACGCTCTTGAGGACTACGACAAGGCAGTAAGTCTTGCTCAGAAGGGTATTCAGAAGTATCCGAGCTACGGTGCGTTCAACCGTGTTGTTCTCTACGCTTCAGACAAGCAGAAGAACTACCCGACAGCTGTAGAGTACGGCGACAAGCTCTTCGCAGCTACCGACACCGTTAAGTACACAGCAAGCGACTATACATACTACGCTGATGCTCTCTTGAACGTAGGTCGCATAGACGACGCTATCTCTGCTTACAAGCACATCACAGAGGTTGACCCGGAGAACAAGGAGGTTAACAAGCTCATCTCTGACGCTTACGTTAAGGCTAAGAAGTTCCCTGAGGCTGTAGCTGCTTACGAGGCTTACCTCGCTGCGAAGGGTGACGAGTGCACATACAAGGAGTACGACAACTTCGCTGACATCTATCTTGAGGAGTCAGAGGCTGCTACAGACGAGGCTGCCAAGAAGGCTGCTCTGAAGAAGGCTGCCGACATCTACGGTCAGATTGCAGAGAAGTTCGACTACGCTGCTGTTTATGCTCTCTTCAAGCAGGCTAACTTCTACCACGCTATCAACCCTGACTTGAAGGTTGGTCTTGCGCTTCCTTACTACAAGAAGCTCATCGACAAGATCGAGTCTCAGCCGGAGAAGAGCGCAGGCGACTTGAAGAAGCTCGGCACAGCATACCAGTATCTCGCTGTTCACTATATCCAGAACGACAAAGTAGCTGACGCTAAGCAGTGGGCTGCAAAGTTGCTCGAGGTTCGTCCTGACGACGAGACTGCTAAGCAGATTATGAATCTGAAGTAATCGGCTAAAAGTAAGATTACTCTGCAGAATAAATTTGTAACTAACATTTAAGATTACTCTGCAGACTAAATTTGTAACTAACATTTATAAATATAAAAAGGTGAGCCAAACGGCTCACCTTTTTTCTTTAAATACCATGCCTGGGAGATAGGCTGGCAGATAACTCCATTTGCAAATTATCTGCCAGCCTATATTGTTCTCATATTGTGATGGTTACACTGTTTCTGGAAGATATGGAGGATTTTTTCACCTACTCGGTTTTATCCTAATAAAAAAGCGCCCGAAACGATAAACGTTTCGAGCGCTCCATTTTATTTAGCTTTAAATGCTAAGCAGCTTGATTAGCACTGAGCGAGCTTGCCGTCAGAACCGAGCACATCTGTGATCTTGTGCTTGTACATCTGCTCCATGAGGTCGCGTGCAGGACCGCAGTACTTACGCGGGTCGAACTCACCTGGTTTGTCGTGGAATACCTTGCGAACAGCAGCGGTGAATGCGAGACGAGAGTCAGAGTCGATGTTGATCTTGCAAACAGCGCTCTTAGAAGCCTTGCGGAGCTGCTCCTCAGGAAT
>ENA-OOUZ01000951-OOUZ01000951.1-human-gut-metagenome-genome-assembly--contig:-NODE-951-length-12229-cov-2.450715_pt1 | contig 12229 bp, 8 predicted proteins | sample MGYA00241546_ERZ501274 | MGnify/ENA primary metagenome ERZ501274 (study PRJEB25962, sample SAMEA2042363) | human gut metagenome | biome: human gut; feature: human-associated habitat; material: faeces...
TCGGAGCCAAGCTCCACCTCGGCAACTACGAGTCCGGTGTTGTCGCCGAAGAACTCGTCGACCTCGAACGTGTGGCACCCGTCGGGCGACTTCACGAGCCAGCGACACTTGTCTATCACTCCGCCGCGGCAAAGCTCGAAGAGGTGTTCCGCCTCGTCGTTCGTTATCTCCTTCTCGAACTCGTAGCGCGAGAGTCCGGCACGGTCGCTGTGACTCTTGATGGTGAGCCAGGAGCGGTCGTCGCGGGTGCGGACACGCACGGTAGCCGTCTGGCAGGGCATGTATCCCTGCTTGATACGGCTATGAGAAAAGGCAGCCGACTTGTAGTCGCTGCCTTCACGTATAAGGAACTTACGTTCTATTTCCAATCCACCTTGCTTCTTTGTCGGATTTTCTGCAAATAGTTCACCATCCTCTATCTGTTTAGTGATACGACGTGTTACACTTGCTATTGCTTGCTCCTCGTGGTTGTCCGTACCAATATATACAATTTTGCGCACATCCACCGGCAAACCGGCTTCAGTATAATACGTTTTATCTAATGCTACGCTTACAACAGTTAGTGGAATAGGTATAATATTCCCGCTTTCATCCTTCATCGCATCGGTAAATGTTTTGGTTTTTTCGTCTTCATTTTCACCGAATTCCTTTGCATCCATATTGATAACAACCGAATACAAGTTACCACTTACGACTTTTTGCAAGAACGCCAGCGCCTTGTTATCTGAACCGTCCGATGTATCCGAACACTCGGAAAATATAACACGACATCTATATGTGTCGTTTTCCGTGTTGTATGGTTCCATACTTTTCCAGTCCATTTCAACAAATTTAGCATTAATTACTCTACTTGTTGCTTTCATTATGTCGTTTTATTTTTTATTTCTTATTAAGACTGTGTAAAGGTCCAAATCATGTACGCTATTGTAAGTCCAACGAGCGTCCAGATGATTCCTTTCACTACTTTCTTTGCTTTCTTCTCTTGTTCTGCCGCATACTTTGCGCGGCGCACATTACTTTTCTGGCTCATAGTTATTTGATTTTTTTGATTGTTTATTCTGTCTTATCCCTAGTTTCCCTAGAAAACCTAGCCCCCTAGAAAGCCTAGCAATCTTAGAAAACTTACTCCTCCTCGCTCACGGGGAACTCCATGAGATACGCCTTGATGAACCCGTCTATCTTGCCGTCCATCACGCCGTCGACGTCGGTGGTCTGATAGTTGGTGCGGTGGTCCTTCACGCGGCGGTCGTCGAAGACGTAGCTGCGTATCTGGCTACCCCACTCTATCTTCTTCTTGCCCGCCTCAATCTTCGCCTGCGCTTCGAGACGCTTCTTCATGGCGCGGTCGTAGAGCTGCGACTTGAGGAGTCGCATGGCGTTGTTGCGGTTCTCGAGCTGCTTGCGGCTCTCGGTGTTCTCGATGAGGATTTCCTCCTCCTCGCCCGTGTCGGGGTCGGTATACTGATAGCGGAGGCGTACACCCGTCTCCACCTTGTTCACGTTCTGACCGCCTGCTCCGCCCGAGCGGAAGAGGTCCCAGCTAATCTTAGACGGGTCGACATACACCTCGATGGTATCGTCGACGAGCGGCGACACGAACACCGAAGCGAACGACGTCATGCGCTTGCCCTGCGCGTTGAACGGCGACACACGCACAAGACGGTGCACTCCATTCTCGCTTTTGAGGAAGCCGTAGGCGTACTCGCCGCCCTCTATCTCCATCGTGACACTCTTGATGCCTGCCTCGTCGCCCTCCTGAAGGTTGCTTATCGTCACCTTGTGGCCGTGAGCCTCTGCCCAGCGCATATACATACGCATGAGCATCTGCGCCCAGTCTTGGCTCTCGGTGCCGCCGGCGCCGGAGTTTATCTTCATCACGCAGTCCATAGGGTCTTCCTTCTGGCGCAGCATGTTCTTCAGCTCGAGGTCTTCGATGGCAGAGATAGCCTTCGAGTAGTCGTCGTCTACCTCCTCTTCGGTTACGAGTTCGTCTTTATGGAAGTCGAAGGCGAGCTGCAGCTCGTCGGCGAGCTGGCGCACGTGGGCGTAGCCCTTTATCCAGCGTCTTCACCTTCTTCATCTGCTCCTCAGCACGCTTAGGGTCTTCCCAGAAGTCGGGCGCCTGCGTGCGGAGCTGTTCTTCTTCAAATTCTACTTTCTTCTGGTCGATATTAAGATAGCGCTTGAGGGCATCTGCGCGCTCAAGCACATCCTTCAGTTGGTCGGAAGTGATCATCTATATTTCTATAATTAGAAAGGTTGAGGTGTTGTGATGTTGAGGTGTTGACATTTGTCACCATATCAACATCACAACACATCAACTTTATTCTTCGTACATTTTGTCTATTTCCTGCTTGTAGTTCTTGTACACCACCGGTCGGCGTATCTTCAGCGTATTGGTGAGTTCGCCCGACTCCATCGAGAAGTGGTGCGGGATGAGCGTGATGCGCTTCACCTGCTCGTAGTGGGCGAGCTGCTGCTGCAGAGTCTTGATGCGGTCAAGAATCATCTTGTTCACCTTCGGGTTGGCGCAGAGGTCTTCGCGCGAGCAGAACTCGATGCCGTGCTCCTTAGCCCAGTCTTCTACGAGGCGGAACTCGGGCACGATGAGCGCCGAGACGAACTTGCGCTCGTTGGCGATGACTGCCACCTGGTCGATATACTTGTCGACGAGTATGAGCGACTCTACGAGCTGCGGCGCGATATACTTGCCGTTGGAGGTCTTGAAGAGGTCCTTGATGCGGTCGGTAAGGAAGAGTTCGCCGTCCTTTATGTAGCCTGCGTCGCCGGTGCGGAAGAAGCCGTCCTCGGTGAACGCATCCTTGTTGGCTGCGTCGCGGTGATAATAGCCCTTTGTGATGGTCGGACCCTTGAGCAGCACTTCGTCGTCGTCGCCTATCTTCACCTCAATGCCACCGATAGGACGTCCTACGGAGCCTATAGTGCAAGGCTTGTTGTCGCGGTCGCAAGATACTGTGGCGAGACTCTCTGTCAAGCCGTAGCCTACAACCATGTTGATGCCTACAGAGTGAACAAAGCGCTCCACTTCAGGCGACACGCGGGCGCCGGCTGTCGGGAAGAGGTTGCTGTTCTCCAAGCCTATCTGCTTGCGCACGAGGCTGAGTATCATCTTGTCGAGGAGTTTGTACTCCATAGCGAGCCAGGGCGAAGGACACTTGCAGCGCATCTTACATTCTACATTGTAGCGGCGTCCCACTTCAAGCGCATGGCGGAACATCTTCTGCTGAAACGAGCTCGAGCGTTCTATCTTCTCCTTCACTGCCTGATATACCTTCTCCCAGAAACGGGGCACGGAACACATACATGTAGGATGGGTCTCGCGCATCGACTGCTGTATCTCGTGCGGGTCGGTATTAATAATAATATGTGATCCCTCTGAGAAGCCCAGGTATGAGAAGCCACGCTCAAAGATGTGCGTGACGGGGAGGAACTGTATAATGCGGTCGTTCTCGCCGACCTTCACCACGGCATCGTTGGCTGCGAGCGCAGCGTAGTACTGGCCGTAGGTGAGCATTACGCCCTTCGAGTCGCCGGTGGTGCCTGATGTGTAAAGTATGTTGCAGAGGTCGTCCATCGACGCCTCCTTGTAGAGCTGTTCCACCTCCGACTGGCGCGGCAGTCCTTCGCCGTGCTTCAGGAAGTCGTCAAAGTATAGCGCTGCGGGGTCGTGCGTAGAGATGCGCACCGAGCGGTCGAACACGATGATGCGCTCGAGCGTGTTGCAGAGCGCAAAGATGCGGTGAGCCTTGTCGTACTGCTCCTGCTCGCCTACAAAGATGAAGCGCACCTGAGCGTCGTTAATCATATATTGTATCTGCTGCTCGGATGCTGTAGCATAGAACGGGATAGATACAAGCTTCACGCCATAGGCACCGAAGTCGGTAACGAGATATTGCAGACAGTTCTGCGAGAACACAGCAATCTTGTCGTGGGGCTTCGCACCGAGATTGAGAAGGGCGTTGCTCGCCTGCTTCACCAACTGCGAGAAGCGGTTGTAACTGATATTCTTCCATACTGAAGAGCCAAAGTCTTTATAGGTGAACGCAGCGCGTTCGCCATACTTTGCCGCCAACTTATGGGCGATTACCGAGAGATGACATCTTGTTTGCATAAGCTTTGTTTTAGCAAGACTGCAGCGTGCAGCCTATATGATTATGCAAAAATACGCTAAAAATAGGAAAGAACAAAAAAAACGATAATATATTTTTCGCAAAACAAGAAACGCCGTAAGGTAATACAGAAGAATGTAGCGGAAATATCGAATAATAAATAAAAAAAGCGAATGCTTGGTCAGCCGCCGGCTGACCAAACATTCGCTTTATATTATAATGTACAGAACCTGCTTACTTAACGATCTTCTTGCCGTTAACGATGTAGAGACCCTTGCCGAGCTTCGAAACATCGTTGCCGAGATAGCGTCCGTCGATAGAGTAAACGCCCGTAACAGCCGGCTGGTTGTTCATCTCAACGTTCTCTATACCAGTAGTAGCAGGATCGGTTACGAATACCTGATCGAGGAAGTAGCGCAACTCGCCCTGGAAGGTGAGCTTCACCTTGCCGTTACCCTTGATAGTGGTAGAGAAGTCGCCCCATGCACCTACAGGCATATTAAACTCGCTATTAGCGAGCGAGCCGTTGCTTGCAGACACTTTGAGTGTTGTGCCACTACCGTCGTTCCATGCAGCAGCACGGAAGGTGAGTTTCGCCTCGCCGTTGAGTGTAAACTCAGGAGTTGTAACCTTTGAGTCGCTGCCACCTTTCTTTCCGACACGCAGACACTGGCTGCCACCACGCAGATACTCGCCTGACCAACCTGGCACGTCTGTTGTCAAAGTGCCAGTTGCGAAGTTTGCATCCAACTTGCTGCTCGGCTTGAACTTGTTGTCGTTGCCGCCCGTACCAAGCGCCTGATCGAATGTCTCGTACAGCACGTAGCCATCAACTACGCCAGTACCGAGATTATGGTTGGTAAAGGTGAATGATGCCAATCCGCCTGTTACGTTCATCTTAGTGAGCGAGATATTCATAACCTTCGAACCAGAAGCATTCTCTGTGTTAGCTACGTCTGCAGGTTGTGTTGCGTTGGTGAGCTGACGATAGTTATCTCTTGTACCGAACACGTCGCCAGCCTCCGTCGTAGAAGTCTTCTTGTTGTCGGCAGGGATGATAGTGATGCGCTCAATGTCGTTGATGCCCTTGTGGAAGGTGTTAGGCATGTTGTAGTCCCAAACGGTCTTGTCGTAAGTGATGTGGTTTACGAGGATGCCGCCTGCAGCGATATACTTGTCCCAACCCTTACGCTGACGGTTCTCGATAAGATAATACTCGTCTTTGTTCTCCGGGTGGTAGAAGATATAAGCATCGCCACCGTCTGCTGTGGTCTTGATGTCTGAGTAAGAAGCGTTCTCAGTAAGCTCGATAGGGTTGATCCAGCCTGCAACCATCTTCTCGTATGCTGTGTAGCCAGCCGGACAGTATGTGTCGCCGTTGTAGCTACCAGAGCACATGAGGTCCCATGTACCCATACCGTAGTTGCCGCCGTATTCGATGTCGTAAACATCGGGGTAGCCCATACAGTGAGAGAACTCGTGGCAGATTGTGCCGATACCTGCGAGCTTGTTGCCGCCGTTCACCTCGTTAGAGCAAGCGTAGATAGAAACGCGCTTGTTGCCGTAGCGTGGATTCGTAGGCAGCTGCGACTTGTGCGGCCAGATTGTCTCTGCGCCGCCGCCGGTAGCTTCGCCTTCGCCAGCGTATACGACGTAAACCATCTCTACGAAGCCGTCGTCATCCCAGTCGTACGGAGAGAAGTCGAGACCGTCTGCGTGAGCCTGGCCACAGGCTCCGGTGATCATGCCCTCGGCGTTCTTGTCGTAAAGACGGTTGCCCTGAGCGTCGGTGACGTTCTCGCCGTAGCTCTTCACCGAACCGAGTGTGTACGGACCTACAACGTCGAATGTGATATTGAACTGGCCGCCGCTCTGTGCGCTGAAGTAGTCGGAAACGCTACCCATGAAACCGTTCTCGCTGAAACCCTTTTCATTTGCAACGCGTGTGTAGAACGCTTTTGGGTCTGCCATAGAGAACTTCTTGTCTGAGAACTGAGCGAGGATGATAAGGCAACGCTTGTCGCCCTTGTACTCCATCTTCTTGGCGTTTGACTTAACGCGGCGCATATCGCCAGCCACGTTGCCCGCCTTTGTGCGCAGTTCCTTGTTGATCTGACGCAGCTGATCCATGTCAGCTACACGAAGTCTGTTCTGTGCATCCACTGTATAGCGGTTGCCTGAAGCGTCCTGCCAGAAGCTCATGAACTCGTCGCCACGCAACTCCACCTTCACCTCAGTACCGTTAGGGAGCTGCATAGTGCGCCAGATGCCGCGCTTTGCAGGGATGGCGTTAGCAACGAGTGTTGTTGCGAGAGCCAAAGCCAGTGTAAAGATTTTTCTTTTCATTCTTGTATTTGTAGATTTTCTGTTTTAGATGAAACTGATGATGCAGAAGCTGTTCTTTATCATCAAACTTAAAAAAGTGCAGAAAAGGAGAGCGGTGCTTCAATGGCTGAAGCACCCTACCCTCCTTTAATTTAATATGAATTTGGATGTAACGTTGTTACTCCTTTGTCAATACGATATCAGACATTGCTTCTAACAGCGAAAGTTGACCATTGTCAGGATTTGTGAAGAGAGCTGCAATAGTTGCACCTGACTCAAACTTGATAGTCTTGAAGTCGTCCTGCACCTCACCTTCAACCGGTGACTGTGAAATATAATTACCTTCAAGGCGACCCAGCTGAATATCAACAGGCTTAGAAAGACTTGAATGTTCAAAACCTGTAACCCAGTTGTACTTCATAAAGTTTGTGAATGATACATAGCAAGTATTATTAGCACTATCGAAGTTGAACGAGAGCTGAGCCTTAGACTTTTCGAGAAGCATACCCTCAACATAGAGAAGCTTGTTGTAGATGTATTGTGAAGGATCGTCAGCACCGGTGATAGTCACCTTCTGGGTTTGCTCATTGCCATTGTAATCTTTGTATGTCATCTTCCATGTTCCCTGGAGACGGTCATACGGCTCATGGTCGTTGTCGCGAATTTCTACAGTAGTGGTCTTAGCAGCTTCGTTAAGCTTGGCGTGTTCTACCTTTACGATAGTCACCTCGAATGTACGCGGATCGTTGATTTCGTCATCATCAACCATCTCGAGCTCTACATAGCCCTCCGAACCAGTGATGTTGATCTTCTTGGTTGTTACGTAATAGTGAGTATTCTCAACAGCAGGATTGCTGCCTACTTCTCTTGTCTCTACAGTAAGAGTAACCATACCGTTTGTTGGGCCCTCCACCTTGATAGGCAGAGAAACGATGCCAGCACTCTCTCTCGGAGAGATAGTTGCTGTACCCATGCTTACTGTTACATCAGCTGCCGAGTTCTTCTTTACATCGTCGTCAGAGCAGGCACCCAAGAAGAGAACTGCTACTAAAAGCGATAATAATTTAATGTATTTCATATTGAAACTATTCTATATTGTTTATAAATGCAAATTAATAGCCTGGGTTCTGCTGACCCTTCATCTGCGGGTTAGAGTCCATCTCGTCCTTCGGGATAGGCCATGTGAAGCGGTAATCGCCAGCCTCGTACTTAAGGTTCTTGCCGACATTGAAGATAACACCATTGATCTTATCGAGTTCGGGGTCGCCAATATCGAAGTTAGAGATGCGCTGGATGCCCTGGTTAGTACGACGGAGGTCTGACCAAAGCATACCTTCACCGATGAACTCACGCTTACGCTCTGCCAGAGTCTGCTTGATGAGCTCATTTGCAGAGTAGGTCTTGTCCTTATAACCAGTGTAGCGCTTCTTGCAGAAGTCGTTGAGGTATTGGTTAGCCTGCGAAAGTTTGTCGCCACCAAGACGTGCACCTGCCTCAGCAGCTATGAGGTACATCTCTGAAGTGCGGAACACCTTTGTCTTGTTTACGAACTCGTTCTTCGTAGTATTGATTGAGGGGTTGCCTGGATACTTGCAGAAGATATAAGCCTTGTATGACTGGCCCTCAATCAGGAAGTCAGAGTACTGAGTAAACCAAGCATCATAACGGATGTCACCCTCGTTCTCAACGAACATCATAAGAGTGCCATAGTTAGGAATGTAGTAAGGATCAGACTCGTCTTCCTTCTGGAAAATGCCACCGTTTGAACCACCCTTCTCTGTGTCTGACATGAACGGCTGGAAGATAATCTCCGAGCCAGTATCGTTCTTCCACATCTTTGTGAACGCAGAGCGCAGAACGAGCTTGTACTTGTTGCTTGTGATGATAGATGTAGCCTTGTCCCATGCTGTCTGGTAGTCACCCTTCACGAGTGCTACACGTGCCTGCATCGCAGCTACAGCGTAAGAGGTGAGATAAGCTGTCTTATCTGTCTCGTACTGCTCTGTGAACTTATCCGTATAGCCCGACTCCTCATACGCCTTGAGTGCGTCGTAAGCAGCCTGGAGGTCAGATTCGATGAGAGCGTATACCTCAGCGAGTGTCGCACGTCCAGGATACTTTGTTACATCACCCGTAGGGCTATATGTCGTAACGAGAGGCACACCTGAGTGCGCTGCGTTCGGGTCGGTCTGTGTGTACGGCTTGCTGTAGTGCTCAACGAGGTTGAAGTAGCCGAAGGCACGTGTGAACAGAGCCTCGCCCTCGTAGCGTGCGAAAGCCACCTTCTGCTCGTCTGTGTAGGCAGACGATGCCCTAAGACCTTCAGCCTTACCGATGAGCGCGTTAGCGTTAGAAATCATAACGTAGTTGCTCGACCAGTAGCCAGTTACATTTTCGTTGGTAGGATAAATCTGACCGTAAGAGAAATCGCTAAGGTTGTTACCGTTGCTGATAAGACCATTGAAACCGTCGAGCTGGATATCTGTGAGATAGACGAATGCACCAGAGGTTACAGAGCGCAAATTGGTGTAAAGCGTATTGCGGAACTGGCGCAGGTCCTGAGAGTTCTGAATGGCAGTCTCCTCTTCAAGTCTGTCAACCGGCTTCAGATCCATATCGCAGGAAGAGAAGGCCATGGCTCCCAGCAGCATCATTGAAATATATAACTTTTTCATTTTATTTCCTGATTAAGTGTTAATATTAGAAAGAAATCTCAGCACCGAATACAAACTGGCGTGTGTTCGGGTAGTTGAACTGCACGAGGTTCTGATCCGGCTCCGGGTCGTAACCCTCGAACGGAGTAATGGTGAAGAGGTTGCGTGCGATACCGAATACCTTCACGCCCTTGATGTAGCGAGTAGCCTGCATCCATTTCTTCGGGAACTCGTACTGGATCGAAAGAGTCTTCATGCGGAGGAACGAAGCGTTCTGAAGCATCTGGTCGGTGAACTTCACATCGTACTTAGCACCCGGGATATCTGTTATCTGACCTGGAGTTGTCCAGATGTTGAGCATCTCTACGCGCTGGTTCCAACCGGTAGCGAGCTGCGGGTTAGCGATGAAGTAGTCGTCGTTGATCATCATGTACTTACCTGCTACCCAAGCGAAGTCGGCGATGAGCGAAACGTTTTTGTAACGGAAGTTGGTACCGAAACCGCCTGTCCAAGGAGCATAGCGCTTCTTGCCAAGGAATACGGCGTCGCGTTCCTCGTTGAACTTCTTTGTCTTGTTGCCGTCCTTGTCGTAGTAGAGCGGAGCACCGGTCATCGGGTCAACGCCTGCGAAGCGTACCTGGTAGAACTCACCGTAAGCGTGGCCTACAGCCATCTTCAGACCTGTGTTAGCGAGGACGTACTCGTCGCGGCCCTGGAAGAGCTCTGTGATTTCGTTCTTGTTGTAACCTACGTTAGCCTTGAAGCTCCAGTAGAAGTCCTTTGTCTTGAGAATGTCTACGTCTACGTTTGCCTCAACACCGGTGTTGGTCATTGCTGCCACGTTACCGATACCTGATGAGAAACCAGTAGTCATTGAGTAAGGAATCGACATGAGCATGTCGGTCGACTTGTTGCGATAGAAGTCTACCTGGAAGTGAGCGCGGTCGAAGATAGAGAAGTTAAGACCTACGTTCCACTTTGCTGTTGTCTCCCATGTAAGATCCGGGTTGCTCATCGATGCGATGCCGAGAGAACTCTCACCATTGTAGAGACCGCCAACACCGTAGCTACCGAAGTAGCCGTATGAACCTGTACCAGAGTCGTTACCGGTTGTACCGTAGTTAACGCTGAGCGAGAGGTCGTTCAACCACTCTACATCCTTCAGGAAGTCTTCCTTCTTGAGATCCCACTTAGCACCTGCTGACCAGAATGTACCCCAACGGTGGCCGGGAGCGAACTTAGAGCTACCGTCGCGACGGATAGAACCAGTCACGTAGTACTTCTCCTTGTAGTTGTACTCTGCATTAGCGAAGAGTGAGTTGGCTACTTCCTCGCCGAATGAGTCGCCAAGGTCGCCCGGTGCAACGGTTGTACCATGAGGGAGGAGGAGAAGGCGTGAGTCGGTTTGACCCTCTGAGTAAGCGCTGAGACCGCGTGAACGCTCGATACGAGTCTCCTCACCGAGGAGGATGCCTACGTAGTGGTCGCCAAACTGCTTGCGCCACTCTGCTGTGTGCGAGAGTGTGAACTGATAGTAGCGGCTTGAAGAAGCCGAAACGCTACCCTTCATCGCATCAATCTTGTTGCCCATGCCGTCTACGAATGCGTCGTACGGGCTGAACGAACCGTGGTTCATGCTCTCAAGACCGTTTATCGACTGCAATGCCTGGAATGTGAGACCCTCAAGCGGAGTGAATGTCTCGGTGACGCTGGTATTGAGAGTGAGCTTGTTGCGATAGTAGTTGCGGTGAGAGTTGTACCACCAAGGCATCACAATGCCTGTGTACTTAAGACCGATAGCACGGTCGCCTTTGATCATCTTGCCGTTCTCGTCGATGGTGTACTGATAAGGAGTATCGAAAGGCATTGCCTGACGTGCGAACACGAGCGGGTTTGCAGAGTAGATACCAGTTGAACCCCATTCTGCATTCTGTGAGTAGCGCTGAACACCGAGGTTTGTTGTGAAACCGATCTTGAAGAAACGGTTCAGACGAGCGTTGATGCGTGCGTTAAGAGTGTTACGGTGCATCTTAGACATCTCGATAAGACCGTCCTGCTTGTGGTGGTTGAACGAAACGTAGTAGTTTACGGTCTGGCCACCGCCCTGCATTGTAGCGTTAACGTCGAGTGTAGGAGCAGCGTCGTCGATCATCTCGTCGCGCCAGTTGGTGTTGATGTTATACTTGTCAACGAGTGTGCGAATCTCGTCTGATACGGGCTGGCCGATGAGGTCGCGGAACTTGACGTACTGCTTAGAGTTCATCATCTCTACGCCGTCGCTTGTAGGACCAGCGATACCGTACTGTGCTCTAACACTAAGGCTTACCTGCTCGCTGTACTTACCCTGCTTGCTGGTGAGCACGATAACGCCGTTGGCAGCACGCGCACCGTAGATAGCTGTAGAAGCAGCGTCCTTGAGCACTGTGATGCTCTCAATGTCAGCCGGGTTGAGTGTTGCGTAGAAAGAAGCGTCAATCGGCGCACCGTCGAGGATGAAGAGCGGCTGGCTTGATGACTGGATAGAGTTAATACCGCGCAGACGGATTGTTGCTGATTGAGACGGGTCACCAGCTCCCGAAAGTACCGAAAGACCTGATACCTGACCTGCAAGAGCGTCGGTGAAGTTCGGAGTAACGATGCTCTCGAGCTTCTTCTTATCGACAGAAGCAATAGAACCTACCACTGAGCCCAACTTCTTGGCAGAACCGTAGCCAGTGATGACTACCTGCTCAAGTGTGTGGCTGTCCACCTGAAGTACTACGGTCATGTTCTCGCTTGCTTTAACGCGCTTAGAAACCAGACCGATTGACGAGAACTCGAGCTCAACGCCAGGCTTGCTGACTGAGAGCGAGAAGCGTCCTTCAATGTCGGTAACTGTACCGGCTGTCTGCGAACCTACCACCTTGACTGTAGCACCGATAACGGGCTCACCGTCTTCAGAGGAGGTGACAATTCCGGAAACGTGAGTTTGTGCCATTGCCATTCCTATACTTAGGAAGAGACAGGCGAAAAACATCATGATTCTTTTTTCCATATTAATTCTCTCTCTTTAAATTAATTAATTATTATAATTTGATTTTTGTTTTCACTTTGTATGTGTCGGGAGCGGTCCCCCCTTTT
>ENA-OOUZ01000953-OOUZ01000953.1-human-gut-metagenome-genome-assembly--contig:-NODE-953-length-12219-cov-4.515209_pt1 | contig 12219 bp, 10 predicted proteins | sample MGYA00241546_ERZ501274 | MGnify/ENA primary metagenome ERZ501274 (study PRJEB25962, sample SAMEA2042363) | human gut metagenome | biome: human gut; feature: human-associated habitat; material: faeces...
GGCCTTTTCCCTCTATCGCCATGCGGTAAATCCGGCGAACAACCTCGGCGGCTTCCTCGTCGATAATCCAGTGGTCTTTGTCATTAGGGTCTTTCTTATAGCCATAAATACAATGGCTGTTTGTATGCTTGCCGGACATTCCTCTTGCGTGGAGAACGCTTGTTATTTTTCGGCTACTATCACGCACATACCATTCGTTCATAATATTCAAAAACGGGGCAAACTCGCTGCTTTCGCGCTTGTCGCTGTCAACTCCGTTTGCTATGGCAATAAAACGGACGCCCCGCTCCTTGAACATGACTTCTGTGTAAAATCCCACTTGCAGATAATCTCTGCCGACACGACTTAAATCCTTTACCAGTACATAGCCGATTTCGCCGCTTTCAATTCCCGCAATCATGCGTTTCCAGTTCGGACGCTCGAAGTTTGCCCCAGACCAGCCGTCATCGGTAAAGTGGACGCAATTCGTAAAGCCATGTTCCCTTGCATAATCTTCAAGCAGTTTCTTTTGATTGATTATGCTGTTGCTGTCGCCTGTGAGGTCGTCGTCGCGGGAAAGACGCTCGTATAGTGCGGTTATCTTGCCGTTGTCCGTTTTCTTTGCTTTCATTGAAAAACTCTCCTTTCTATGGGCGATTTCTTATCCCCCTTTCACAGCATATAGCTTCGGTGTAGGGCTTCGGCGGCTGGGTGAAATGCTCGGTAACAGCAACCTCCGCACCGTCAAAAGTCTGCCCTTCGGTGAAGTCCGGGAGCGTGCCGCCGTCCCCATCCGCAGGCTTTTCCTTCAAGAAGGCACGGAAAATGCGGTCGATCTCCCGCCAGCCTTCGGAGAGGATGCGCTTGCCCTTTGCGGTGAAGGAATGGCCGCCGCAGTCGAAAGTTGCCGTGACCGCCTCATACACATACGGCTCCGCCGATGCACACAGCAGCTTGCAGCAGACCAAGAGAAACAAATTGCGCTCGCCCAGGGGCAGAGCCTTGATATCCGCTTTTTCAATCTCCATTGTGGGGATAATGGCGTGGTGGTCGGATACATCCTTATCGGAGATCATGGTCTCCACCAGCGGGAAGAAGTTTGTGCAGCCATCAAAGGGCGGCAGCTTTGCCGCCAGGTGGATCACACAGGAGGCCGTTTCCGCCATGTCGGAGGTCAGATACCGGCTGTCCGTGCGGGGATAGGTCAGCAGCTTCTTTTCGTAGAGGCTCTGTGCGTAATCTAAGGTCTGCTTCGCCGTGTATCCGAACTGGCGGTTTGCCTCACGCTGCAAGGTGGTAAGGTCATAGAGCTTCGGCGGCTGTTCCTTCTTCTGCTCCTTCGTGACAGAGGTACAGGTGACGACCGCACCCTTGCACATGGCCGCTGCCTGTTCCGCCTCCGCCGGATCGGTGAACTTCTCCGACACCGCCTCGGCTCCGTCCAGCGTCAGGCGCAGCAGATGATATTTTTCCTTGTGAAACAGCGTGATCTTCGCGTCACGCTCCGCCAGCATTGCCAGTGTGGGGGTCTGAACACGGCCCACATTCAAGGTGCGGTGATAGAGAACGGAGAAAAGGCGCGTGGCGTTGATCCCCACCAGCCAATCCGCTTTCTGGCGGCAGAGGGCAGATTGATACAGGGCTTCATAATCGGCGCCGGGGCGCAGGTCAGAAAAGCCCTCTCGGATAGCGCTGTCCTCCATCGAAGAAATCCAGAGACGAAGAATTGGCTTGCGGCATCCAGTCATTTCATACACCAGCCGGAAGATCAGTTCCCCTTCACGCCCGGCATCACAGGCATTGACAATGGTATCCACGTCGGGTCGGTCCATCAGGGCGCGTAGATTTTCAAATGCGTCCTCCTTGCCCGGTGCCAGCACATAGCGGAACGGCTCCGGCAGAATGGGAAGATCGTCATAGCGCCATTTCTTGAAACGCTCGTCATAGCCGCCCGCATCCATCGGGGATACCAGGTGTCCCACGCACCAGGATACGAGAAGGCCGCTGCCCTCATAAAAGCCATCGGCCCTGGATGAAGCACCCAGGGCCGATGCGATAGATTTTGCCACACTCGGTTTTTCTGCGATAATCAGTTTACTCATTCTTTTCCTCCGTTTCCTCGTCCTCGGTCAGATATTCTTCTTCATCCTCCAGGTCGAAATCATCCAGATCAGCGGGAACTTTCTTTCCCTGCTTCGGTTTCAGCACCAGGAAATAGACTGCCGCGCCGCCTCCGGCTGCAAGGATCAGCAGCACCGCCAGGATCGCCCCGGTATTGCTTTTCTTTTCGGGTTCCGGATTCTCCGGTTCGGTGGGCTCCGCAGCTTTCTGTTCTGTGCCAACACATTCACTAAGGTTCTTTACGCAGACCGGGCAAGCGGTATTGACCGCTCCGGCCTGGCACTTTTCCGTACAGGTGCAGACAATAGGTGTTTCCGCCTTTTCTCCATCCTCCGTGAGCGCCATGAGGTCGGCTTCATCCACCTGGTTCAGAAAATGCACGGTTTCCTCGCCCTCGTCGTCACGGTCGATAATGAGATAGAACACATTGCCGTTCTTCGTTTCTACTGTGATGAACTGCTTGCCGCTGGCGGTCGGGCTGCCAATATCGTCAATCAGCGAAAGGTTCCCGTCCGGCGTCAAAGCGGCACCGCCATTCAAACCGCCACCCAGCATACCCAGCAGATTTTCCAGCGTTTCCGTGTCCAGAGAGAAAGAACCTTCCCCGGAACCAGCCTCGCCGTCACTTACCGTCATGTAGCCGGAATAGACATAGCCGACTTTCTCCGGCAGGATGACCTTCAGCCAGTCGCCGTCCGTGCCGATCACTTTCACGGTCGTTCCGTTAGGAAGCTGGGTGAAGGCGGTGTAGTCCATTCCCGCACCCGTGCGGACATTCAGATTGCCGCCGCCCGTGGTGACGGTGCCGGTCTGCCCGGAGTCATTTTCGCCGGAACTGAACTGGATACCATCCTCGGTGACGGATACCGTGACCTGGCTGCCTGCCAGAGCGGAAAGCAGATCAGAGACATCCCCAGTCGTTTCCTGTTCAGCCACAGACTCCGTGCTTTCCTCGCCGCCGCTGGCAAAGGCGGTGACAGAAAAAGCGGCAGTGCTGAGCACCACCGCCAAAAGAGCCGATACCATTTTTGTCATAAAGTTATGCTTCATCCTCGTATCCCTCCGTTTCCTCATTCTCGGTGTTGCCCTCCTGCAGCATACCTTCCGGCAGGGAGATCATACCGCTGGCATAGGCTTTCAGGAAGGCGGTCAGTTCCTTGTTATCCATCTTCACGGCTTTCACCATGCGGACGATTTCCAGATTTTCTTCCTCCGCAAGCTGGGCCTCCAGCGCACGAAGGCGTTTCTGCTGCTCCGCGATCTTTTCTTTGGTTTTCGCAATGTCATTGCGGATCTTCTGTGTCGTTGCCATAAATCAAATTACCTCCATATCGTTTTTTAGTTGTAGGGCGGTCGCCCGAAAGCGTAAAAGTGGGATTGCCAGTAGCTTGTGTTGATATCTGCATACTGAATGGGGTCGCCGCAGTGCAGCATTTTTCCACCGCCCACATAGATACCCACATGGGAAACGCCCGGCGTATCGTAAGTGCCGACGAAAAAGATCAGGTCGCCGGGTCTTGCGTTGGCAGAGGATACCGGGGTGGAAATATTGTAGAGCCCCTGGGCTCCCAGCCTGCCCGTATTGCAGACGCCGCTTTGCGTCAGCACCCAGGACACGAAGCCGGAGCAATCAAAAGAAGTGTTCGGATTGCTGCCGCCCCAGACATAGGGATAGCCGATGTACTTCTCCGCCTCGGTAATGAGCGCCGCAAAGGTTTCATCTTCCAGTGCGGAAGGCGGGATATCATAGGTGGTGGGCGGTTTGGTGTACTTGTCTACATAGCCGGAGCCGGGGAACAAATCTTCCCGGTTTCCCAGCGTTGCCATATAGACCGCATACAGGGAAAGTGTTTCCTCGTCCATGATGTAGACCGGCACATGGGAAAGGTCGAAGTTTTCCAGCTTCACCTTGCAGATATAGTAGTTATACGGTACTTCCACGTCATAGTCGTTTCCCTCGCTGTCTGTCCGTGTCTCCGTCCGATAGCGTACCTCCACTTCCACGGTCTGCGTCAGGATATACTGCTTTTCAAAGAGCATTTGCAGTTCCTCCTGAACCTCATCGATGGTAAACACCCCTTCATGGAACGCCGTGAGAATGGAGATCAGCACATAAGGGTCATGCTCGATCTCGTCCAGATCAAAACGGTATTCGTCATATCCGGGGTGCAGAGCCTCATAGTGGTCCAGCTCATATTGAAGCTCCTGCTCCAGTTCGCAGTAGGCCGCCTCCGCAGCCAGCATATCCGCATCCTCGGAGAGATAAGAGGAAGTAAATACACCGCCCACGCCGGAGCCCGCCATCATGGAACAGGAAGATACCCCGCCAAACAGCAGGGCAACACAGGCGCCAATGCCGATCACCAGCAGAACCGCCCGGCTATGGTGCTTGATGTAGAGGAAAGTTTCCTTGAAGGCGTCCTTTGCTTTCTGCGCCGCACTTTTCGCCGTGGCCGCTGTGTTCTTTGCGGTTTTCTCCGCCTGCCGCAGCTCCTTTGCATAGTTCCGCTTGATCCGCTGTTTCTGCAGAAAGCGGGATACCGGGTTAGAAGCTGCCAATGCAGGATCATCATGCAGTGCCTTTTGGTAAAGGTAGTCGGCGTTTGCCTTAAAAGAAGCCTGCTCTGCCTTCGCCGCGTCACGCCAGGGCTTTGTGCGGTGATGGTGGACGGCGGCACGGACTTTGCCTTTTCCGTAGGCAAGCCCGCGTTCCGTCAGCACCTCGCCCTTGTGTCCAGCCTCAACACCCACATTTTCCTGTTCCACCTCATGCACCTTCGCATGGGCGGCGTGGACGATCTCATGGACCGGCCGGGAAAGCGGATTGTGCCGCAGGCGTCCGTTGGGGCGTTTCTCCACTTCTTCAAAGTGAAGCTGCGTTTTGCCTTTTCCGGCTGTCTCGTCAAAAACACGCTCGGTACGGAGAACTTTCTTTGTGGGGATGGCTGCTTTTGCCGCATCCAATTTGTCCGCCGCACGGTCGGAACGGTCGATGTACTTTCCAAGTACGGGATCGGCACGTTCTTCCTCGGTAAATTGCAGGCGGGAGGACGGGCGCTGCCTTGCGGCAGAACCATCCCGCACTGCCTGGGTGTCAGCCTTTTCCGCCTTTCGTGCGCTTTTCTTCTCATGGTGTTCCGCCGCACGCAGGGCAAGGTCAGCCGCAGCGCCAGCGGATTCTTCCGAAGAAGCGGACAGTTCCGTTTCCGGCTCCCGGCTGCTGATATGTTCCACCTCTCCCGTGGCAAGGTTTTCCGATACCGCACCGTCACGGGTCATTTTCTGCGTGATCTTATCGGTCGCTTTCAGTTCCCTCATAGGCAGTCACCTTCCTTTCCATAGGGGCAGAAGTCACCGCAGGTGCCATTCTCGATCATGGCGATATAGCGAAAAATGGGATAGGCCTGGGGCGGGCAGACCGCATTTCCCAATGTTTTCAGCCGCAGCGCCCGGTCATCCATGCGCTCGGTCATGCGGGGGATTCCTTCCGGTTCGGCGGCCCAGAGGATACGTCCGTCCATCCTTTCGGGAAGCCCATGAGCCATTCCACCCAATCCGGGTTCAGCGCCGATGTTTCGGACACCGGCTGTTCCTGGGAGATGATTTGCGCCGACAGGTTCCCGTCCTTCTTCGCCGGATCGAAGGCCGACGGCTTCAAGGTCGAGCGGAAACCGTCCGACGCCACCGGGGTCAGATAGAACACCGCCGCCGACAGGCTGAGGCTCCAGATCGCCCCGTTTCGGTTCCTCTTGCGGAATATCCCATTGTCCGACAGGAACACATCCAGGTTGGCCGCGTCCCTGCAGGTGTTCTTGTCGGAGGCAAGGGGCGTGGGAAACATCAGCCGCGACGATAAAAGTTCGCTGGCGCTCATGCCATGCGCCGACGCCGCAAGCCGGAAATACGAATGGGAGAACAGCGTATCCCGCTTTTGCCAGGTCAAAGATCGTTTTGTCGAGCCCCATATTGATGAAGCCAGCAACATTTTCCCCAAGCACCCAACGGGGCCGCAGCTCGGTAATAACGCGGCACATTTCCGGCCACAGGTAGCGTTCATCCGCAAAGCCCCTTCGCTGCCCTGCGGTGGAGAAGGGCTGACAGGGAAAGCCGCCTGAGATAACGGTAACTGTTTCAAGTCCTGTTTTTTCAAAAAACGCCTCCTTCGTGAAAGTAGTAATATCCCGGAACCTGGGAACATCCGGCCATCGTGCGGAGAGGACGGAGTGCGGAAAATCCGCCCACTCACACTGGCAGACGGTTTCAAACCCGGCAGCCTCCGCCGCCAGGTCCAGACCGCCAATGCCGGAAAACAGGCTCACATGGGTCAGGTTATTCATGGAGCATCCGCTCCCGGATGGATTTCTCCATTGTATCGTAGGCCCAGGGCGTATCATCCGTGGGTAGACCCCAACGCCTGCAAAGGCGCTTCATCCTGCGCTCATAGCCGGACACGCTTTTCTGGATTTTCAAAAGTGCCTTTTCGTCCGCAGCCTCCGCCAGTCTGCGGGTCAAACTGAAATGATAACAATAGAGATCATACAAATCACCGATCAGAAGCCGAAAACTTCCGCTGCCGATCACATATTTTTCATCATTCATGCGCCGCGCCTCCTTTCCCGGTTTCACCAAGTTTTGTTGTCATAATGCTGTAAAGTTCATTGTCCTTCGGGAAGTCATCCACAAAAGGCAGGATCACATTGCCGAAGAAGATCAGCCCCTCGCCGGGGCCTGCGTTGCTGATATGCGCCGCCTGCTGGTTGGAGATATTCAGGCGCTCGCAGAGGATTTTCCTGTCTCCGCTGGCCTGGTTCAGAAGGTACACAAAATCGCTGTTTTCAAAGATGTTCTCGATCTCCGGGGAGGAAAGCAGGTCCTTGATGTTCTGCGTGATCCCCGTGGGGATACCGCCCCATTTGCGAAAGCGTTTCCAAATCTCCACGCTCCAGGAACCAACCTCGCCCCGCAGCAGAAGGTGGAACTCGTCCACGAAGTACCAGGTGGATTTGCCCTGATCCCGGTTTTGGGAAACACGGTTCCACACCTGATCCTGGATCACCAGCATACCCAGGCTTTTGAGCTGCTTTCCCAGCTCCTTGATATCGAAGCAGACAATGCGGTTGTTGATATCCACATTGGTACGGTGGTTAAAAACATTCAGGCTGCCATGCACATACAGTTCCAGTGCCGCCGCGATCCGCTGTGCCTCCGGCTCCGGCTGCCGTTTGATCTCGTCATACAAATCTTCCAGCAGCGGCATATTCTCCGGGCGGGGGTCTGCGATATAGGGGCGGTACACGATCCGCACGGCACGGTCAATGACCGTCTTTTCCACCGGTTCCAGACCGTTCCGTCCGCCTGCCGCCAGTTCGCAGAACGACAGGATAAAGTCTGATTTCAGCGCCAGCGGGTTATCATCCTCGCTGTAATTGAGGTTGATATCCATAGGGTTCACATACTGCGTGCTGGTAGGCGAGATTTTGATGACCTGGCCTTCCAGACGGTTCACCAGCGGAAAATATTCCGCCTCCGGGTCGCAGATCAGGATATCGTCCTTTGTGTTCAGGAACACACCCACGATGGAACGCTTTGCGGAAAAACTCTTGCCGCTGCCGGGCGTACCTAAGATCATGCCGTTGGGCGTTTTCAGCTTTTTGCGGTCAGCAAGGATCATGTTGCCGGAAGTGGCATTGAGCCCGTAGTAGAGAGCTTCGCCGCCGTGGAAAATCTCCTGTGTGGTGAAAGGAACGAACACCGCCACCGCCGAAGTGGTAAGCCCGCGCTGTATCTTAATGCGGTTGACACCCAGGGGCAGAGCCGACACGAAGCCGTCCTCCTGCTGAAAGTCCAGCCGCACCAGGGAGCAGTTATATTTCTGCGCCACGCTTGCCGCACGGAGAAGGTCATTCTCCAGCTTTTGCTTGCTGTCCGCAAAGTTCACCACCAGGAAGGTCATCAGGAACATTCGCTCATTTCTGCTTTGCAGATCACGGAGGATATTCTTTGCCTCGCCTGCGTAGGTGGCAAGGTCAGTGGGGATGATATCCATATCGAAACCTTCCCGCACCGCCTTTTTCTGTGCGTCGATCTTCATACTGTCAATGTCAGTGATCTTCCGCTTGACCGTTTTGATTGCCTCGTTCTGATCCATGCTGCGGATATGGAGGCTGACAAGCAGCCCGCTGTCCGTATCCAGCAGTTCGGTGAGCATACGGTCATCCATTTCCGGTGCGCTGATCTGCAGAAAGGACACGGCACAGAATTTATCCGCCATCGTGAACTTCCTTGCTTCACCGAAGCGGAAAGAAGAAGGTGCGACAAAATCCTGGACCGACAGGCCGGAAGGGGCAAGCCAGCTCCATTCAAAGGCAAACCGTTCCCCGTCCGGGTGCAGGATGCCGTGGAGCATTTCCAGCCACTCCTTGCCGCCAAGCTCCTTTGCCAGAGCGCCCATGACCTTGAAATGGTTGAGGGCGTCCATGACGATTCGGGAAAATCGTGCCCGTGCGGTTTTGCTGTCCCGTGCCTCGATGGTGAGGGTCAGATACTTTGTTTTGATAAGACCGTTGTTGCCCCGTTCAAGCTGCTTGCGGAGCATTTGCGTGTAAAGCTCACGGATATGGTCGAAGTGATCTCCCTGCGCCGCGATCTCGATACGCTTCACAAAATCCTCCCGGTTCATGCGGCGGCTCACAAGGGAGAGCTGCATCCCGATAGAAGCGTCATGGGCGTTATACATATCGCAGAGGGCTTCAAAGATCGCCGTCTGGTCGTCAGGCTTTGCAAGCTGATAATTCACATCCTCGAACTCGATACACTTCGACCAGGTGTGATCGTCCAGCTTGCACAGGCCGTCCGGGTACATCTGGCGGAACGGTAAGGTATCCTGTGCGGAATGTACCTTGCCGTCACCTCTGGCGGTTTCCAGGATACGGCTGATCTCACGCTTTTCCGCGGCGGTTAGCTTTACCGTGGGTTTTGCCGCCTGCCGTGCCTGCGGCTCTGGCTTTCGCTTTCTGAACAATGGCTTTCACCTCCTTTTCCGCCTGGGCCTGCCGCTCCAGGGCTGCGTAGAAATTGTTTGTCTGGTAAGGCCGTTCCTTCGTCCGCAGGAACATACAGCGGATGACCTGTCCGGCCACCACCTCCAGGGGTTGACCATGCCGCTCATACATGGCAAGTAGAAAGAACGGGAGCATGACGATAATCATGCAGAACGCGGCGGCGCTGTTGCTGGCCGTGCGTCTGAGCAAAAAGAAAAGCGGTACTCCGATGAGTGCCGCCGCTCCGAAACATATAAGCTGCCGTTTGGTAAGTCCAAACAGCACTTTGGATTTTACTTTCGTCAAATCCTTTGGAATGGTTACATACGCCAATTTATCAAGCCTCCTTAATGCGCTCCGAACAGGCTCTTAGAGAGGCTGCCGGTCTTGAACAGGGCGAAGCACAGCAGGACCGTGTAGCCCATGCAGGCCCATATCGCGCCTGAGATATTTCCGTCCGTGGCGATACTCTGTACCAAAACAGAGTAGATTCCCACGCACACCATGATTAGAAATGCCTGGAACGCCAATGCAAACAGGGATTTCAAGTAGTTCTGTCCTGTATGGCTCCAATCCCGGTTTGTCATAGTGGCAAGCGGAATCGGTCCAACGGAAGTTGTCAAATACACCTCGATCATGCGGCCGTAGATGACAAGCATGATACAGATGGAAAGGGCGTTCATGGTAAGTCCCACAAAAAGGGACTGGAACCACAGCCCGAACAGTTCTCCCGTGCCCAGGGCTTCAAGCTGCGCCTCCATATCCGTGATGACGCTGCTGATATCAATGGAGGTATTCCCGATGATGACGCCTGCGCTGCTGTTCACAACGCTTTGCCCGACATCGAAGATACCCATGACGATATTCCATGTGTTCGTCACAATGAGAACGGCACAGAAGGTCTTGAAAATCCACTTGAAGAACATCCAGGTGTCTACATCGTGCAGATTATTTTTCTCTGTCACAAGCTGGATCAGCTCATAACACATTACGAATGTCAGGATAACCCCGGCGATTGGAACGATCACCGTTTCAGAGAGGTTTCGGATCATAGAAAAGACGCCGCTGTTCCATGCCAGCGGCGTCTGTCCCACTTCACCGGCGATCTCGCCTACTTTGGTATTGACCGTATCGAACATGCCCGACAGGTTTCCCGTGATCCCCTCGATGAGCAGCCCTCGGAGCCATTCATCGAGTTTGTCGAGTATGCCGCCCATAAGCGATCACCGCCGGACGATCAACCGAACAGGCCGGAGAGCAGAGGTACAAGGGTGATGCCGATGAGGGCGACACCGCCGCCGGCCATCAACTGTATCATGGCGAATTAGTTGTCAAGGGGTTTTTGCTTATAAAACCATTTATTCCTCATATCATACCAGTTATTCCGCTTATCTTGAAGAGGATCGACATTTCTGATATACTATAAGGGGATTTCCAGATGGCAGGTGAAAGGGGGGCAAACGATTTGTTTGAATATATTCGTCAGTTTATTCTTTCACCCGGCATGGGCTATGGATATGTGTTCACCAATGCGATGCTGATCATGGCAGCGGTCATGCTGCTGCGTGACTTCCCGAAAAATAAAAAAGGGATTGCGCAGTTTTTTATAGAGTACCTCGTTTGCTGCGCAAGCTATATTCTCTTGGATTCCCTTTTATTCTGGCTGACAAGCGGCTGGCAGATGGATCGAATCGCCCTCAGCATCTTCGTAACGGGGTATGCCATTCTGAGAAGCAAGTATGATTTCAGGGTATGTTTGGTGCGGGGTTGGATGTTTGTGGCCAGCGTGATGGTGATGCTGCCCATTTCCGAACCGCTGGGCGAATTATTCGCGTCCCTGAACGAATCGTATTTTGCCTGGGCGCAGTATCTGACGCCGCTGGTGGCGACGGTCATGATTTTTACGGAAATCTGGTTCCTGCGGCATTTTTCTTTTGAGACCGGCACCGCCATCGGCGGCAAGTATGTGTGGATGCAGGTGGTGATTTCGGCGATCATCATCGGGTTGGAGCTGTATGCCGATTTATCGAAGGCGATCGTAAACGCGCGCAATTTCAACATTCTGGTGTGTGTTTCGCTGTGGTTTATCAATCTGATGGCCTATTACCAGTTCTATACCATCGACCAGGGCACGAAGAAAAATATGGAGCTGAACGCACTCAGGCAGAAGGCGGAAATGGAAAAAGAGAAGTATCATGCCACCAAGCTGAACTATGACGAGTTGCGCTCTATCCGTCATGAAATCAAGAACCATAATTTCTACATGAAAGCGCTGCTGGACGAAGGGAAAACAGCGGAGGCGAAAGAGTATCTGGACCGGGTTTCCTCCCAGGGAACGAAGTATTTAAAGAGCTTTGACAGCGGTAATTACGCCGTGGACGTGGTCATGAATCATGAAATGGCCGCGGCCAAGGAGCAGGGCGTCGTTTTGGATACCAGCATCCTCGTGCCCCGCAAGCTTCCCTTCAAGGATGAGGACTTGTGCAGCCTTTTGTCCAATCTGCTGGACAATGCTATGGAGGCCGCGTCTCAGGCAGGCGTGGCGGAACCGACGGTGAACATTTCCATTATACCTCGGCAGGAATATCTGTTTATCCGCGTCACCAACCCCGTGGATAAAACGCTGCCGGAAAAGCGGCGGATGACCCTGGAAACCACAAAAACCAACCACACGGAGCTGCACGGCTACGGCACCCGGATCATCCGGCGGATCGCGGAAAGCTATAACGGTTCCGTGAAGTACAGCATGAGCGGCGGCATCTTTACCACAGACGTGATGCTGGAAATGCCGGAAGAAAAAAGCGTGGAGGAAGAGGCATGATCAGATGGAATATCGCGATCTGCGATGATGAAAAGGTGGCGCTGGAGCTGCTCGGTTCTTCTCTGCGCGGTGCGCTGCGGACGCGAAATGTGGACGCTTCCATCGAAACCTTTTCCCGACCGCGGGAACTGCTGCTCAGAATGCAGGCCACTTCTTTTGATTTGGGCAATCCCGCACAAAGAAAGAACAACCAAAAGGACGAAAAAGGGGTATAATAAAGAGGTGAAGAAGCAATTGACGATGAGCCTGATCAGCGAC
>ENA-OOUZ01000954-OOUZ01000954.1-human-gut-metagenome-genome-assembly--contig:-NODE-954-length-12218-cov-3.808353_pt1 | contig 12218 bp, 10 predicted proteins | sample MGYA00241546_ERZ501274 | MGnify/ENA primary metagenome ERZ501274 (study PRJEB25962, sample SAMEA2042363) | human gut metagenome | biome: human gut; feature: human-associated habitat; material: faeces...
GGCAGCTACCCTGTTTCAGTTGATTGTTGATGCTGTTTTATGAGTAGCTACCATCGGCCCTGCTTTTTTGCTTTTTTTGATGGTGCCCTATTGCGATACAGACCGTTTTATAGTATAGTAAAATATGAATAACCATGGAATGTGAGGAACCTGTCTATGGATCAGTTGCAGCAGGCCCGTGCGCAGATTGACGAGATCGACGCAAAGATGGCCGCATTGTTTGAACAGCGTATGCAGGCAGTGGGCCAGGTGGCACAGTACAAGGCGCGCACCGGCAAACAGGTGTTTGACCCGGCACGCGAAGCCCTTGTGCTGGAAAAGAATACCGCCCGCGTGCAGAACCCGGAACTTCAGCCCTATTACCGCGAATTTTTGAAAAAAGCGCTGGCGGTTTCCCGCGCGTACCAGCATGTTCTGATTGGGCAGGATGTTGCCGCCTACCAGGGGGTGGAGGGCGCGTGGTCCCACATTGCGCTACGTCAGCTGTTCCCCTTTGCCAAGGCACAGGCGTACTCCACCTGGAACGAGGTGGTGGAAGCCGTGGAGCGGGGCGATGCTTACTGCGGCGTTCTGCCGTTTGAAAATTCCAACGCGGGCGATGTTTCCGCTGTGCTGGACCTGCTGTATGCCCACCCCGGCCTGAAAGTAGCCCGCATGTGCGACCTGCCCATCCGGCAGGACCTGCTGGCGCTGCCGGGCGCGCAGCTGAGCGAGATCAAAACGGTCATCAGCCACCAGCAGGCGCTGGCGCAGAGTGGGCCATTCTTGAAACTGCACCACTTTGCCACCAAAGCCTGGGGCAACACAGCGGATGCCGCCCGCTATGTGGCGGAACAGGGCGACCAAACCCTGGCAGCTATCGCTTCCGCCGAAACAGCCAAGCTGTACGGGCTGCAGATTTTGGCCGAGGGCGTGAACGAGGACGGCGACAACACCACCCGCTTTATCGTGATCAGCCGCGAAAAGCCCAAGGCTGGCAACCGCACCGGGGCAGCGGCTTTCGATGCTGTTTACGGTGGACCACAAGCCGGGGCGGCTGGCGCGGGTGATCCAGATCATCGGCGAGCGCGGCTTTAACATGGAAACCATCAAAAGCCGTCCGCTGCCTCATGTTCAGTTTGAATATTATTTTTATGTTCAGCTTGTCTGCCCGGCCAATGCCGCAACGGACGATTGCGCCAAGCTGGTGCATGAGCTGGAAAACGTGTGCCGCACGGTGCGGATACTGGGTGTATTTGACCTGTAAATGACGGAAAAACACGGGAGGAATTGTTATGAAATTGACCATGCAGCTTGGCAGCCGCAGCTATGATATCATCCTGAAAAGCGGGTGCCTGGCCAACCTGTACCAGTTTGCCAATGTTGCCAACCGCAAGGTGTTTATCCTGACGGATTCCGGCGTACCGGAGCAGTATGCCCAGACCGTGCTGGCCCAGTGCCCCAATGGAATGGTGTACACTGTGCCCCAGGGCGAAGCCAGCAAAAGCCTGAAAGTGTATGGCCAGGTGCTGCAGGCCATGCTGGAGTTCAACATGACCCGCAAGGACCTGCTGGTGGCCGTCGGCGGCGGCGTTGTGGGGGATTTGGGCGGGTTCTGCGCGGCATCTTATATGCGCGGCATTGATTTTGTCAACTGCCCCACCACCACCCTTTCCCAGATCGATTCCTCCATTGGCGGCAAAACCGCCATTGACCTGGGCGAAACCAAAAACATTGTTGGCGCTTTCTGGCAGCCCAAGGTGGTGCTGGTGGATTTTGATGCCCTGGCAACGCTGCCCCGCCGCCACTTTGTCAACGGCCTGGCGGAGGCCATCAAGGCGGGTCTGATTGCTGACCCGGAGCTGTTTGCCCTGTTTGAGTGTGAACACCCCGAAGAAAACATTGAGCGCATCATCTACCGTTCCCTGCGCGTGAAGAAGAACGTGGTGGAAAACGATGAGCACGAGCAGGGCCAGCGCGCCTGCCTGAACTTTGGCCATACCATCGGCCATGGCATTGAGGCTGTCAAGGGGGTGCGCGGCCGCCGCACCAACGGCCTGTTCCATGGCGAGTGCGTGGCGCTTGGCATGCTGCCTATGATCGAGGATAAATCCCTTGTGCGCCGCACCCGCGCCATCTACCGCACTTTGGGCCTGCCCACCCGCACGGGTGTGGACAAAAATAAGGTGCTGAGCTATATGCAGCACGACAAAAAGAGCGCGGGCAGCACCATTACCGTCATCAAGGTGCCCGGCCTGGGCTGCTGGCGCGCCGATAAGATTCCCATGACCGAACTGCCCGCCCTGCTTGGCATCAAGGAAAACGAGGACTGAGCCGATGAAAAATACCTTTGGCAATGCATTGGGCCTGACCATTTTTGGCGAAAGCCACGGTGCCGCCGTCGGCGCTGTGCTGGACGGCCTGGCCGCGGGGTTGCCAGTGGATGAAGCGTACATCGCCGAGCGGATGGACCGCCGCCGCGCCCGCGGAGATGGGCTTTCCACCGCCCGCACCGAGCCGGATGTGGTGGAGTTTTTGAGCGGTGTGGTCAACGGCCATACCACCGGTACCCCCATCACCATGATGATCCGCAACACCAACACCCGCAGCGGAGATTATGCAAAAACGGCGGATCTGCTGCGCCCCGGCCACGCGGATTACACGGCATATGCCAAATATGAAGGCTGGCAGGATGCCCGCGGCGGCGGCCACTTTTCCGGCCGCATCACCGCAGCCAGCGTGGCTGCGGGTTCGATCTGTGAGCACATTCTGGCACAGCGCGGTATTAAGGTGTATACCCACATTGCCCGCTGTGCCGGGGTGGAGGATGCTCCGCTTTCCAGCTCTGCCGGTTTGATTATGGCGGAACCACAGCCGGGCCATTTTGCCCTGCTGGACCCCGAAAAAGAAGCCCCCATGCAGGCAGCCATCCGCGCAGCCGGGGCCGAGGGCGACAGCGTGGGCGGTATTCTGGAAACTGTCATCACCGGGGTGCCTGCGGGCATCGGCGAACCGTTCTTTGACAGTGTGGAAAGTGAGATCGCCCACCTGGCGTTTGCCATCCCCGCTGTCAAAGGCATTGAGTTTGGCGCGGGCTTTGCCTTTGCGGACCTGCGCGGCTCCCAGGCAAACGACCCGTTTACCATGCGGGACGGCAAAGTGGTAACGGCCACCAACAAAAACGGCGGCATCAATGGCGGCATTGCCAACGGCATGCCCATTGTGTTCCGCACGGCGGTAAAGCCCACCCCCAGCATTTATAAAGAACAGGATACCGTGGATTATATCGCCAAGGCAGATGCAAAACTGCAGATCAAGGGCCGGCACGACCCCTGCATTGTGCCCCGTGCTGCTGTGGTGCAGAACACCCTGGCAGCATTTGCCGTGCTGGACCTGCTGACCGTGCGTTACGGTACGCTGGGGCAAAAGTAATACAGCTGAAGCAAACAGAAAGGAAGCGCAATATGGAATACGGTCTGATCGGAGCCAAACTGGGCCACAGCTATTCCAAAATCATCCATGAGGCCGTGTGCGGCTATTCCTATGAGCTGCATCCGCTGCCCACGGAGGAAGAAGCCCATGCCTTTATGCAGGCAAAGGCGTTCAAAGCCATCAATGTTACCATCCCGTACAAAAAGCTGGTCATCCCATATTGCGATGAGGTGGAACCACGTGCGGCGGCCATCGGCGCAGTGAACACCGTGGTCAACCGGGATGGCAAGCTGTATGGCTATAATACGGATTATACCGGCTTTGCCTACCTGGCCCGCTGCCACGGCGTGAAGTTTGCCGGGGCTGTGGTGCTGGTGCTGGGCACCGGCGGCACCCACAACACCGTCACGGCTGTCTGCCAGGACGCCGGAGCCAAACAGGTGCTGACCGCCAGCCGCACCGGCAAGGACGGTGCCCTGACCTATGAGGAAGCCCAGCAGCACCCGGAAATCAATATCATTATCAACACCACCCCGGCGGGCATGTACCCCAACAACGGCAGCTGCCTGCTGGACCTGCATGCCTTCCCCAAGCTGGAAGCCGTGCTGGACTGCGTTTATAACCCGTTCCGCACCGAACTTTTGCTCCGTGCGGAGGAACTTGGCGTGCCCGCCTACTGTGGGTTCGAGATGCTGGTGGCGCAGGCAGTGTACGCGGCGGAGCACTTTACCGGCCAAAAGCTGCCGGAAGCTGTGATCGCTGACACCCACCGCAAGCTCAAGCGAGATCTTTCCAACGTGGCCATCATCGGAATGCCGGGCTGCGGCAAGTCCACCATCGGGCGTGCCCTGGCCAAAACGCTGGGCAAAACCTATGTGGATCTGGATGAAGTAATCGAGAAAAACACCGGAATGCCCATCCCGGATATCTTTGCGCGTGAAGGCGAGGCATCGTTCCGCAAGTATGAATCTCAGGCTGTGGCGGAGATCAGCAAGCAGACACGGCAGGTCATCGCCTGCGGCGGCGGGGTGATCAAAACACCGGGCAACGCCCGCGCCCTGCGCCAGAACGGCCCTGTGCTGTGGGTGCAGCGCCCGGTCGAACGGCTGGCAACCGGCGGGCGGCCGCTTTCCACCGGGCTGGACGCCCTGCGCAAGATGGAAGCCGAGCGGATGCCGCTTTACCGCGCAGCGTCCGATGCCGCGGTGGATAACACCGGCCGCCTGGAAAACACAGTAGAAACCGCCGTGCAGGCGTTTGAAACAACATTTGATGCCTGAACGGCACGAAAGAGGGGAACACCGTGGAAGCAACCGTTGCAGCCATTGAACCGGGCCGCCTGGCCGGAACCGCTGCCGTGCCGCCCAGCAAAAGCGCGGCACACCGCGCTGTGGTGTGCGCGGCCCTGGCCGCCGGTACCAGCCACATTGGCAATGTGGAATTTTCGCAGGATATTCTGGCCACGTTGGGGGCTGCCCAGCAGCTGGGGGCCAAGGTGGAGCGGGGCAAGCATGAGCTGACCATTACCGGCCGCGGCAATGCGGACGGTTTTGCCACCATTACCCGCCCGGTGTTCTGCAACGAAAGCGGCAGCACACTGCGGTTTATCCTACCGCTGTTCAGCCTGACGGCCCAAAAAGTGCGCTTTACCGGCGCAGGCCGCCTGATGCAGCGCCCGCAGGAAATTTATGCCCAGCTGTTTGAGCGCCAGGGGCTGCGTTTTGAACAGAACGAACAGGGCATTACGATTTTTGGCCGCCTGTGCCCCGGTACCTTTACGCTGCCGGGCAATGTGTCCAGCCAGTTCATCAGCGGGCTGCTGTTTGCTACCCCGTTGATGGAAGCCCCCAGCACCATTGAGGTGCGCGCTCCCTTTGAAAGCCGCAGCTATGTGGACCTGACCACAGACGCGATGCAGAAATTTGGCGTTAAAGTTTCGGTCCGCGCCCGCAAGGATGGCTCCGCCACCTACAAAGTGGCAGCGCCGCAGCATTATGCGGCAGCAGACATAGATGTTGAAGGCGATTACAGCCAGGCGGCGTTTTTGGCCGTGCTGGGCAGCACTGTGGGCGGCATTACGATAACAGGTCTGCCCTCCGGTTCCCACCAGGGAGACCGGGTGATCCTGGATATCTTAAAGCAGTGCGGCGCAAAGTTTGAGCGCAGCGGCAGCCATGTGACCTTCCATCGCAGCCTGCTGAAGGCGGTGGAGATCGACCTGGCCGATTGCCCAGACCTTGGCCCGGTGCTCATCGCACTGGGGTGCTTCTGCAGCGGCACCACCATCATCCGCAACGCCGGGCGGCTGCGCATTAAAGAGTGTGACCGCATTGCCGCTATGCAGGAAGAGCTTGCCAAGATGGGCGGCACGGTAAAAGCGGACGGCGATACCCTGACAATTGAGGGCTGCGCCCTGCACAAGCCCACGGCGCCGCTGAACGGCCATAACGACCACCGCATTGTAATGGCAATGGCCGTTGCTGCCCTGGCCGCAGGCCAGCCGGCGGTCATCGAGGGAGCCAACGCGGTCAACAAAAGCTGGCCGGATTTCTTTGAGGTCATCAAGGGCCTGGGGGCCCATGTAACAAATCAGGGGTGAAAGCAAAATGGACGGGATGGATAAAAACAAAACGTTTTTAATTGTGGGCCTGGGCCTGCTGGGCGGCAAATATGCCCAGGTGCTCAGCCAGAAAGGCTACCGCGTGACCGGCATTACCCACAGCCAGAGCACGCTGGATTATGCGCTGGAACACGCCTATATCTGCGAGGGCCGCAACGAAAACTTTGACGACCTGGTGCAGAACGCGGATTACATCATCTTTGGCCTGTACCCCACTGTGCTGCTGGAATGGGTCAAGCAGTACGGCCACCTGGTCCGCCCCGGCACGCTGGTAACCGATGTTTCCGGCGTAAAGCGCGGCGTGGTGGAGCCGGTGCAGCAGATGCTGCCGGAGGGCGTGGAGTTCATTGCCAGCCACCCCATGGCCGGCCGTGAGACCAGCGGCGTGGCCCACAGTGCCGAGGTAAACTTTGCCCCGGCAAACTTTATCATTACCCCCACCGAAAAAAACACCCCGGAAGCCATTGAATGGTGCCGTACCCTGGCCCGCACACTGGGGTTTGCCCGAATCAGTGTGCTCAGCCCGGCAGAGCATGACCACATGATCGGATATGTCAGCCAGCTGTGCCATGCCATTGCCGTCAGCCTGATGTGCGCCAGCGATAACACCGAGCTTGCCAAGTATACCGGGGACTCTTTCCGCGACCTGACCCGCATTGCGCGCATCAACGATAAAATGTGGGCGGAGCTGTTCTTGTGGAACAAGGATAACCTGATTAGTGAGATCGATATGTTCAGTGATGCACTTGCCACCATGCGCCAGAAACTGGTGGATGACGACCGCGAAGGGCTGGAAAAAATGTTCCGCCTTTCCACCGAGCGCCGCAAGGCATTTGATAAAAAATAACCGGGAAGCCGGTCTGTTTTGCCGGAAGGGAGGCGGCCTTTATGCCCCGTAAAGAAGGACAAAAATTAAAGCTGCTTACGTTGTTGGAAATTTTTGTGCGGGAAACCGACGAAAAGCACCCCATCAGTGTGCCGCGCATGGTAGAACTGCTGAAAGAGCGCGGCATTGTGGCAGAGCGCAAAAGCGTGTATGACGATATCCAGACCCTGAACGAAATGCCGGATACCCCCTTTGAGATCGTGCAGCAGCGCGGCCGCGGGGGCGGGTATTATATGGTGGATACCCCGTTTGAACTGGCGGAGCTGAAACTGCTGGTGGACGCTGTGTATGCCAGCAAGTTCATCACCGCACGCAAAAGCAAGGTGCTGATCGAAAAGCTGGGACGGTTCACCTCCCGCTACCGCCAGGAGGAGCTGGACCGCAAAGTGCTGGTTTCCGGCCGGGTGAAAAGCCAGGAGGAAAAGATCCTTTACAGCGTGGATACCCTGCACAGCGCCATCACCGCGGGCAACCAGGTGCGGTTCAAATACTGTGACTGGGACCTGCAAAAGCAGATGGTGCCCCGTCATGAAGGCCAGCTGTACACCGTCAGCCCCTGGGTGATGGTGTGGGAAAACGGAAACTATTATATGATCGCCTATACCGAAGGCCGTCTGAAGCATTACCGCGTGGATAAAATGCGCAAGGTGGAGCTGCTGCCGGATACCGAACGTGAAGGCGCTGAGGAATACGCCGAATTTGACGTAAACCAGTATATGCAGCAGATGTTTGATATGTTCAACGGCCCGGTGCGCAAAGTGACCATGCGGTGCGAAAACCGCCTGGCCGGGGCGATGATCGACCGGTTTGGCACGGGGGTTACCCTGGTGCGCAACCCGGATGGCGACCACTTTAATGTGGTGGTAAATGTGCAGGTCAGCCCCCGGTTTTACGGCTGGGTGGCCGGCTTTGGCACAGGGATCGAAATTCTGGACCCACCCAGCGTGCGTGCAGAAATGAAGAAAAAGCTGGATGAGCTGGAGGGCCTTTACCGCTGATGCAGACAGCAAAACAAAAGCTCAAACGCGCAGCACCGTGGCTGTTTTTGCTGCTGGTGCTGGCCGGGCTTGCCGCAGTGCGCGGTCTTGCCGCCAATTATGAGATCGGGTACGAGATCATGAACGGCGACTTCCAGAATTATAACCCGGTGCGCCACCTGCTGGCCGGGCAGGTACCTTATCGTGATTTTACCGTCTACCTTGGTGCGGGCGAGCTGTACAGCGTGGGCGGTCTGCTGCTGGTGCTGGGCAACAGCTTTGGCCGCAGCATGTTTGCCACAAACTTTTGCACCTGGTTCTATTTTGAGCTGCTGGTGCTGGCGGTCTGCCTGGTGGTCATCGGCACTGCCCGTGCGGCCCGCGCGGCAGCGCTGGCGCTGTGCAGCGTGTTTTTTGCCTATGTGCAGGGGGCAAACCTGCCGTTTGCCGGTCAGGTGAACACCCTGCTGAGCTATGCCGCCGCCAACGGCAACAGCGCCCGCATGATGCGCTCCGCCGCTTTAACACTGGCGGTACTGGTCATCCTGCTGGGACTGCATTTCTGGCAGCAGGATACAAGCAGGCGGCTGTTGGCCCCGGCGGTGCTGGTGCCCTTTGCCGCAGGCTTTTTTGTGCCTTGGAGCAATGACATGGGCGGCGCTGCCTATATTTCCATTGCGCTGGGGTATGGGCTGTATCTCATCCGGCTGTATCGCAGTTCCATCGGTAAAATTGTGGTGCAGACACTGCGCTACATCGTTACCAGTGTGGTGGGGCTTGGCGTTTCGGTGCTGCTTATCAGCTGGGGGCACCCGCTGGCCTGGCTGCGCCAGACCCGCGGAACCAGCGCTTACCAGACTTGGTATTACGGCAATACCCTCAGCGACCGGGTGTGCAGCGTGGCAGACCTGCACTGGCCGGGCGCGGCAGTGTTCTGCCTTGCGGCGGCACTGACGTTTGCCATCGGTATTTTTGTCTGCCGCAGCAAACGCTCTGCTGTGTTGGCGGCCGGGGGCTTTGCCCTGACACTGGGCATGGTGCTGTGGAACCTGCTGTACGGCATGGTCAGTGCCTCCAACAATGGGCCCACGGGCGGCGCGGCGGCACTGGCTGCCGTACTGGCCCCGGCGTGTATCATCAAAGCGGTGCTGCTGGTTTGCCAAAAGGTAAGCTTTCCGCAGGTTGCAGCGCGCATTGTGCCCGCAGGCTGTGCGGTGCTGGGGGCCGCTGTGCTGGCCGTCGGCATGGCCGGGCAGGTGCAGACCCGCATTGGCGGGCACGAGGGCTATACCTTTGTGCCGGAGCTGGGCGGCTGGATCGGCGACCAGGCCGAAAAGCTGGCAACCGAAAAGGAACTGACGGCGGGCAAGCGGCTGTTTGGCACCTATTCCAGCGCGCTGGAAGCCATGACTGGCCAGCTGCAGCCTACCGGAACGGATTACATCATCCATGCCCTGGGGGATCGCCAACGCCTGGCGTACCTGCAAACCTTCCAGCAGGGGGATTTTGACATTGTTGTGACCCCCAGCCCCAAGGTGGCCCCGCCGGAGCGGTGGAGCCGCAACGCCAACTGGTGGTTCTACCGGGAGCTGTACCGTTACTGGCAACCGGTGGCAAACACCTTCCAGTCTGGCGGCATGCACCTTTTCTGGGAGCGCACCGGAACCGATAACAATCTGAACGTGGAAGCCACGACCGCTGCCACCCTGCAGGGAGATGGCACTGTGCTGGTGACCGTAACGGCGGCGGACGCGGATTTTTGCGGTGTGGCGGATGTAACGCTGCACTATGGGCTGGTCAGCTCTGACAGCATGGACCACCCGTTTGACCGGCAGTTCCTGCATGTGACCTGTGTGACGGAAAACGAACTCTGCGCCGCCGCGGAACGCGACACCAACCAGGGCGATTTCTACCTGCCCACCGACCGCGACAATTACGAGGTGCCTATCACCATTTCCAACGGTGTGGGGCAAATTCTGCTGACGGCAAAATCCGGCAGCGGCACCGTGTACCCGCAGGTAAACGCAGTTGAAGTGAATGCGACGTATCAGGATTGGGAGTACTTCTTCGAGTAACGCGGAAAAAACTGCAGGTCCGGCAGCGGGAGTGGAAAGTTGTAAAATCTGCTTCAGCGCCGCAGCAAAACCGCCGTTGGTTGAAACCGGATGGATTTTATGATATACTAAAACGATTGAAATATGGCGTACAGAGAGGGGGCAGCAGGATTGCTCAGTGAAAATCAGCGTATCAGGGGCTTGATCAGCAGTGTGATTGATATTGTGCTGCTGATTGCCGCATACCTGCTGGCCAATTTCCTGCGCTTTAACTGGCTGCCTTTTTTTGAGGAGGGCGGTGCCGGCCCGGCACTGGATATTGCCCGCAGCCCTATGGTTGCCCTGGGGTGGGCGGGCTACGCCGTGGTGATGGTGCTGCTCTATTGGAGCCGCGGGCTGTATAACCCCTCCCGCCTGCGGGGGCTGTGGCAGCGCAGCACCACCATTGCGTTCGGCAACGCGCTGGGCGTGGTGGGCTTTATGGCGCTGCTCTTCGTTTTCCGCCTGCAAAACTTCTCCCGCGGGGTCATGCTGCTGCTGTACGGGTTCAGCACCGGCTTTTTGATCTTCAAGCGGATGATCAAGCGCTGGTATGACCGTGCCCGCAACCGGAAAGGGGAGGACCTGCGCCATATCTTGCTGGTCGGCGGCGGCGATATGGCTGCCGAGTACCTGCTGGCACTCGAACATAACCCGTATTATGGCTTCCATGTGGATGGCTACCTGGCGCCTTATGCCAACCCGGACCTGGATGTGCGCTACCTGGGCGGATATGACAAAATGGAAGTCACGCTGGATGAACCCGGCATTGACGAGGTGGTGGTGGCCCTGGATGCCGCCGAGATGCACATGCTGACCCGCGCCTTTGCCGCCTGCGATAAGCACGGCACCCGCATTACCATGGTGCCGTTTTATAACGATTACCTGCCCGCCCGCCCCACCATTGATGTGCTGGGCGATTGTAAGCTCATCAACATCCGGCAGACGCCGTTTGATAATATCCTGAACGCCTTTATCAAGCGCGCCATGGATGTGGTGGGCAGCCTGGTGCTGATCGTGCTCACCAGCCCCATCATGCTGGGGGTAGCCATCGGCGTCAAGCTGTCCAGCCCTGGGCCGATCATCTTTAAGCAGGAGCGCGTGGGGCTGAACAAACGCCCCTTTATGATGTATAAGTTCCGCTCCATGCGGGTGAACGCCGCCGAGGATTCGGCCTGGAGCACCAACAGCGACCCGCGCAAAACGCGGTTCGGCAGCATTATCCGCAAATTCAGCCTGGATGAACTGCCGCAGTTTTTCAATGTATTAAAAGGGGATATGAGCCTGGTTGGCCCGCGGCCAGAGATCCCGTTCCATGTAGAGCATTTTAAGGAAGAAATTCCCCGTTACCTGGTGCGCCAGCAGGTGCGCCCCGGCCTGACCGGCTGGGCGCAGATCAACGGCCTGCGCGGTGACACTGATATTGCGGAGCGTATCCGTTATGATATCTGGTACATCGAAAACTGGACCGTTGCACTGGATATCAAAATTTTGTTCCGCACCGTGTTTGGCGGCAAAATGGTCAACGATGAAAAGATCCAGTAACCAACCAAAGGAGGGCTGAGGATGAAAAACGGCAAGCCGAAGGTAGCCATTGTGCATGACTGGCTGGTGGCATACGCCGGTGCAGACCGCGTGGTGGACTGTATGCACCATGTTTTCCCTGATGCACCCATCTATACCCTCGTCTATGACGAAAACAACATGCCTGCGTGGTTCAAGGATTATGATATCCGCACCACCTATCTCCAAAAGCTGCCTTTTGCCACCAAGCTGTACCGTGCCATGCTGCCGTGGATGCCCCGCGCGTTTGAAGCACTGGATCTTTCGGAATACGATATGGTCATTTCGTCCTGCTCTTCCTGCAGCAAGGGCGTGATCACCCGGCCGGACGCCGTGCATATCTGCTACTGCCATACGCCCACCCGCTATGTCTGGGATTTTTATTATACCTACCGCAACAATGCCAACGCGCTGGTGCGGGCGGTCATGCCCGGCCAGATGCTCAAGCTGCGCCAGTGGGATAAGTGCGCCGCGGACCGGGTGGACTATTTTATCGCCAACTCGCATTATATTGCCAAGCGCATCAAAAAATATTACCGGCGCGACAGTGATGTGATCTACCCCTGCGTGCATATCAACGAAGAACCCTTTGTGCCCAAAGAGGATTTTTACCTTGTGGTGGGCCGCTTTACCTGGTACAAGCGGATTGACCTGGCTGTGGCAGCCTG